>Ga0105049_10003820_pt1 | contig 17750 bp, 12 predicted proteins | sample MAT06_FD_78087 | JGI IMG/M metagenome (GOLD analysis project Ga0105049, IMG submission 78087) | Freshwater microbial communities from Lake Fryxell liftoff mats and glacier meltwater in Antarctica - MAT-06 | ecosystem: Environmental > Aquatic > Freshwater > Ice > Liftoff microbial mat | place...
CGGACCTGGAGCTCGATGCTCCCCGGATCGTGCGGGTCGACCGCAGGACCGACATCGAGCTGTGGAGCCGCCCCGGATTGCTATTTCTGATCGTGGGGTTGCTCGGGCTCGAGTGGCTCTTGCGCCAACGAAGTGGCTACCTATAAAACGTCGGCAGATGCCGCTTTCTATCGATAGCCTCGTACTCGACCTGATGTTTCAAGGCTCCGCGGCGATCGACCAGAAGACGTTGGTCGACGGCCTTGGCGGCGAGGACGTCCTCCAGACCAAGCAGCTGCTCGACGTCGATCGCCTCGACCCGCGCGCCGAGATGGAGCTCTCGCCATCGATGCCGTTCCGCCGCCGCGGCGAGCGCCGGCTGATGATCCTGGACGAGACCACGATCACGCCGCGCCCGGATCCGCAGGCCGATCCGCTCGTCAAGGGCGACCTCCGCGCTGCCAAGGAGCAGCTGATCAACATCTGTCAGACCCTGCCGATCCGGCTCGGCCGCCTGTTCGCGCTCGGGAGCTGGGGCGACGCGGTGCTGGTCGCACGCACGGCGAAGGATCTGCGCGGCGTGGCGCTGATCTCGTGGGCGCTCGATCCGCAGGTCGATGTCTCCGGCAAGCGCCGCGCGACGCCGCTGTCTCAGAAAGAATTCGAGGCCAAGATCCTCGCGTACGAGAAGCGCCTGGACGAGCTCGACGACCAGCAGATCCTCGCGAGCCTGACGGGCCTCACGTTCGAGCGCCGTGGTGACCTGCTCGTCGTCGACGTGCTCGAGGTCGATGGCTCGTGGGACCAGCGCAAGTCGGTGCAGATGGAGACCCAGCTCGCCGCGGTCGAGCGGTTCTCGATGATCCCCGGCGCGCCCGCGCAGCCGACCAAGCCGCCCGAGGCCAAGCCCGAGCCGCGCAAGCTCGAGCCCAAGCCGGCCCCCGAACCGAAACCGGAGCCGAAGGGTCCGCCGATCGCCGCGCGCGAGGTCGACGGCGGTGTCGTCCTGGTGTTTCCGGCCGAGCGCTTCGACCTCGACATCGCCGCCGCGCTCGGCAAGCGTGACTGGGATCAGATCGTGCGCAGCTCGGATAACCTGTCGGGCGCGATGCGCGATCAGATCCATCGGGACGGCGCCGGCTGGATCGCACCGCTCGAGTTCCTCTCGGAGGTGTTCATCGACGGCAAGCCGTTGACCAAGCAGCACTTCGAGAAGGAAGCGATCAAGACCGATGATCTCAAGTCGCTCGACGTGCACTTCCCGCGGTTCGGCCCGGTGACGCTCCTCGAGATCACCGGCAAGGGTCGGTTCGTGACGTCGCTCTCTGACGCGCAGCGCGCAGCGAAGCTGGTGTGATGCGGTTCGCGATCGCGCTGTGCTTGCTCGCCACGACGACGGTCGCCGTCGCCGACGACAAGGAGCTCGATCGCGCGGCGGTCGTGTTCGCGCGCGGCAACAAGCTGATCAAGACCGATGCCAGAGGAAAGGGCGAGACCGATCTCGCGACGCTGCCCGCAAAGGCGATCGTGCGTGCGCTGCGCACCGACGCGCGCGGCACCGTGTTGCTCGCCGATCTCGACGGCAAGTGGTGGTGGATGCCGCTCGACGGCAGCAAGCCACTCGCACAGTTACCGTGCGGCGAAGGGCCCGCGCAATTGCCGCCCGACGGCTCGTGCGTGATCTGCCGGCGCACCACGCCGGGAGATCGCGCCCTGGTGGTCAACTTCGGCACCGGCAAGCTGCTCCCCGTCGCCGCGCCGGCCGCGGGCTCGCGGATCATCAACGTCGGCCTCGTGCGCAAGGTCGTCTACGCCGACAAGACCGGGGTGTGGGCGATCTCCCTGGCCGACCAGAAGAAGAAGCAGCGGCTCGCACCCGAGCCTCCGCTGCGCGGATTTCTCCCGAGTCCCGACGGCAAGGCCGCGGTCGGCGTCTATCTCGAATCGATGTACGACAACCGGACGAAGAAGCCGCCGGTCGAGACGCTGACCACGTTCGCGCTCGACGGCGAAGGCGTTCGCCGGATGGGGATTCGCAACGGCGTGCCGCTCGACTGGTCGCACGACGGCGCGTACGTGCTGGTGCAGGACGGTGCCAAGGCGTGCCTGATGCGCGCCGGCGGTGGCCAGTACAAGTGCTGGAAAGGCTACACCGCGGTGTCGCTCGCGCCCGACGGCTCGTACGCGCTGGTGCTCGGCAACCGCGATCCCAAGGCGAAGCCACCAACGCCCAGGCCGCCGCCCAAGCCCGCGAACGACGACGATCCGGGCGAAGCGGATGACGATGTGCCGATCGCACTTCCCACGGGGCCGCTCGCGCTGTATCGCGCGAAGCTCGACGGGCCGTACGATGGCGCTCCGACCATGGTTGCCAAGATCGTGGACGGGGCGGCAGTGTGGATCCCGGGCAAGTAAGGAGCTCGCGTACACGTGCACTGCCCCGTGTGTTTGATCGCACCTTCAAGCGTCGGCGTGTTGTGCACCGAGTGCCGCGCTGATCTCGCCGAGAATCTCGTGATCGCCCCCGAGCAGCTGGTAGCTCGAGTGGAGGATCCAACGCGCGCGGCGTTCGTCGACGCGTGGGGCCGCGTACACCTCGTCGATGCGCAACTCGTGATCGGTCGCGACCTCGACTCCGGCATCGCGATCCACACCCCGTCGGTGTCTCGCGTCCACGCGAGGCTGCAGCGTGACGACGCGGTGTGGACGCTGACCGACGTCGAATCGACCAACGGGACGTTCGTCGACGATCGTCGCGTCGAGACCACGGTGATCCACGCCGGCGAGCGCGTGCGGTTCGGCGACGTCTCGGTGTTCTTCCTCGATCATATCGAGGAGATTCCGCGCGCGATCCTGGTCGACAGCGAGACCGTGCGGCCCGGCTCCGCCGCACTGATCATGCAACAGCTCGCGCCCGCACCGCCGACCTCCGCGTGGAGCGAGTTCCAGCTCCACGAGCCGACTGGCGGTGGCGGCGGCATCGTCCAGATCGACGGCAAGCAGATCCAGCTGACGCTCGCCCAGCTCGAGCTCGTCGTGTTGCTCACCGACCGGATGGACACCGAGACCGACCGCGTGCCGGAGCTCCGCGGCTTCGTGTCGGTGCCCGAGCTGCTCGGCAAGATCTCGCTCGAGGTGCCGGTGCCGCGCGATGCGCACGTCCGGCAGCTGATCCGTCGCGTGCGCCGCGCCTTCATCAAGGCGGACGTCGGCGATCTGATCGAGTCGCGTTACGGCCTGGGCTACCGGATCCGGTTGCGCAAGATGTCGTCGAACAGGTCGTAATCGTCAGAACGAGGAGCGAACCCACAACCGGCGGGTCAGCTTGGTCTGGCTCGCCGGGTCGACGCTGATGCCACCTGTGGTCGTGGCCGTGATGCTCTCGCTCGAACCGGAGATCGCTTTGCTGGCACCCACTGCGTACGCAAGCTGGCCGGCGCCACGCTGCGTCGTCGAGGACACCACGATGCTGCCGCTGAGCGCGCCTCCGCTGATGTCGGCGCTGTACACGCTGCCCGTGCTGGCGGCGGTGCTGCCGAACGTCGTCAGGTTGACGTCGGTGCTGTCGGCGGTGACCAGGAGCTTGGTGCCCACGATCGACGCGGACGAGAACGACTTGTCGTTGGCGTTGGCGAACGTGACGTTGACGAGCAGGTTACACGTCGTCAGGACGCATGGTGCCGTTGTATCGGTCTCTGGCAGGGTCGACGGGCTGAGCTTGAGGGCGATCAGCTTCTGGTTGGTCGACGACCAGATCGTCGCCACTGGATCGACATAGCCGCCGGAGGCAAAGCCGATGAACTGCTCGCCGCCGGCCGAGCGCGCGAAGATCACGGGCGGCGAACCGATGGGCTTCTTGTTGCTGGTAAAGCTGAAGATCGGCACGCAATCCGTGAACGCCGCGTTCGTGGTGCCGTCGTTGAGCGTGCACGTGAAGCCGGAGGCGGACTTGGTGGGGGGCTTGCCCGTGCTGGCATCGAGCCGCCACACGCTGCCATAGAGGTCACCCATCACGTAGTGGGTGATCAGCCCGTTGCCGTTATTGTTGATGTCTACCGGCACCGCACCACCGGGAATGCTCTGTGGCGGCAGCGGCATGACATCGGCCGCCTGGCCGCGTGGCGGCGACCGATAGGTGCTCGTGAACTGCCAGACCAGCGCGCCAGTGTCGATGTCGAGCGCCGTGGCGACGACGCCGTTGGTGGTCAGCGCCGTCGTGCCGTGGTTCTTGGTCTCGAACACCGCGAGGTTCCTGGTCTCGGCGTTGATCACGGTGGGGCCCGCGCCGACCGTCAGCGCCGTGCCGAAGTCGAGCGTCGCAGGCGAGGACGGCGTCGCGTACTCCCACAGCACGATGGGCGTCGCGGGATCGGTGACGTCGAGCGCGTAGGCCGCGTCCTTGGTGCCGAGCCCGAAGCCAGTGTGGAAGACCAGGATCGTGCGAAACGAGCGACGCCCGGTCGCCGTGCTCGGTGCGGTGAGCGGCGAGCTAGCGACCGCTGTCGGAAAGTTTCCGAACACGTCGAGCACGCGTACCGAGCCATCGATGCGCGTCGTGTTGTTGGGCACCAGCGGGAGCTGGACACGCGGCATGAAGGCCCAGAGCTCCTTGCCGAGCGAGCCAGCGGGGCAGGCGGCGGTACCGGTGCTGGCGCACACCGCGTGCAGCATGCCATCGGTGGCGCCGAAGTACGCGATCTTCGATCGAGTGGCACCGACGAGCGTCCCGGCCTCGATCACCGCGACGGTCGAACGGTCGACACCGCCGAGCTTGCCGCCGAGCACGGCACGGACGATGGTCGTCCATTCGGTCGCGCCAAAGCCAGCGAGGCCGGTCGTCATGATCGCGCCGATCGCGCTCGCGTTGGTGTCGCTGAGTTGCTTGATCGCGGGCAGCAGCGTGACGCCGCCGGGCGTGTTGGTGTTGGTGAACACGTAGCGGCAGCTGGTGTTCGCCGCGCTGCAGCCACCGTTGTTCGCGGTCGGGATGTTGCCGGTGGCGCCGGCATCGAAGGCCGCCGTGCCGCTGGTGAACGATGCCGCCGTGACCGTCGACGCGACGCGGGATCGCATGTGGCCCTTGAGGTACGGGAACGTCCAGCTCGACAGCTGAGCCACCGTGGAGAACGACGTCTGCGCCGTGGTCGCATTCTCGAACGTGCCCTGGACGATCGACTCCTGGGTCTCGATCGTGGCGATCACCGGCGAGGAGCGCGAGACCTCGAGAGGGGTGCAGCTGAACTGGCCGCCCGGAATGCTCGCGAGCGCCTTGTCGTAGTGGATCAGCGAGCCACCCGTGTCCTTCACGGTCTTGCCGACGATGGCGCCGAAGATCTCACCACCACCGGAGATCGTGATGTCGGAGTTCGGCGCGTAACACGCGAATGAGGCGCCCGCGCCGCCGGTGAGCTTCACGTTGGTGCACGCGGGGCCGGCCATGAAGATCAAGTTCGTCGACTTGTTCGTCGCGTTGGTGACGCTGCCGCCGGCGATGTCGAGATCGGACACGATGTAGATCGTCACCGGGCCGGTGGTGATGTTGAGGGCGATGATCGAGTTACCAGTGAGCCTCAGCGAGTTCATCACGTAGTCGCCGCTCGACAGCGTGACGGTCGAGTTGCTCGTCACCGAGACGTCGCCGTAGGTCTGGTTCGGGGCGAGCGACGTGTTCGAGTTGATGCTCTGGTTGCCCTGGTTGGTGCCGACCACCGGGATCACCACCGACGGCAGGCTGACCGGGGCCGTCAGCACCGACGACGAATCGAAGTTCGCGCCACCGCTCGTCGTGATCGTGGTGCCGGGGATGCCACCAGGTCCGATGTCGATGTTGCCGTTGATGTCCGTCGTCGAGCCGTTGAGCTTGACGCAGGAGTTGCTCGTGCCGTTGGTGCCGATGTTGCCGCCGGTGTTGGTCACCGTCATCGCGTATGTGCCGAACGCGGAGTTGTAGCTATCGGTGACGGCGCCACCACCGAACGTCAGATCGCACTGATTCGCGAAGGCGCCGTAGTCGAAGCCGGGAACACACGACGCGTCCGCGGGTCGTGGTGTCACCGTGACCGCGATCAACCCGAGCGCAGAGCACAGCAGAGCTCGACGGATATCCATGGCTTCCATCTTACCCAAGCGGCCGTCGAAGCGATCACGATTTCACCAAGATGAATGCGTGATCACTGCGCGACAGCAACCTACATCGGCGCCCGCGATCAGCTGCTCAAGGCACGAAGATGACGTCATCGGGCAGGACCCAGATGTTCATGTCGAGGCGCTTGCCCGACGCGAGCAGGTCGTAATCGAGGGGGATCGTGCGCGTCACGCGGGTCTTGGGGTCGGGGCGAAACAGCTTGATCTCGCTCCGCTTCGCGAACCGCGACATCCCGCCGGCCATCGCGATCGCATCGGCGACGGTGACGAAGTGGTCCGAGGTGAACACGCCCTGGCGCACGACTTCACCCTGGATCGTGAACCGGTAGCTGCGCCAGTTGCGAACCGCGACGGTGACCGGGTCTGTCCCCGGGACGATCTTGAGGAAGTTCTCGAGTTTGGTGCGGATCTTCGCCTTGAGCGCACTCGGGGTCTCACCGGCGGCCTTGAGGTCACCGACGAGTGGCATCGTGATCGTGCCGTCGGGCCGGATCGTCGACTCGGTGTTGATGTCGCGGTTCTCCCAGACGTTGACCGAGATGGTGTCTCCAACGCCGAGGATCAACTCCTTGTTCCGCGGGTCAGGCTCCTGGGAGTAGTCGTATTTCGGGATCTTGGGCGGGCAGGCCGCGACGAGGAACAACGTCAGCAGGAGCGACACTCGCATCCCGCGCAGTGTCGCGCGGGTGCGGGTAGTGGTGCCAGGTTCACCGGGCCTATTCGGTACGTAGCCACAGCCGGCGGTTGACCTTCGCGGCACTCGTTCCATCGACGCTCTTTCCGGTCGAACCGTCCTGGTCGAAGCTCGTGCGCTGCTGCTTGTCGGCCGAGCCGGTGTAGAGCGAGGTTCCCGAGCTCACGAGCGAGGCCGCACCACCGGTGAGCGTGTCCTGCGAGATGATCGTGCCGAAGCTATTCATCGCGGTCGCACGCCCGGTCGTTGCCCCGGCCGTGCCGAAGCTGGTGCCGTTGATGTTGGTCGAGTTGGTCACGAAGAACACCTCGGTGCCGACGATCAGCGCCTGAGAGAACGCGCCCTCACCCGCGTTGAAGCCGAACACGAACCGGATCCGCGGTGGCACGGTCGCCGTCGAGCCGGGTGGCGGTTCTTGCGGTGCGAGGGGCAGCTCTGCGAGCTTGGTCTCGAGCGAGATTGCCCCGCCGTATTGATCGGCACCCCCACTCCACGACCCACCTTCCTGATCGTGGAAACCACCGGTGCCGAACACCGCGTACTGGACGCCGCTGCCGTCGTCGAACAGCGCCGGGGCCGCGCCGATCGGATGAAAGTCTGTGGCGTGCCGATACATCAACAACCCGGGGTTGATCTCGTCGAACCGCGACTTCCCGGTGCCCGGATCGAGCAGCCACAGATCGCCATAGAGCGTGCCGAACGTGATGTCGGTGATGAAGCCCCCACCTTGCTTGTCGACCCGGGTCACACCACCAGGCATGCCGGTCTCGGGGACGTCGGGGTTACCGGCGGTGCGCGGCGCAGGATACGGAGCGTCGTGTTGCCACACGAACGCGCCGGTCTCGATGTCGATCGCGGTGACCACGCTGCCAGCCTTCGCCACCTCGAGGCGCCCGTCGGCCATCACGCACTTGCTCGACACGCAGGTATCGGTGGCAGGTGCAGCGCAATCGGTGGCGGCGGTGCACGATCGAGTACCGCCGTTGGCGGTCTGGGCGAACGCGTACAGCCTGGTCTCGGCCCCGTTCTGCACGAAGCCGGTGGCCATCACGAGGCCGCGACCGAGCTCGAACGCGCCGCGGCCGCCGGGGCTGTTATCCATCGTGTACTCGAACAGCACCCTGGGGTTGCGTGGGTCGGTGACATCGAGCGCGTAGACCGCAGGACGCGTGGCTGCGACCGCCGCATCGCCATCAGCGGTCTGGAACATCAGCACGGTCTTGAACTCGCGGCGGCCGTCACCGTTGAAGTCCCCGAACAGATCCTCGACGCGCGGCGATCCGTCGATCCTCCCGGTGTTGAGCCGCAGCTCGGGAAGAATCGTGCGGGGGATATACGCCCAGATCTCGCGTCCGAGCACGTCGCAGGGACCATCGGCCGCCGGCTGCGTGCTCGCGCACACCGCATGGAGCATGCCGTCGGTCGCGCCGAAGTACGCGATCGCCGCGCGCGTCGTGCCGTCGGTAGGCTTCGCCACGGTGCTCGCCGGAATCACGGCGACCGTCGAGCGATCGACGCCACCGAGCTCGGGGATGAAACCAGCGCCGGATTCGACACCCGCGAGCACGCGCGAGATCAGCGTCGGGTACTCCGCGCTGGTCAGCGTCGACACGGCGTAGGGCAGTGGCTGGGTCATGATCGGGCCGAGCGTCGCGGCGTTCGTGGTGTCGAACGCGACGCGCGGCGGATTGGGTCCTCCGACGGTGGTCGTCCACACCACGCGGCAACTGTTGCTCGCGGTTGCGCCAGCACAACCACCGGCGCTGACTGCCGGGATCCCATTCGCGGCGTCGAACAGCGTGGTGACGCTGCCGTCGGAGAAGGTCTTCGCCGCGGTGGTGATCGAGCCGCCGCTGCCGTCGGCCTTGCGAGCGCGCAGGTGACCCTTCTGGAACGGGAACCGGAACGCGGTGACATCGGCCGGCGCCGTCATCAACCGCGGCGTCGTGCCGTTGATGAACTCGAACGTGCCTTGCACCAGCGAGGTGGTGCCGCTGATCTCCGCGATCACGGGGGTGGCACGCGAGACCTCCTTGATCCCGCCGTTCGCGGCGACCACGAAGATCGTGTTGAGCAGCAGCCGGAATCCCGAGGCCGTGACGCGTCGCCAGTTATCACCACCGAGGTAGTAGATGACGCCTTTGCTCGTGTTGTTGTCCTTGTATCGCCAGGTCGCGAAGTCCCAGCGTGACTTGGTGTCATCCGTGAGGTGCTTGCTGAACACCATCCGACGGACGCCGTCCTGATACGCTTGGTCGGTGCGCGGCTGCCAGTTGTACTTGCTGCCCCCGATGCCAGTCCACACCATGCCGCCCCACTGAGACGCGGGGTCGGAGTAGTCACCGCCTGCGGTGGTCTCGTTCGCTCCGGCGCCACTGTCGCTGTTGTCGAACGTGCCGCTGGTGCCGTTGGTGAGCAGGCCACCCGTCGGCGCGCCGGTCATGTAGCCGGTGGTCGTGGGTTGCGTCGAGGTGTACGAGCCACCGAACGTACCGAAGCCCTCGAGCGCCCCGACGCCACCATCCTGGAACAGGATATGGCCACCGGTGTCGACGTAGGCAGCGAGGCTGGCAAGGAACGTGGTCTGTGCGGGCGTCGCTGGCCCCGAGAGATCGAACGCTGGCACCCACACGAGCTGGTAGCCGTCGGTCACCAGCTTGCCGGCGTTGACATCCGTGATCGAGACGAACTTGAACCACGTGCCAGCCATGTCGTCCATGATCGACCCGTCGATCGCGTCGACGGTGTTGTTGTAACCGCCGGGCTGACCGCCGAGCGCCGTCAACCCATCGCGGGTGTCGACGATCGCCACCCTGGGCAGCGTGCTCAGCGACGCGTACACCGGCGCGGTGAACGAGACCTGTGCCTCGTGGAAATCGACGCCGTCGTAGTCGACGCCCGGACTGGATTGCGTGTACGTCGCGATCTTCGCGATCGCCGCCGGAGCGTCGGCCTTGTCGATGATGAACGGCGCGCCGGCGTACCGGATCTCGACGAGCCCTGCGTACCGCGCATCGGTCCCGCCCAGACGATCGCGGTGCCTGACAGGGCCACCGCCGGCCTTGGTGATCTTGAAGTCCCAGTCGTTGAACGACGTCTTGCTGCCGCGCAACGCCCAGTGCACCGGGATCCCGTCGAGCATCAGCCGCTGCACGAGCGAGTAGGAGGGGATGATCGCGTCGTCCTTCTGCGCGGACGTGTTGCACACCTTGCTCGTGGTGTTGGCCGCTCCGCTCTCGTAGACCACCTTGACGACGTTGTCGACCTCGGTGTCACCCATGAAGCTCATGCGCGCGTAGCACCCATCCATCGGGATGATCAGCGAGCCCGCCTCGAACGTCACCGAAGCCACCGCGAGCACTGGTGGAGGTGGATTTGGATTCTGGTCGTGCACCGCGAGATGGTGCGCGCTCGACTGCGATCCGATCCCCAGGACGAGGACGACAACGAGGAAGTTACGTTTCGTCACCACCCGATTGTAGTGGGTGGGGTGCCCGTTCTGGTCGCGCGAGAACCACGGACGTCGTGAATCATCGCGGCTCACATGTCGGCGATTGGCCCGACCTGCCTAGAGGCTGGTGCGTAGCCAGGCGAGGCGGGTCGGCTTCCTGGTGTTGTTGGAGTCGACCGAGGTGCCCGTCTGCGACGTGGCCGCGGTGCCGAGGCGCTGCTGGCGGTCCGAGGCTCCGCCAAGGATCGTGGTGCCGTCGTTGATCAGGCCACTCGCGCCACCCTGGATCTGGCCGCTGTTGGAGCCCATCGCGGTGACCACCGCCGAGCTGCCGATCGTGAAGAAATACGCGCGCCCGGTGGCCGACGAGCTCGTGCCATAGGCCGCCGAGTTGATGTTCGCGGTGTCGGTGGTCAGGAAGAGCTGGTTGCCGACGACCAGCAACTGACCGATCGACCTCTCGTTCGCGCCGAGCGCGGTCTCGATGACCAACGTGGCGGCGCCATCGGTGAGCTGGGACGTGCCGGGTGACAGCGGGACCGCGATCAGTTTCTGGCTCGAGCCCGACCACAGCGTGCTGGTCGGCTGGGTATCGACATAGGCACCGGAGGCGAACGCCGCCACCTTGGTGCCGTTGTCGAAGATCGTCGGGATGGCTCCGATCGGCTTCTTGTTGGCGTTGAACGTGAACAACGGCGTGGTCGCGGAACCCGTCGAGCTGACCCCAGTCGCGGCATCGAGCTTCCAGAGGTTTCCAAACAGATCACCGAACACGATGTCCGTCGTGAAGCCGCCACCCCTGACGTCCACCCCGACCCCACCACCAGGCACACCGGTGGTCGTCATCGTGGCGTCGGCGCCCACCAAACGGGGCGGGCTCGGGTAGGTGTAGCCGAACTTCCAGACCTGGTTGCCGGTCTCGAGCGACAACGCGGTGGCGACGACACCGTTGCTGCCGGTACCGCGGTTGTTGGTGACCGCGACCGCGAGATTGGTGATCACGCCATTTCGGATCGTCGGACCAGCGTGCATCGCGAGGCCGACACCGAGGTCGTAGCCGTCGGCGCTCGAGGTGCCGGGACGGATGTACTCCCAGACCACCACAGGCTTCGCAGGATCGGTGACATCGACCGCGTAGGTGGCGGGTCTGAGGGCCCCGGCCACCGCGCTGTCCTCGTAGCCGGTCTGGAACGTCAGGATCGTGCGCCACGACTGCACCCCGGTCGAGGGGTTGTTGAAGTCGCCAAACGCGTCGACCACGCGAACCGATCCATCGACGATCGACTTGTTGACGCGGATCAACGGCAACTGGACGCGGGGGATGAACGCCCACAGCTCGCGGCCGAGCGTGTCACACACGTTGGGGTTGGAAGCCGTCACGCCGCCGGTGCTCGCGCACACCGCGTGGAGCATGCCGTCGGAGGCGCCGAAGTAGGCGATCGTCGGGCGCGTACCCGAGCCGGCCAGCGAGCTGGGAGCGATCACGGCGGGGGTCGAGCGGTCGACGCCACCGAGCTTGGCGACGGTGCCGTTCGCGGTCCCGGCGAGCACGCGGCGAACGATCGTCTGCCAGTGCGCGGCGGTGATGCCATTCACGATCGAGGTGGGGGCGATCAAGGCGCCGATCGTCGCCGAGTTGGTATCGGTGAGATCGAGCGCCGACGGGAACCGCGTCGTCCCTGCCGCTGGGGTGGAGTTGGTGTTGGTGAACACGTTGCGGCACGCCGACCTGAAGCCGCCGCTTCCGGTCTTCGCGCACCCGGCGGTCTGAACGGTCGGGATGCCGTTCGCGGCATCGAGCTCGGAGATGCCCGCGGCGAACCCGTCTCCAAGCGTATTGTTGACGGCGGTGGTGAGGCTCGACGTCCTGCGCGCGCGCATGTGGCCGGTGTTGAACGGGAAGACGAACGTCGCGACGTCCGCGGTCGTCGCGATCGTCGTCGCGGCTCCGCTGCCGTAGGTCAGCGTGCCCTGGACCAGGCAGCTCTGGTTGTTGATCGTCGCGACCACCGGCGTCGCACGCGAGAGCTCGTTGCTCGCGCACGAGAGCTGCGAGCTGGTCATGTTGGCGAGCGACTTGTCGTAGTGGATCGAGGCGCCGTTACCATTGAATCCGACGGTCTTGCCGACCACCGCACCAAAGATGTCGCCGGTACTGCCGCCACCGTTGACCGTGATGTTGGCTTGGGGGCAGTAGATCGCGAAGTAGCCGAGCCCGTTACCGCTGACCGAGATGGTCTTCGCGGCCGCGCTGGTGTCGGTGCACATGAAGATCAACCTGGTCGGGTTCTGCGAGCCGTTGTTGATCGTCGCCTGACCCGAGAGGCTGAGCACGTTGCCGGTGCCCGTGAGGAAGATGACGACCGTCGCACCGTTGCTGATGATCAGGTTTTTGTTGTTGCCCGACAGGTTGATCGACGGTGTCGAGTACGAGCCCGAGACAGAGATAGTAGTCGTGGATGAGATCGCCCCGAACGTGCCGGTCAGCACGCCGGGCACCGTCGCGACTGGAAGCGAGACTGCTCCGCTGGCGACCGTCGCCGACGAGCATTGTCCGGCGTTGGAGATGTTGCCGGTGTTGCCGCCCGAGCCGATCTGACAGTTGCCGCTGACCGAGCCGTTGGGGCTATTCACCGAGATCGCACCAGCGCCGATGCCGTTCGTCGCGACGCCGCCGACGCAGGGCTGGAGCGCGACGGTGTTGGTGCAGTTCGCTGCGGCGTAGTTCGAGTTGACCGCCGAGTCGTAGCTATCGGTGTCGCCGTTCTGCACGCTCACCGATTGATCGCCGAACGCCGCGAACGAGAAGCCGGGGATCGGACACGCTTGCGCGAACGCGCTCGATGGAACCAATGCAACGACAGCGATGATGGGAACGAAGCGAGAGAGTGTTTGCATGGTGCGGCTCGATTCGATGACGACAACAGCGTCGAGAGAGTTCTAGCTTACATCAGCTGACCGAGAGGCTCGTTCTCGAACGTTGGCGGCTACCCCGGCGGAATCTCTCCACTGTGCGTGGGTGTGATCCGACGGTCAGTTCGCGTTGCCGTTGCCGCCACAGCCACCGAGCTGCGATTGGTAGCAGGTGCCGCCGACGTTGAACCGGACGAGCTCCGAGACCTGCTTCCTGTTGTCCGTGAACTTGGTGCAGGTCGAGACGATCCAGATCTGCAGATCGTTGTCGACGTTCAGGTCGTTGGCGAGTGGAGCCTGCTCGTCATCGTTGTCCCTGAGCACGATGGTGAAATCGTTGTTGCCATCGCCATCGATGTCTCGGCTCAGCGCCGTCAAGAACGCCGGCTCGGTCCCCGGCACACTAATGTTCGCAGCGAGGGCGACGTTCCAACCCGCATAGTTGTTGGCGACGATGAGGCGCGCCGCGGTGAGGCCGGCCTCGGCGCAGTACATCGCCGTCATGCCGCTACGGGCGATGTCGGTGGACTTGGTGGCTTTCAGCTGCATGCCCAGAAGCAGCGCACCGCCACCGAGCAAGGCCACGACGATGATCAACGTGACGAGGATCGCGCTGCCTCGTTCGGAGTGTCTGGTCACGGCGAGCCTCCAAGGTTTCGCACCTCAACGGTGGTCGACAGGATGCGACGGCGGAAGTTGTCGGTAGCCCCGTTGGCGGCCCGATCTTCGATCGCAGGGAGTATGAACGAGTTGACACCCTGGAACTGGCGAGGCGAGCGCGCGATCAGGGTGATCCGCACCGCACGTAGGTTGGTGAACAAGGCGGGAACGATCTCGCCCGTCCTGTTGAGGATCCACTCGTCGTCGTTAGCGACAGCACCGACCTCGGTCAGCACGCCGTCGTTGTTCGCATCGATGCCGAGCGCGATCTCCATGCTCTCGATGTTCTCCGCGATCGGCTCTTCGACGAGAGTGCCCTCGGCATCGGGATCCATCATCAGCACGGGGATGCCGTCCTGCGTGCGCACGCGGAACGTCGCGCGCACCGCACGGACGACCAGCGTGCCGCTGGCATAGGGGCTGTGGTTGGGGAGGGCGCCACACGCACTCGCGAGCTTCAACGTGGTGCCCGCGATCGAGTCGATCTTGACGAGGTGGCCGGTGTCGAAGTTGGTGATCAGCACCGTATCGCCCGCCGTCAGGTCGGTGGCGTTCGCGACCGTGATCGTCGCATCGCCCTTCGTGTAGGTGGTTCGCAGCGACGTCACGACCGCGCCGGATGCGAACACCATGGTCAGCTCATCCGCGGTGCTCCCCAGTGGGGTGGCCTGATTGTTGAGGACCGAGAATGCACCAATGGCGCAGGTGCTGACGTGCGTGATATTGGACGAGAGCTGGATGCCGGGGCTGGCCTGCCGGAGGGCGTCGGCGAGGAAGTCGATCGACGACCGCGTGCTGGTCTCCGTCGAGATCGTGGCCTCCTGCTCGCGGAACCCGCGCAACATCGTGACCGCGGAGGTCAGCATGCCGACGGTGACGAACGAGAACAGCACGAGCGCGACCATCAACTCGATCATCGTGAAGCCACGCTGCCCAGAGCGACGACGAGACCGTACGTGCGTGGGCTTCACTTGTTCCTCCGGCCGACCATGGTCACGGCTTTGGTTCGACCTTCTTCGACCCAGCTCACCGTGACACTCATGTCGAAATAGGTGCCGGGGTCGGTCACCAGGAACGTGCGGGTGAACGTGCCACCGGCGACGGCCTTGCCGGTCTCGTCGATCACGGTGGATCCCGCGCTCGTGCCGGTCGCCGTGCGTAGCCGCTCGAGTTGATCTTCGGCGAGCACCGACGCCTCGGTCGCGCGGCGCGAGAACGACGACGCGTTGATCTGCGCGCGATACAGCGCGATCACACCGATCATCGCGATCGCGCCCAGCACGAGCGAGACCAGCACCTCGATCAACGTGAAGCCGCCGTGCTTGCGTTTGCGTTTGCGCTCGGGTCCGGTCATCTCACCACCCATCGCGTGCGAGCGCGGTGCCGGTCGCCCTGTAGACGAACACGCGGTACTTGCTCGCGGTGTTGTTGTCCGTGAGGTAGACGGTGCCGCCCGTCGAAGAACCATCGGGCTTGAAGTCGATGCCAAACGCGAGCGCCGTGTCCTGGGCAGGGTTGGCGCCACCACCGGCATTGATCACGGTCAGCGCGTTCCAGACCACCACACCGGACGGCACGTCGGAGCCCTGGACGCTCGGCCCCGTATACGTCGCGGTGCCGAATCCCGTCGCGTCAGCTTCCCAGATCGACAACACGTTGTTGTTGATCAGCACACGGTGGATCCTTCGCTTGCTGGCGGCCCGCAACCGCGCGAGGTCCATGATGCCGGTCAGGTTATCTGCCGTCGTGGTGGGCGTACCCGCGCCACTACTGCTCGACAGACCCACCAGCGTCGTGGTCAGGATCGCGACGATCGCGAGGACCGTCATCATCTCGATCAGCGTAAAGCCGCGCTGGGGTGTGCGCATCAGAAGCCCTCGTTGGTCGCCTGGATGGTGGGGTCGACGCTGCTCGCGAAGTAGACCGCGTTCGTCGTCGCCGAACCGTCCATGTCACAGGTCGCGACGATGTAGAACCACGGACCCGCCGGCGACGTGAACGTGAAGCCGGCGACCGGATTGTTGGTGCCGGTACCGGTGCCGCTCACGATCAGATAAGAGCAGAAGCCCTCGACCGTGGGCAGCTGGACGTTGAGTCGTTGGCCGGCCGGCAGGGCACTGACGTTGGGCCCCCACGCCTGCCCCGAGACCACGCATCCCGTCATGCTCTGTAACGTCGAGCTCGCCGCCGCGGGACACGCCGCCGCCGCGAGATAGGTACCGCGATCGACCTTGTATTGCTCTTCGCGAACTGCGAGCTCGCCGAAGAAAGCCGAGATCTCCGCCTTCGCTTTACCCTGGCGGCTGTTTTCGGTGAACAAGGGGATCGTGATCGCCGCGAGCACCGCGATGATCGCGACGACGAACATCATCTCGATCAGGGTGAATCCAGCCTGACGGTTACGGAGACGTGCCATCGCAGCGATGATACTCGCTCTGGTGGAAGCAACGCATCTTTGATCGGTTACGACTTGGGTCGGCCATCCGCGTCGAGCTCGACGAGACCACCCATCCCTACATCCCCGCGGGCGGCGAGATCGGTCAGCGCCGCTCGCAGCGTCATCAGCTTCCCGTCTTTGACATAGGGGACGTCTTTACCCTCGACGCGGACCTTCATCTCGGCGCTGCCGTCGCCAACGATCAACCACGCCGCCTGGCCCGGCTTGAGGTGTTTCTTGGCTGCCATCATGACCTGGGCGGCACTCACGCCGCCTACCTTGGTCACGTATGTATTGAAGTAGTCGAGTGGTAGGTTGAAGTAGACCAGCCGGCGGTACTGGCCGAGCGCGGCCTGACCGGTGGCGAACTGACCGGGGAGGCCGAGGATCGATCCCTGCTTCTCTCGCTCGAGCTCGTCGGTCTTGATCGGCGTCTTCGCGCTCCACAGCCCCTTCACCTCGCGATCGATCTCGAGCAGGGTCTGGTACGTCGAGTCGGTGCGCACCGACGCGTTCGCCGCGAACGAGCCGTACTGCTTGCTGTAGTTGAAGCCACCGCGCGCGCCGTAAGAGTACCCCTTGTCCTCGCGCAGGTTCATGTTGATGCGGCTCGAGAAGCCGCCGCCGAACACCGCGGCCATCATCGTGTTCGCGAAGTAGTCGCCCGCGTTGCGCGCAGGGCCAAAGTGCATCAGCGAGACCTGCGATTGCGCGGCGCCCGGGATGTTGACGAAGAAGATCCGGCCGGCCATCGTCGCCGGCTTGGGGGGCTGCGCGGGGACCTTCGCCGCACCCTTCCACCCCGCGAGCCGGCCCTTCTCGAAGTAGCCGCGGACCTGCGCCTCGGTGAGATCACCGACGACGAACAGCCGCGCGCTGCCCGGCTTGAAGTACGTCGATACCACCGACTTGCAGTCGTCGATCGTGATCGCGTTGAGCGACTCTTCGGTGACGACGGTCCCGAACGGATGCGTCGGACCGTAGAGCACGGTGCCGCTGACGCGCGCCGCGACCGACGCGGGGCTGCCCTTGCTCTGACGGACGTTCTCGATCCGCCGCTTGATCATGCGATCGAAGTCAGACGGACGAAAGCCGGGGGACTGCAGCGTCTCGACGAACTGATCGAACGTCGGCTGCAGGTGCTTTGACAGGCTCGACAGCGTGAGGCCGAGCGAGTCGTCACCCGCGTAGGCACCGATGTTGCTCGCGGTGTCGGCGAGCTTCTCGGAGTACTGGATCTTGTCGAGGTTGGTGGTGCCCTCGGTGAGCATCGACATGCAGACGCCGGCGAGGCCTTCCTTGCCCTTGGGATCCCACATCGAGCCGCCGTCGAAGTTGACGTCGATCGACACGATCGGCAGCTCGTGCTGCTCGACCAGGTAGACCGTCATGCCGCTCGCGAGCTTGAACGGCTTCACCTTGGGCAACCGGAACGGGCGCGGTGCACCACCGGCAGGCTGCTTGAGCCGGAA
>Ga0105049_10003823_pt1 | contig 17747 bp, 10 predicted proteins | sample MAT06_FD_78087 | JGI IMG/M metagenome (GOLD analysis project Ga0105049, IMG submission 78087) | Freshwater microbial communities from Lake Fryxell liftoff mats and glacier meltwater in Antarctica - MAT-06 | ecosystem: Environmental > Aquatic > Freshwater > Ice > Liftoff microbial mat | place...
CGCTCGTCGCGCGTGAACACGCCGTCGACGATGCAGAACATCAACCAGTTTGATGCGCGCAGGTTCAACCCCACCGGCCAGGTCAACGGGCCGTGGCCCGTCGCAAATCCGATCGACGCGCGCACCGACCCGCGCATGGCCACCGGCCAGCCGTGGCTTGCGTCCAGCGAGCCGACGTGGATCTTCCCGCTGGCCGCCGACAACCGCGCTTTCACCGACCCGAGGCTGCCCTCGCGTGACTTTCACGGTTGGGCGCACATCAGCAACTTCGCCCCCAGCGGCAACTTCGTCAACCTCTACATGCTGCGTGAGAACGCCAGCGAGCCGGGCTCGGGCTTCAGTGTGCCCAGCGGCGTGCGCAGCGACACCGGCGATCTGCGGTTTTCCAGCAAGCTCACGCTTCGCAATCCCGCGAGCGTTGACAGGCTTTCAACCACCAACATCGACGCACAGACTCGCGCCGACGGCAAGCCCGCGGTCCTCAATCGTCCGTACGACTGGTCGACGAATCAGGCCGGTGTGGTCGCGACGGTCGAGAACAACAGCGATGGCCGCACACAACCCGGCCAGCCCGGCTATATCTGGAGCGAGTGGATAGACACCGACGGCGACGGCCGGCCCGACGCTCGCCCGTTTGAGTTCGTTGACTCGACAGATCCGTTGTATCCCGTCTCGGTCCTCGCGCTTGATCCAGCGTATCGGTGGGTCTTCGCTGCTCGCGCGATCGATCTGTCCGGGCGAGTCAACGTCAACACCGCGATCGCAAACTTCGGCACGCTGGCCTCTGGCGCGTTCGATCCGACGACGCTGAACCCGACGGAGAGCTTTCCCCTTGGCCTGACGCCCGCTGAGGTGAGCCTCCGGCTGATGCTCGAATCGCCTTGGCTGTACGACGACAACTCACAGGCCCATTATGGCAGCCTTGCCGCGACGCCTGCCAGCTCGCCGCGCTATCAGAATGACTATGGCAACCGCAACAACGCCGCGACGATCGGCGGCTCGGCGTTCTCAGCAGCGATCTTCTCGCGTCTGTATGGCGTGGTGCCCGGGCGCGACAACGCGAACGTGACCGCGCCGTTTGATAACGTGCTTTTCCCGGGCCAGCTCCCGCGTTCGGGCGGCACCGGCGGCCTGCCGGACCTGCGCGACATCATTGAAGACGTGCCGACCGTTGGAGATCGTCTGACGCGGCGCGGGCTCGCGAACGCGTACAAGATCGTGCAGGATCCCGAGGGCGGCACGCTGACGACCAATCCCCGCAGCGTCGGCGCGACGGCGAGGGTGCCGACATCGATCAGCGCCGGCGGGTTCTTCTCGCTGTCGGATCTGCTGGAACTGCTGACATACAACGGCGCCAACGACGAGGCCGTCACCTCGCGCCTAGAGCAGGCGCTCGACGGGCGCGGCAGCGCTAGCGGCAGCTCCGTCGACTTCCCCGATGTTGGACCGCTGCGCTCCAACCGCGAACGCGCGCTGGAGATTGGCGGCAAGACCTTCACGCAGAGCAACGAGCAGCGCGCCTGGGAGGCGCTGACGCAGATGTACTCCGACGTGCGCTCGCGCCTGACGACGATCAGCGGCGCCCGCCCGATCGGCGCCCGCGTCTTCGGTACGTTGCCCAAGGATGACGACGCCATCGCGAAGTTCACCAGCAGCGACCTGCGGCCGGATGCCGGCGCGCTGGTCGCCAGGATGCTCGCGACGCGACCCGAGGAACTCGGCCTTGCGTCGAGCGCTTGGCCCAGTCTGTTCACGCAGCGCCAGGAAGCGGCGAACGACCTGCTCGTCGCATACGGGCGGGCCTTGATGCCCTTGATCGCGCTGCGCGGCGCGACTGAGAACGACACGCCTTGGGCTCGCGATCCGGGCCGCACGACTGACGCACTGAACATCCAGACCTACGCGTTCGGACCGGCGATGGTGCCAGCGGCCGGCCAAGGCTCGCTCGGAACTCCCCGGGTGGAGCGCAACCCGCTGTCCACTGCGGAGCTTGCGCTCCGGCGCGCCGCCCACATGGTCGTCAACCTGATGGGTTCACGCGATACCGATGAGTTGGGGTGGATCACGGCGAACCCTGCGGACAGCTCCGCCAGCGCTCGCCAGGCAGACAAGCCGAAACTGATCACCGACGAGGTCGTCGGTGCCACGCTGATATTCAACGGCGCCCAGCTTACCGGGTCGCTCGTGAACCTTACAGGTGCGGAGGGGACGTTGCCCGTCCGCGGAACTGACATCAAGGCAACCGTCTACAGCGGCGAGCCCAACGGGACGGCGATCTTCCCATTTGCTGACGAACTGGCTGGCAACACCGAGGCTCGTGCCACGGTCACGGATACCGGCGCGTTCAAGCGCTCGACAGTGCTGAACCTTGACCATCGCGCCACAAACGCCAGCGAGCGCGTGCTGGATTCTCGGGTGCTCGCGGCGGGCACCGTCGCTCGCCCGGTGACGATCTACGCCGTGAAGCCGCAGCCGTTTATCACGAGCGCCGTGACGATGATCTCGTATGCGGATGTTCCCGACTCCACCGGCACGATTGACGCGGTGGCCAACCCGAACACCGGCGAGTACGACCCGATCAACATCCGCGGGAACATCGACAGCAGCAACGCCGACTTCCTGTTTCAGATGGCCATCGTCACGCTCTCGAATCCGTTCGAGACTGACATCGATCTGAGCAGCGATCTGAAGGAACTCACCGGCGATATCGAGCGCGACTACAAGTACTATGTCGAGTTCGGCGGTCGATACTACAAGTTGCTGCGCCGCCCCGTCAGCGGCGGCGATGCCGAGGAGCGGATCGTTCTTCGCAGCAAGCAGTCGATCGACTTCTTCGTGCTCTCGCACGACACCTCGGAAATCGCAACCCGTCTGTCAAAGTTTCCAAGTGGTACTGTCACGGTAGAGCAGGTGCGCACGCTGATCGTGAATCAGCTCCGCAACTTCAACGGCTTCGCTAGGCCGTCGAACAGCGACGAAGACGCGTTCACACGATTCCGCCTGTGGCCTTCGGACCTCAGCAATGACACCCTGATCACTATCCCTGGCAACGGAACGGATGTCGCGCTGATGGCGAGCCAGCGCAGTTCGCTGGATGAACCGTTCGCGTCGATGTACGGGACCGGCGCCGGTGCGAAGGAGCTAGATCGTCAGGTCCGGCTCTGGCGTGCGTTCCGCGTACTACCGAACACTTTCGGCGGCGCAGCGCCACTGGTGGACGAGACCAGGCGAAACTCCACCGGCAACGACATCCTCGTCGATCGTCTTCGCGACCCGGTGGACCAGACCGCCGACCCGGCTCTCACCATCGCGCTGGACAACGGCACGAACGAAGTTACCGGCACAACTTCCGGTCCGGAGTCGACCGGCCCCGTTGGCGGCACCGGCTCGGATAACTCTGGATTCACCATCACGCTCTTTGGCGCGATCCATCGCCCGCGCGAAGCGCTGCCCGCAGGCACGACCGCCCGCGCGGACGCCTTCCCCGTCTGGACCGTTGAAGCCAAGTCGTCGCTGAAGCGGGCCAACGGCTACACCGCCATCCGATCGCGTACTCCGAAGAATATTGCCGACATCGTGCTCAATCGTCAGTCGGGCGGCCAGATCAACCCGACCAGCGTGATGTTCAGCTCGACTTCCACATACTCCGCACTGCGTCTTCGCGACTGGCTCAACAAACTCTCCGGGCTTCCCGTTGGCGGCGGCGGCGGTGGTTCGCCGATCGCCTCATCTCGCCTTGTGAACACCGATCCCAACGACGCGACCGGTTTTCCCGGCGCGACCCAGCCCATGCTGGTCGGAACAGAGGAACTGGCTGACAACCAACGCTCGACGTTCCGCTCGTACGTCCCCTCGTTCGGCTTTAGCCGAAAGCAGGAGGAGAGCACCACCTCACGTGACGGCGAGCAACTGCCGCCGATTCGTGCAACGGACATGCTGACGCCCCTGGCGTTCGGCCCGGTGCATGACCCGCTTCGAGCAGCAGTGAGCGAAGACATGGCAACGGGGCGGACGCTGGCCACGCAAGCAACTTTGGTGCCGCGTCACCCGGCAAACCTTGACGTTCAGTGGACGACGCTTTCGGAAGCGCTAGCGGTCGCAGTCGATATCGACTCGCCCGAGCGTTTGGACGATACAGACTACTTTGCCGGCAACCCGGTGTTTGGCACGCTCAGCCGCGGCTACATCCCGACGACGCGCTTCGTCCCGTTCCACGACATCAGCGGCGACGGCCTTTTCACGCAGGTCGGCTCCACACCGCCGGTCAACGCCGATCCGCACGTCGGCTCGGGCATTCCGTTTGGACTGGACATTCTCAACCAGTTTCGCACGTCATCGGTCGGTAGCACGTTGCTGCTCACCCCGGGCGTGATCAACATCAATACCGCAAGCCGGAGTGTGCTCAGCGCGTTGCCGTTCGCCGCGGTTGACCATGACCCGCTCGCGAAGGCGCTCTACGGCAACGTTCAGGCCAACTACGAGGGCAAGCGCGACATCGCCGGGTACCTCATGGCGTATCGGGACAAGACTCGCGTCTACTTGCCGACACGCAGCGCCTGGGTGGACATGCGCGATACTCGTGCTGGCAGGCAGGACAACATTTCGACAGGCGATGACGCTGGACGCCGGAACACGACGGGCATCACCGCCCTTCGCGAAGCGCCGGGTTTCCAGTCGCTGGCGGAAATGCTCGCCGCGCGCGTCGCGATGCGAGACAACTCGGATCCGCTGTTGCTGGCGGACTTCAAAACCCCCGTCATCAACGGCTACGGCATGGACACCGCAATCGCCAGCACAATGCTCGCGTCGGCGAGCGTCCGCAGCGACACGTTCGCGGTGTGGTTCACGATGGACGGTTATCGCCAGGAGGACACGCAGGGCCTCACGATCGATGACCCGCTGGTGCCCAGCATCCGCAAGCGGTACGTGATGGTGGTTGATCGCAGCAACGTGGTCGAGAAGGGCCAGTCGCCGCGGATCCTGATGTTCCGCGAGTTGCCGACGGAGTGAGGCGCGAAGGGCAGGTGGTCGGTGTGCGGCGGCTTCGCGTGCGAGGTAGTGCCGCGGTCGCCTTGGGCGAGATCAATCGACCCTTCGCAAGGAACGTCTTGCGGAGGGTCGTTCGCTATAAAAGCAGCCGCCCTCCCAAGACGCCACGCCGCCACGACCCCGCGTCCCCTCGGCGCAAGAGCGTGCCTGGGAGACTACGCTGTGGGCTCAGAGAACTTTGGCAGGGTGTAGCTCAGCTTGGTAGAGCGATTGGTTTGGGTCCAATAGGCCGCAGGTTCGAATCCTGTCACCCTGATTCTGCCTATGTCAACCCCCGCGCCCCGCGGTACGCTCTCGCCAATGAGCGAGGCCCCAGCAGGCAACCAGCAGCCACACTCGGCCGAGTTTTTCAATGACACGCGAGACTTCTGGTGGAATCCAGACTTCCTGCGCCTGATGGGCCAGCGGCTTGGCTTCGAGAGCTTCACGAGCGTGTTGGACGTGGGCTGCGGCGTGGGTCATTGGGGCCGTGCGTTGGCGGAGGTGCTGCCAGCTGGCGCGCGATTGACTGGGGTTGACCAAGAGGCTCAGTGGGTGCGCGGCGCCGCCTTGCGGGCTGAGCGTGCGGGGCTCGCCAATCGCTTCACGTTCAGGCAGGGGGACGCCACAGCCTTGCCCTTCGCAGATGGCACGTTCGACATGGCCACCTGCCAGACCGTGTTGATTCACCTCGCCGATCCCAAGGCGGCGTTGAAAGAGATGATGCGGGTGACGAAGCCGGGCGGGCTTGTGCTGGCCGTGGAGCCTTGCAACATGGCCAGCATGGGCGTGTTCAGCAGCGTGACCGACACGTTCCCGACCGACGTAGTCGCGGCGACGCTCGCCTTTCACCTCACCCTTCAACGAGGAAAGCGTGCGCTCGGCAAAGGCTTCAACTCCCTAGGCGACCTGGTCCCGGGTTTGATGGCCGAGCTCGGAGCGCGGGACATTCGCGTGTACATGTCTGACAGAGCGACACCAATGTTTCCGCCGTATGACCAGCCTCACCAGCGTGCCGAACTGGCCCAGTTCAAAGACTGGCACGCACGCGAGCACTGGGTGTGGGACCGGGCCACCACCATGCAGTACTACCTCGCCGGCGGCGGCGCTGAGCAAAACTTCGTGTACCTCTGGCAGCAAGCCGGACGCCAGATGGCCGCGGAGATCGCGGCCATGGAAGCGGGAACATATCACTGCGGCAATCCACACATCACGTACCTGGTGTCAGGGCGAACGGGGTGAGGCGTGGCTCAAGCCGGCTGAGCCTCGACAGCGGCCGAGGAGTCTGGTCACGCCTTTCCCAGCGGCCGCCGCTCAAACATCATCGCATTGAAATCCAGATCCTCCAGCGGCGGGACCCCATCGCCCAGCAGGCGGATCATCGCCATGAGCTGAGCGCGATGGTGGACCTCGTGCAGCACGAGCTGCGTCATTTGGCCGCCGGCGGTGGTTTGGAGGTGCGAGCGTTGGCCTTGCTCGTCGGGGAAGGAGTCCCAGGCGATCGGCCTGGCCCAATCGTGTTCTGAGGCGATATATGCCTGGACGTCAACCGCTTGGGCGCGCCAAACCGATTCGATCGTGCCGAAGGCGGGGGGCGATTCGTACTTGACGGGCCAGAGTGCGTATGCCGGGACGGGGATGTTCCGCAGGCGCTGGAGGTAGTACCACTCGGAGATCATGACGTGCGCGAGCGTCAAAGCGATGGACTTCACGCCGATGGGCAGCTCGCGCCAATAGGGCTCCTCGGCCAGCGGGCGAACGCTGTCAAAGACGCGTTCGCGAGAACGCACGAGATACGTATAGGTGGTGGCCGGGTCCATGGCTGAAGCGTACCGATTTGGAGGGCCCCGATGTTGAGAGCACGGAGCCTCGCGGGGGGCGGCGGCCCGAGCTTGAGCGCGGATCGGCCGCGGCATCGCGGGTTGGTCGCGTGGGTTGAAGTAATTTCTCGCCGCGGCGTGGGGCTGATCACGCGACATCGCCTCGTCGGCAAGCGCACATGCCGCTACGCTCGCTTTAGTGATCAGCGAGAACGTGAATAACGCCGAGCAGTCTTTGCCTTCGAGACTGAGCGCGTTCAGTGCGCTGCGAGAGAGAAACTACCGCATCTTCGCGATGGGGTTCTTTGTGTCGAGCCTGGGCCTTCAGGCGTTGGCGATGGCGATCGGTTGGGAGATCCAGAAGCGCACCGGCGACGTGCTGTACGTCGGCATCGCCGGGCTCGTGCGGGCCTTGCCGGTGGCGATCATGGCGCTGCCGGCGGGTTGGCTGATCGACCAGCACGATCGGCGGTGGGTGTTGATGCTGACGCAGGTGGGCTTCGCGTTGATGGCGGGGGTGCTGGCGTTCGCGTCGTACTTTGACGCGAGCCTCGTGATCATGTATGCAGTGCTGTTCGCCATGGGGTGCGTTCGTTCGTTCAACGGGCCGACCAGATCGTCGCTGCTGCCGGACCTCGTGAAGCCAGAAGTGTTTCCGAACGCGGTGACGTGGAACAGCGGGCTCTTCCAGGCGTCGGGCGTGCTGGGGCCGCTGCTGGGCGGCGCGATCATCGCGGCCTCGGGCGACCGCGCGTGGCCCGTCTACGCCGTGACATTCGCCGGGTGCCTGGCCTTCGCGTTCGTCAGCTTGCGGCTCAGGCTGGATCATAAATCCACTCCTCGCGGGCCGCTGCGGCTGGGCGACCTGTTCGCCGGCGCGCGCCATCTCTGGACTGAGAAAACGATCCTCGGTGCCATCACGCTGGACATGTTCGCGGTACTGCTCGGCGGCGTCAGCGCGCTCATCCCGGCGTATTGCCAGCAGATCCTGCACGTGGGGCCGGTCGGGCTCGGGTGGCTGAAGGCGGCGCCTTACATTGGCGCGATCATCATGGGCGTCGTCATCGCGCGGGGCCCGCCAATGCAGCACGCCGGGCGCTCGCTGCTGTTGTCGGTCGCGGGCTTCGGCTTGTGCGTGATCTTCTTCGGGCTCTCGACGTCGTTCTGGATGGCGTTCATCGCGCTGCTGGTGGGCGGCGCGTTTGACATGGTGTCGGTGGTGATCCGACAGGTGCTGGTGCAGGTGAGAACGCCGCGAGAGTTGCGCGGGCGGGTTTCTGCCGTGAACAGCATGTTCATCGAGAGTTCCAACGAGCTTGGCGCATTCTCGTCGGGGCTCATCGGGTCGCTCTTTGGAATCGTGGTGTCGGCGGTCGCGGGGGGCGTGGGCACGCTCGTGGTCGTCGGCGGGCTGGCGTTCGCGATTCCAGCGCTGCGAAAGCTCAAGACGGTGGACCCCGCGCCGGCGAAAACGTCAGAAACTAAAGCACAAGCCTAGAAGGGATGTAATGTTGTCATCTTCGTGCCGCTTGAGTGCTTGATGTTGACATTGCAGAAACGCCCCTTCACACGAAGCGCACGCGATGGACGCGTCGTGTTTGCGGGTGCGTTCGCCCTAGTCGTCGGGCGGGCGGTTCGTTCGGGGAGAATGCCTCAGTCTCTTCCAACATCGGCGTCCGACTCTCTTGCGGTGAGTAAACATTTACTCAAACTCCCTAAGAAGGGACGACTCAGAAACCTGGTCAGGCGCCGACCACACCAAGGACGGTGCCGTAGCGCAAGGACGCGCTGCGGGCGACGCCTGAATCAGTTGGACCGTGTGACGCCGCCAGCACTCGCCGCTTCAGAGCCCCGCGGCCCTGGAGCGGCAATCTGAAAAGTGTCAGACCGACCCGAGTTCTTCTGGTCGGCAACCGAGACGAAGTCGGCAACGTGGCGGTGGGTGTCGGGCGACGTCGCGCGATCTGGTTCGAATCGGGGTTGAGATCAACCCCACTCCCGTCCGTCGCCCTGCGGAGCTGGGCGACGGGCGTTCGCGGGCATCAGGGCGAACGTTTCGCCATATGTCATCATCAACGGATTTCATGCCGTCGCGATAGCCCATGCGTGCGTCGCGCGCCGCGCCGGCGCGAGACAGACACCTTCTCACGAGGACCAGCCATGTTTGAACCCACCCGCCACTCTGTCTCGTCCGCTGCGCCCAATGGCTACCAGACAATCGCGGCGCCCGCCCGCTCTACAGCAAACCGTCGCACCGCCGTCGTGTCGAGCGTGGACGCCGAGGTCAACAACCCGCTACTTGACTGGTTCGAAGAGCTCTCGCTTCGTGTAACTCGCCGGCCCTTAGAGGAGATCATCGCTCGCGCTTCGGCGCTGGTGTGTGAGCTCGGCGATCTCCTGCCGTTTGCCAGCGGCGATGACGCGTTGGCGTTCGCGCTGCTGGATGAGTTCGCACGCGATCGCCTGCTCCACCCAGCGGAGGTTGCGATGCTGATGGTCAACCCGGTGCAGCAGGCGCGGGCCGCGATTCGCGAGCTCGTCGAAGAACACGACGACCTGGTCGCTGAGATCGCTCGACTCGATCGCGCCATGAGCATCCGGCGCCGCGGCGGCACCGACCCTACCGCGCGGCGCGATCGCGGCCAGGTGCGGCGCTGAATGTAAGGCCTTGACAAATTGATTGGGGTATTCACCTTCTGAGCGGCAACCGCAACATGTAGGGGCAAACCCGACAACCCCCCCAAGATGGCAACTTGGAGTGTTCAGGAGATCTGGAGAACTTTGTGGAGTCCTTGTCGGTACCGGACTCGCGTGGTAGAAAGAGAGGGGTTCCCCTGTGATACGCGGCTTGACGCCGCCTCCCGCTCAGGAGAGTCATCATGGCTCTGTGCTCGCCTCGACTCACACACGATCAGTCTGCGGCCGGTCGATTTGCCGGCGATGCTGACACATGCGCGATCGAAACCGAAAGCCGCTCGAGGCACCGCCAGCGCGCATTTCTATCCCTGATGCAGGCCTGCCCGCAGATTGCCCACGAGTTCAACAGCCTGCTGCTGACCATCTCCGCAGGGGTGATGGTGGCCCGTGACGGGGACGCCGCGGCTCGGACGCGCGGGCTCGAGCTGGTTGACACCGCCGCGCAACAGGCACGGCTCATGACGCGGGCGATGATTCGATTGAGCCAGTACACCGGACCGATGCTGAAAGAGTTTAATCTCGCCGACCTCTCCCGGGAGATGACGGCGTTCGGACGCGCACTGCTTCCAAACGGCATTGGCCTGAACCTTGAGATTGTTGACTCGCGCGTGCGGGTGTGGACCGACCAGTCCGCGTTGCTGTCGATGATGGTGCAGTACTTCCGGCACGCGTCGCTGGTACTTTCACCGGGCGATCGCGTGCGTGTGAGCGTTGGCACGATGTTGACGCAGCGATGCGGCGGTGCCCACGGCGGAGCGCGTGCGCGTGCGCGGCGTCGCGGTTCGCATCAACTTTCACTGCAACAGGGGATTGGCGAACGACAAGCGATACTTTCGTTGCGGCAGGAGCACGCCGACCCGGATCTGGCTTGCCAAACGCTGGTGTGTAAGGTGCGCGCAGATGCTTCGGAACTCCGAGCATGTTTGGCGCAACCTGGAGGAGGGGCTGCGTCGGTGCCGGCACATCCAAACGCACACGCGGATGCGAGCGCGTTGTCGGTAGTGCTGCCGCGGGGGCGGGCGTGTCATCTCACGATCTTCATGGCGCACGTCGGGAGTGCGGATCCAGCGGATGCACGCGTCAGCGCGTGGCCCGCGACTTTGGGAGCAGCGAAATGACCACGATTCCGAACGTTATTGATCGAGCGAACGCGGGCGGGGCGGCGGTGCCGGTCGCGGCCCGCCTGATCCGGCGAGTCATCCTCGTGGACGATCATCGGTTGCTTCGCGAGACGCTCGCGGCGGCCCTTGAAATGGACAAGTCCGTTGAAGTGGTCGCAACCGCTGGCGACGGGTGCGAGGGCCTGCGCCAGATCGCGGCCCACCGTCCGGATGTCGCGGTGCTGGACATCGACATGCCCGGGCGATCGTGCTTTGACATCGCCCAGTCACTCGCGTCCGTCAGCCCGAACACCAAGGTGGTTTTGCTGAGCGGGCGTGTGAGCGATGCGCAGATCCAGGCGGCGCTGCGGGTTGGCGTGCTAGGAATTCTCACCAAGGACGCCGGCCCGGAGGACGTCGCGCGGGCGGTGCGGGCGGCGTGCGAAGGCCAGCATTTCTTCTCAGCAGAGGTGCGGGAGCGACTGGCACCCGCTGAATCAAGGGGCACGCTCTTTGGCCCCACGCCCACGCTTCTTGACGCGCTCTCGATGCGCGAGCGCGAGGTGCTCGTTCAACTGGCCCGCGGCCTCAGCATCAAGCAAGTCGCGGCGGTGCTCTCGCTTAGTCGAAAAACCGTTGACAATCACACGCAGCGATTGATGGCGAAACTCAACATCCATACGCGATCAGAGCTCGTGGTCTTCGCGTTTCGAGAGAAGCTCGTGAGCTGATCTCATCAAGCCCTCGGTGTTTCACTCGATTTGGTTCCCGCCACGCGCTTTCAGTTGATTGCGCAGGATCGCGGGGTTCACCGAGTTGTGCGCCATCATGCGCGCAGGGCCTCAAGGAAGTCTCTTGCTTTGACGATCTCTTCACATCGCCCATGCGATGCGACGCGGTGTTGCGCGGCGCATGCCCGGGCTTGTGAAGGAAGAGCAATGTCGCAGTCTGTTGGTGAAGGGTGCCCCGGCGGGGCAGGTGTTCGTGCGCGCACAATCGAAGCGGAGATGCGGGCCATGATCGCGGCACGCGACGACGGACAGCGCATCATGGACGAGGTGTACCGCGTTGTCGTCGAAAAGGTCCGGCTCAAGCTCGAGACGATGGAAGATCTGCCGGTGACGGAGCCTCTCGTGGTCACGCGCTCGGTGCGACGTCGCGCCGGGCGGGTGTGATTCAGCGAGTCTGGCCGTTGCCCAACGCGACAAATCGGGTTGTTGTCAGCTCTTCGAGCCCCATGGGGCCGTAGGCGTGAATCTTGCTGGTGGAGATCCCGATCTCGGCGCCGAGGCCGAGCTGGAAGCCGTCGTTCATGCGTGTCGAGGCGTTGACAAGCACGCACGAAGATTGCACGCGGCGTGTGAACTCCTCGCTCGCGTGCGCGTCGCGGGTGATGATCGTCTCGCTGTGGTTGCTTCCGTAGCGGTGGATGTGATCGATCGCGTCATCGAGCGAATCAACAACGCGCAGGGCCACGATCAGCTCGAGGAACTCGCGACCGAAGTCTTCGGGCGCGGCTGGTTTGAGGCGCGGGGCGAGCGGGCCTGCGAGCGCGATCGAGGCTTCGTCGGCGCGGACTTCGACGCCGGCGTTGATGAACTGTTCAGCCAGGCGCGGGACAGCGATGGAAGCGATGTCGCGATGCACGAGCACGCACTCCAGCGCGTTGCAGGTGGCGGGCGCGCTGGCCTTGCCGGTGACACAGATGTTGACGGCGAGGTCGACATCGGCGGCGGCGTCGATGAACGCGTGGTTGACGCCCTGGTAGTGCTGGACGGTGGGGATGCGCGAGGTGCGGGCGACGTAGCGGATGAGTTCGTGCCCGCCACGCGGGATGACCAGGTCGATGAAGCGGTCTTGCTGGAGGAGTTGATCGAGATCGTCGCGCGTGATGTCGCTGATGGAGGTGAGGGCCGCGTGGTCGATCGCGTGTGCGTCGAGCGCGTCGCGGACGATGCCGGCGAGAATCGCGTTGCTGTGGCGGGCTTCCTTGCCACCCTTGAGGATGCACGCGTTACCGGCCTTGAAGCACAGCGCGAAAGCGTCGATGGTCACTCCCGGGCGCGCTTCGTAGATCATGCAGATGACACCCAGCGGCGCGCGGACGCGCCGGACGAGCATCCCGCTGGCGACGGTGGTTTCGCGCGTGATCTGACCGACGGGATCCGGGAGCGCGACGATGCTGCGCACGCTGTCGATGAGCTGCGCGATGGAATCTTGCGTGAGACGTAAGCGCGCGAGCTTGGCGGGCGCGAGGCCCGCGAGCGCGGCATCGTCAAGGTCGCGCTGGTTGGCTTGCAGAATCGCGTCGCGAGCGACGGTGAGCCGCTCGCTGAGATCAAGCAGCAGCGCGTTCTTCCGTTCGGTTGAGAGTGTGGCGATGACATGGGAGGCAGCGCGAGCGCGCGAGGCCGCGTGGACTATGGGTGAATCCATAGGGTGATCGTATTCATCGCGGGTTGTCGCTCGGGGTTTGAGGAGCCAAGCGGCGCGACGCCCGGTCGAGTGCGAAGCCAATGGTGGCAGTGCCGACGAGGTAGGTGTCCGGTGGGGGTGAGGTGGAGCACGGCCTATCTTTGAAACTTCTTGTGAGCGACGAAACGCCATTGCGATCAGAAGTCCCACCGCAACCGACCCTCGATCCCGTGACGATCGAGCCGTCGGAAGAGTGTCCACGCCCTGCCAAAGAGGAGAAGCGCAGGCGGATGCAGACCCGCTGGGGCTTCTCGCACGCGATCTCGGCGGGGCGCACGATCGTCGGCGATGACGGGCACGGGGTTATTCGGTCCGGCCGACTCGCTGGCTTGTCGATGAACCAGGCGATCTTCGTCGCCTCGTGGCCGGTGCTGTGCGAGTCGCTGCTGAACTCGACCATCGGACTTGTTGACACGATGATCGCCTCGCGCATCAGCGTCGCGGCGGCCGATAGCGTCGGCGGCGCGGCGTACATGACCTGGTTCATCGGCCTCATCACCATGGCCATCGGCGTGGGCGCGACGGCGCTCATCGCGCGATCGATGGGCGCGGGCAAGCTCGCGGTGGCTCGCGCCGCTCTCGGACAGGCGATTCTGCTTGCGGCCGTTGGCGGCATTCTCACTGCGATCGCCCTGGCGACGCTCGCGCCGTCGCTGGCGGCGCTGCTCAGCCTTCAGGGCGAGGCTCGCGACGACTTCGTGACGTACCTCAGGGCGTATAGCCTGGGCGTGCCGTTCTCAACGGTGCTGTTCGCGGGCACGTCCTGCGCACGCGGCATGGGCGACAGCTTTCGCCCGCTGCTGACGATGATCATCGTGAACGTGGTGAACCTTCTGGCGGCGTGGGTGCTGGCGATTCAGTTCGACCTCGGCGTGATGGGCATCGGCCTAGGCACTGCGACGGCGCACTGTGTGGGCGCTGGCGTTGTACTGGCCATGCACGCACGCGGCACCGCTGGCGTGGCGCTCACGCTGCGGTGGCTGCGCCCGCATCGCACAACGCTCTATCGCCTCGTGCGACTCGGGCTGCCAAACTTCGTCGAGACGTTTGGCATGTGGGTCGTGAACATGCTGATCATTCTGATGGTCGGCAGCATGAGCGCCACGGCGCTGATCAACGGCGGCGCAGGCGGCGACGTCGGCGCTGAAGCGGGCGGGATGCTGGGTGCGCACACCTGGACCATCCGTATAGAGGCGTACAGCTTTCTGCCAGGATTCTCGATGGGGCTCGCGGCGAGCGTGCTGGCGGGGACGTATCTCGGCGCGGGAGCGCCGGAGCTGGCGCGCCGAGCGGCGATCAAGTGCGCCGTGATCGCGTGCCTGATCATGGGCGCGTTTGGGTTTGTGTTCATGTTTGCGGGCGAGCCGATTGTCCGCATGCTGACGCCGCAGGAGGTTCATTGGAGGCTGGTGCCATCGCTGCTGTTCATCACCGCCATGGCCCAGGTGCCGTTTGCGATCGCGATCGTGCTGCGCTCAGCGATGCACGGCGCCGGCGACGTGCGAGCCGTGATGATCATGACGTGGATCAGCCAGTGGGGCTTGCGCCTGCCCTTGGCGTACGCGATCAGCGGCGTAGATATCCACGTGCCGGAGTGGATCGCGGGGCGTAGCGACATGATCCTGCAGAACCCTTTCCCGTTTCAACTCGGGCTGCGAGGGCTGTGGATCGGCCTGGTCATCGAGACGACGCTTCGCGCCGTGATCTACTCGGGCCGGTTCATTCACGGCGGCTGGATGCGTGCCAAGGTCTGATCCGACTTACGGTGCGGGCTTGGAAGGATTCGCGTCCGAGACGCGCAGGCGATCCACGAGCTGGCGATGCGTGAATGGATTGTGCGCAGCGGGGGGCTGTTCACCCGGACGCACGGCGCTGATCGAGTCGACGCCCAGCGACATCGCGCGCTGCGCGAGGCTCTTGGTGATTGAACTGCCCGGACGCGACGCGGCGTAGGCAACCTGCTTCTCAAACTCTTCGCGGGTCAGCGGCTGGTAGCCGGTGAGGCGGATCACCGCGATGCCGCGCTGCGCCGGGACGGCGATCGAGAAGACGCGTGCGGTGATGTCCTGCTCGTCCATCGGCTTGGTCGCGTCGAGTTTCTCAGCGCGTGAGAGGATCTGGTCCGAAAGGTCGGGCACCCGAGCCATCCAGGGCATGTTCTTGTCGCCCGGCTGCACCGAGTTTTCCATCGCGCGTTCGGAGTAGATCTCGGTGACCAGGGTTGCCGGCTTGCCGTTGACTTCCACGCCGGCGGCCAGCGCGTCGAGGCCTTCGAGCGTCGCCTTGGCGGTGAGGGTGTCGATCTGCGCAGCGAGGGCTTCGTACGCCTTGACGCGCCGGTAGTCCGCCAGAACCTTGTCGCGGATCTCGCTCATCGACTCGGGGCCGCTGGCGCCGCGGGCGGCGGTGAACATGACGTAGTAGGCCGAGCCGTCGAGGCCGAGCAGCGGCTCAACGAACGGGACGTTGACCTGGGCGGGGAAGGTTGGTGCGCGCTGCGGGTCAAACGGGCCGAACTCGCGCAGGCTCATCGCGACATCGGACAGCGGGAGCGAGCGCGTGTCACGCTTCAGCGACGCGTTGCCGACGCCCGGGAGCCTGCGCAGCTCAGCGGCGGTCTGCCACGCGTCTTCGGCGAACGCGGCCTTGAACGGCGCGAGGTTGATCGAGTACTTCGCGTTGACGCGATCGGCGGCGATCTTGCCGATGGCGCCAAGATCCGGGCGAAGGATGGACCAGTCGTCGGGAAGTTTCTTGAAGCTCAGGCCGCCAGAGCGCTCGTCGCGCACGTTGGCGAGCACCTTCAGCAGTTCGCCCTTTACGACCAGCTCGGCATCGCTCAGAATCTTCTCGAACAGCTCATCTGCGAGCTGCTTCTCTGCCAGCGCGCGACGCACGGCCTCGTCCTCGCCGGGCGCGGCGGCACGCTCGCGGATGCGGCGCTCGATATCCAATGCGCGGATCTTGATCTGCGAGCGGATCGCGCCGGCGTCCAACGCCAGCCACTGGAGCTTCACGCGTGGCGGCAGGCGATAGCCAACGCCGATATCGCTCTGTGCAGCGTCGGTGTCGCGATAGCGATTGAAGAAGACCAGCAGTTCACTGTCATTCTCGGGTGCGGGAAGCTGTGCGGCGGCGGCTTCGTCTACGCCGACCCAGACATACTCCCACGTTGCGCGGTTGAGGATGTGCGCCATTTGCTCGTACAATCGATCGCTGCTGAGGCGCGGGAGCGAGCCGTACGTCGCCTGCAGGCGGCTGACGCCCTTGTACTCCGCCGCGGCGTCGCTGAGCTTGGCCTCGGCCATCGGCGCCTGGGCGCGGACTCCCGGGAGCAAGAGCGCAGAGTCTCGAAAACTCTCGCGCATTTTGTCGACTTCAGTCTGGTCGGCGCGGCCGCCTTGGCGCTCAAACTGTGCAACCCGCGACTGCACCATCAGGCCGGGATACTCGTCGGTGAGGAACGCGGCGCCGTCCTGCTCTGGACCAATGAGGCCGGCGCGACGCGCCTCGTGAGCGAGCAGCAGCCAGTGCTCGGCGCGCGAGTCGCGCTCGCCCGAACCGAGCGACTCGGCCGGGACGATGGCGGTGAGCTCGGGGACGCGCTGGCGAACGAGTTCGTAGCGGGCGTTGGAGATCGCGACTTTGTAGCCGTCGATGCGCTCGCCCCCGACGGAGATGCCCGCGCCGATGTTGAGCGATTGCCCGAGGAGGCGGAGTGAGTCACCGATCAGGAACCCCACCATCAACAAAATGCCGAGGCCGATGAGGAGGATCTTGTTGTACTGTTTCATCAGCTTCGTCATGAAGCACTCCGGACAGGGAAGGGTCTTGCAGTCGCGTGCGAGAGATTCAGAGACAAGCCGAGCGAAAGCGGGGGTACTGGGATCAAGGGAATACATCACCGTTCACAACGGCGTGGCCTGCCAAAGAGTATCGGCCCACACCGCTGCACGCATCATACTTCGAACCGCCGGCCCGGTGTGTTCGAATCGGCTGGCAAACGCCTTGGAGAGCTTCGCCTCCCGGCGTGCGCCGGGTTGAAAAAACAAACAGGCCCGATCGCGGGACCGGGCCTGTGGATGCATCGGGCTCTGGGTCGATCAGCGGTAGAACTCGACGATGAGGTTCGGGTTCACGTCGAAGGGGATCTGGTCAGACGTCGGCAGGGCGACGATCTTGGCCTGGAGCTCTCCCGGATTGAAATCGATCCAACCGGGAACCTCGTGCCCGGCCAGGCTCTCCATGGACTCCCGAGAGAGCTTCTGGGCCTTGGTGCGGACGCTGATGACGTCGCCGACGTCCACCAGCGAGCTGGGGCGGTCGAGCTTCTTGCCGTTGACCAGGACGTTGCCGTGCGCGACCATCTGGCGGGCGGCCCAGATCGTGCGGGCCAGGCCGCAGCGGCGCACGGTGTTGTCGAGTCGACGCTCGAGCAGACGCATGAGCATCTCGCCGGTGTTGCCCTTAGCGCGCCCGGCGGCGGCGATGACGCGACGGAACTGGCGCTCAAGGACGCCGTAGTGGAAGCGGACCTTCTGCTTCTCGTTGAGGCGGAGGCCGTAGTCGCGCAGGCGACGACCGCGGAAGCCGTGCATGCCCGGGTAAACCAGAGCGCGTTTGGACG
>Ga0105049_10003824_pt1 | contig 17745 bp, 15 predicted proteins | sample MAT06_FD_78087 | JGI IMG/M metagenome (GOLD analysis project Ga0105049, IMG submission 78087) | Freshwater microbial communities from Lake Fryxell liftoff mats and glacier meltwater in Antarctica - MAT-06 | ecosystem: Environmental > Aquatic > Freshwater > Ice > Liftoff microbial mat | place...
CTGGTCCGCAAGGGTTCGGGGATCGAGGCCACGCAGTATTTCTCCGTCGCGACGGGGCTCATCGTGGGCGCCGAAACGGCTCAGGTGTCGCAGATGGGGACGATGCAGGTATCATCGACGCTCTCTGACTACAAGGAGTTCGGTGGCGTGAAGTTCCCGACCAAATCCGAGGTCAACATGGGCCCGAACAAGATGCTCATGACGATCACCAACGTGGTGATCAATGGGGCGCCGGCGACCGCGTTCGACATCCCCGCTGCCGTCATGCCGTTGATCAAGAAGTGACGGAGCGCGCCCGGGGGAGGTCTTTATTGTTGACTTCCCCCGATCGCCTCCGAGATTGAGGCACTGTGCGTGCCCCCCTGCCCCATCCCCGATTGGGACTGACATTGCTCGAACTGCTGGTGGTGCTCGTGATTCTCGCGATCACCACGGCCCTCGTGCCGTTGTCGTGGCCGACACCGCGCGCCGCTGACGGGAGCGCGCTCGACGGGCTGACGCAGACGGCGCGACGTGAAGCCATCCGTCGCGGCGAAGAGTTGCGACTGCGCGTGGACGCCGACGGCGCGTGGGTCCTCGCGGCCCGTGATGGCACCGAGATTCTCGAGACGGGACGCATCGAGGCGCCCGCCGCGCCGGTGTCGCTGCGCGTCGATGCCCTCGGCACCTGCCGTCCCGGCAGCGAACTGGCCGGTTCCGGCGTGTCGTTCGACATGCTCGGTTGCCGATACGTCGCGACGAATACCGCGCCGCCTTCCCCGACGGCTGGAGCGGGACGGTGACGCTGCTCGAATCGATCATCGCCAGTCTCCTGCTCTCCGTCACCGCCGTCGTGTGTCTCGATGCAACCCGCGGTGCGGCTGCTCTGCAGCGGAAGAGTGCGGCGTGGACGCAGGCTGTGGCCAACGCCGAATCGGAACTGGCGACGGTGAGCAGTGGCGGGCTCGCGCTGAGCACCACGCGCATCTCGCGGCGTCCGTGGCGCGATGGCCTCGAGCTGATCGACGTCGATGTCCCGATGGCGGGAGGCGCGAGCTTTCGGCTCACGCGACTCGTGGAGCGGACACCGTGATGCGCCGTCGCTCGGGATTCACCCTGTTGGAAGTGATCGTCGCGATCACCGTGACGGGCCTCGCGCTCACCACGGCGGGGATGGCGTTGACCGCCGCGCGCAATACCGCCGCGCGCATTCAGATGCACGAGGCGCGCACGGAAGCCGACAGTCGCGTACGTGCGCTGCTCACCGACATGCTGCGTCATGCGCCGGCGGCTGAGCAGGTCGATGAGCCGTTGCTGGTGGTCGAGCGCTCGGGCGGTACGCCAGTTTTGCGCTTCCTCTCGAATGGCGTTGGCGAGCCGTACGGAACCGGTAGCACATGGCTGGTGGAGGTTACCGCACGCGACTCGATGTTGGTGGTGCGCGCGACCCCGACGGGTCGTGACCGCGAGGCGACGCCGCTCACCGCGACGCTCTCGTCGGTCAGTGGGTTCGAGGTGCGGGTGCTGGAGCACGCGACCGCGCTCGACGCGCCAGCATGGCGGGCCGACTGGCCGCTCGCGCTGGACCGACCGCGCGCCATCGAACTTACGTGGCGGCTTTCTTCGAACGACGCGCCGATGCCGCTGCGTGTGGTGCTCGCGCCGTTGGAACGGCCGCGGTCATGACCACCACCCATCGTGGGCGTGCTCGCCGCACCGTGCGCGGCCATGCCGTGCGCGGCCATGCGAGGCGCGGCGCGGCACTGGTCGTCGCGCTGGTCACGATCGCGGTGCTTGCCAGCGTCACGGCGATCGCGAGCACCCGCGCGCGGCAGGCGGCGTCGGTGGTGGACAACCGACGGTCGCAGGTCACGGCCCGGGCAATGGCCGAAAGTGGCGTGCTGGCGGCGCGCGCCCGCATCGAATCGGAGTTACGCGACGCCGCGCGCGATGCGGGGCCCGACTCAGCGCGCGTCGACCGCGTGTTCGAGGCGCTCACCACTGGCAACGGACCCGTGGTGCAGGACACCATCAGCGAAGGTGTCTTCGCGACAGCCGTGGTGGACGTCAGCGCGCGGCTCGACGTGAACACGGCCAGTGCCGACGGGTTGCGGCAACTATTGGCGACCGTGGCGCCACCTGAACAGGCGCGACGGGTGGCGGAGTCGATCGAAGCGCGTGTGCGAGGGGATACGTCACTCGCCATGCAGCCCTTCACGTCGCTCGACGAGCTGCTCACCGTGCCTGGTATGAACGCGGCATGGCTCGATGCGATCGCGGTGGATCTCACCGTCGATGGCGACGGGCGGGTGAATCGGCGCACCGCATCGCGTCGAGTACTTGCGGCCGCCACCGGCACGCTGGTGGATCGGCCGTCGCGGCTGTTGCTGATCTCGCGCGGCTGGCGGCTCGGGCACGTGCTCACGCGCGAAATTCAAGCCGTGTTCGACGTGAACGGCACCGAGCTGCGGCTCGTGCGGTGGCGGGAGCAGGATCGATGAGCCGCCCCCTGTGTCTGTTGCTGGAGCCGGACGCGGTGTACGCGCTGGCCCGTGAGGGCGAAGTCGGCGCGACGCGCGTGGCGTGGAACCCCGAGGCACCGGTGCCCATGGTGGACGCCCTGCGGGCTGTCGCCGGCGCGCCGACGGCGTTGGTGCTGATCGTCGGACTCGCGTTTCTCGAGATCGCCGAGCCGCAGCTGCCACCGGTTTCGAACGACGTGCGCGTACGCATGCTTCAGCGCGACAGCGACCGGTACTTTGCGCTCCGCGAGCCGGCGGCCGTCGCCACCGATGGCCGCGTGGCCTTTGCCATGCCGTGCGCCTTGCTGACGTCCTGGATGGAGGCGCTGTCGGCATGGAGTCCGATACAGGCGGTGGTTACCGTGGGCGAAGCCGCCGCGCTTGCCGGCCATGATGGGAAATGGACGGTGCCGGCCGGTGTGGGTTCTACCGGCCATCTCACACTGCGCGACGGACGAGTGCACGAAGCGCGACGGACTCGCGGCGGTATGCCGGAGAGTGAGCGCACGCTGTCGATCACGGAACTCGCGAGCGGTGCATGGCGGGCCTCCACGGGCGCGCTCGACCGGCAGCTGCTCGATGCCACGATGCGCGCGCGCATCCAGCGGCAACGCAACCGACGCTGGTGGCAATCGGCGGCGCTCGCCGCGGCGGCGCTGGTGCTGATGGCGTGGAGTGTGGATCGGTGGCGCGAGCGGCAGCTGGTCGCGTTACAGCGTGAAGCCCAGTCGCTGGAGTTGGCCACGACGGGCACGCGCGCGGCGCAAGAACGTTTGGGACGTGCGGAAAGTGAGCAGGCCGCGATCGCGGTGGCCGATCGTCGCGCGGCGCGGCCCGATGCGCCATCGGCCGTGCTGGCTCGCCTCGGTGCCCTGCTCCCGCGCGATGCGTTCATGCAGCGACTGGAATGGAACGGGTCCGAGTGGCGCATCGACGGGAGCGCCAATGATGCCGCGGTCTTGGTGCCCCTGCTCGACGCCGACGCGCAGTTCGTCGGTGTACGCGCGGCGGCTCCGAGCACGCGCTATCTGGAGAACGGTCGTTCACGCAGCTCCTTCTCGATCGTGTTCCAGACCGCCGGCGACTCGGTCGCGGTGCGAGGTACCCGATGAACATCACGGGGGCACCGTCGCGGGAACGTCGCGTGGTCATGGGCGGCATTGTCGTGCTCGCGCTGTCGTTACTCGTCACCTACGGCGTGGTGCCCGCTGCCACGCGATGGCGCGATCGTGAGCTCACACTCGATCGCGTCCGCTCGCAGGTGGCACAGCTGAAGGGCCTGCAGCAGCACGCGAGTGCGCTCGAATCGGCCGCATCGTCGCGTGAAGTGCTGCTGGCGGGCGGGGCGCGTCGCGTGATTCACGCACGATCCAGTGCACTGGGCGCCAGTGCGCTGCAAACGCTGCTCCAGGGCGCGGCCGATGCGAGCGGGTTGGTGGTCGATCGGGTGGATGTCGGTGCCGACCTGACGAGCGAGGGCGATCTCACGGCCACCATGTCGGCGTATGGTGATATTCATGGACTCGCGGCCCTGCTCGCGCAGCTCGCCAGCGCGCCGCGCATCACGGCGGTGGAACGCCTGACGGTGCAGATCAATTCCGCGTTACGTGGCGCGCCCGATGTGCTGCGCGTCACACTCGGCGTCCGCGCGCCCATGGTGATGGAATGAGCGCGATGACCGGATGGCGAGGATACCGAGCGCTGGACGCGCTGGCGGCGGTGTGCGGCGTGCTCACCGTGGTGATGCTGGTGCTGCCCGCGTCACTAAACGTCGCGCCCGCCGGACTGCGCGTGCGGGCCGCGCGTGAGGCATCGTCGCCAGTGTCGAGTAGCACCGGAGCGGCGATCGATTCCCTGCAACGCGAGATCGTACGGACGAACGCGTTCAGTGCCAGTCGAAAGGAACCGACCGCGCGATTCATCGCGCCGGGGTCGGAACCGACACCACCGATGCCGTCGGCGTTCGATGCGGGTGCGGGGCCGGGTGCGGATGCCTTCGCGCCTCCGGACGTCGAAACCGGGCCTCGGTTGTTCGGGATCGTATCCGTTGACGGCTCGCTGCGCGCGCTGCTGCAGGTGCGTTCAGCGAGCGAGCCACCACGTCTGCTTGGTGTAGGCGAATCGTCGGGCGGTGTGCGGGTGACGCGCATTGCCGGTGATCGCGTCGTGATTTCAACTTCCAGTGGGACGCGCACTCTGCGTCTGTCCCGCGTCGTGCCGGATTCCAGCGAGAACGAGCCGTGATCGTCCTACCGCTTCCACGAACGTGGCGCCTCACGGCGCTTGGCGTCCTGCTTGGTCCTGTGGCGTTGTCGCTGAGTGGCCACGCGCTGCAGGCGCAAGCAAAGGCGCCGGTCGCCGCGCCGCGCAACACGACCCTCGATTTCGCCAACGCGAGACTGGCCGACGTGATCCGCACGTTGGCCACGATGCTGGGCCGCACCGTATTGATGAGCGAAATCCCGGATGTGCGCGTGACCTTCGCGACACCGGCACCGCTCAACACCGCCGAGCTCGAGCGCATTCTCGAGTCTTTGTTGGAATCGCACGACCTGATGATGGTGCCGAATGGCACGGTCGCACAGGTATTGCCGAGTGCGAAGGCACCGGCCACCGGCTCGTTGCGCACCGGCTTCGCGTTTCCCGATCCGCCACCACTGGGCCTGGTCACGCAGCTGGTGCCGCTACAATCGATCCGCGCCGATGAAGGGGCCGATGCGCTGCGCGCCTTGATGGGCAAAGGCGCGCGGATCGAAACGGTGACGCGCTCGAACGCGCTGCTGATCACCGATCGCGGTGCGAACGTGGCGCGCTACCTCGAGTTGCTACGCACGCTCGATGCCGCCCCGGCCGGCGAGTCGGGGCTTCGCACCTACGTGGTGAATTTGAAGTACGCCGCCGCCGACGACTTGGCGGGTGCGCTGGGGCAGTTGTACGGCGCGCAGGTGGCGAACACCGGTGGCGGCTCGCTGGCCGACCGGTCGCTGTCGCGCGCACTCGATTCGTTCCGAAACCGCGAGGCGGAGACCTTTCGTACGCGAAACTCGGGTGGGATGAGTGGTGCCAACGCGATCACACCGCCGAACGGTCCCACGCAGGCCGGCACGCCGCGCGATTCCGCAGCGGGCCTGCTGGTGGGACGCACCACCATCGTGGCCAACCCGCCCACCAACGCCTTGGTGATCCGCACGGCACCGCCGAACTATCCGTTGCTGCGCGAGACGATCGACGCGCTCGATACGCGTCCCGCACAGGTACTCTTCGAAGTCACGGTGGCGGAGATCGCGCTGGGCCGCGGGTCGGAGTTCGGCATAGACTGGTCGGTCGTGAATCGTGGCGGCGATGTAGAAGCGCAATTCGGCAATCCGGAAATCCCCGAGGCCGGTTCCACGTCCGCGCTGCTGCGCCTGGTGCGACTGGATGGCACGGGTGTGCGCGCGCTGCTGCGTACGATCGCGTCGACCAGCGATGTACGGGTGCTGTCCACACCGGAGATCATCGCCGCCAACAACCGGGAAGCGTCGATCCTGGTGGGAAGCAAAGTACCGTTCGTGGCGTCGACGCGCCTCGGTAACGACATCTCGATCGACCGCGCAGTTCAGTATCAGGATGTGGGCACGAAGCTGTCGATCATTCCGACCATCAACGACGACGGCTACATCTCGGTGCAACTGCTGCAGGAGGTGAGTTCGCTGACCACACAGACCGTGGCGGCGGCGCAGAGCGCCCCCGTGATTTCCACGCGCGAAGCCTCGACGCGCGCCATCTTGCGCGACGGGCAGACGGTGGTGATCGCCGGCCTGATCGGCGAGACGCGTGAGACGCAAAGGCAGGGCATTCCACTGCTCATGGACATCCCGTTTCTCGGCGCGCTGTTCAGCCGGCAGACCATCACGCGCCAGCGTACCGAACTCGCCATCTTCGTGACGCCGTATCTGGTGCGCTCTGACGCCGATGCCGATGCCATCCGTGAACGGGTCAAGAAGCGCTTGGAAGATCGCTCGCCGGGCACGCTCGATGGCACGCCGCTCACCCGGAAGCCGCCCCCATGAGTGGCGATGCCCGTGACTTGCGGGCGGCAGCGGCCGGTGAGCTGGCGGGGCGACTCCCGGCGCGCTGGCTGGAGGAGCAGGCCGTATTGCCACTCGAGTTGGAGAACGGCATGCTGCAGGTGGCGGCCGATGGCATGATCGCGGCCTCCGTCCAGGATGCGCTGGAGCGCGCCTTCGACGCCGAGGTACTCGTCGTACCATACGGCGCCGGCGATATTCGCGCCGCGATCCTGTCGGCGCCTCGCGTGGCGTCGACCGATGCGGTCGCCGCGAGAGGCGGCGCTGAGGGGCTTCGCGGCGATCTGCTGCGCGGCGACCTCACCGAATCGCTCGACGATCTGCGCGCGCTCGCGTCGCGCGAACCCGTGATCCAGGTCGTGAACGCAATGCTGGCCGAAGCGTCGCGGGCGGGTGCCAGCGATGTGCACGTGGAATCGCGCCCCGATGGCTTGCGGGTGCGCATGCGGCTCGACGGTGTGTTGCGCGATGCGCAGCAACTGGGCGCCGAGTTCCGCACAGCCGTCATCTCTCGGCTGAAGGTGCTGGCCGGTCTCGACATCGCCGAGCGACGCCTGCCGCAGGATGGTCGCGCGCGAGTCCGGGTGGGCGACCGTGAACTCGACCTACGCATTTCGACGCTGCCGGCGCTGCACGGCGAGAGTGTGGTGTTGCGATTACTCGATGGCGGGCACGCCGATCAACCGTCATCGCTCGAAGCGCTGGGCCTCAGCGCCGACATCCTGGCGCAGTGGCGTGCGCTGCTGCAGCGGCCATCGGGCTTGCTGCTGGTGAGCGGACCGACCGGGTCGGGCAAGACGACCACGCTCTATGCGGCGTTACGCGAACGCAGCACGCCTGGTGTGAAGGTGGTCACCGTGGAAGACCCCGTCGAGTATCGCCTCGATGGCATCGTGCAGTTGCCGGTGAACGTGCGCGCCGGCTTCGGCTTTCCCAATGCGTTGCGTGCCATTCTCCGTCACGATCCCGACGTGATCCTGGTGGGCGAACTGCGCGACGCCGAGACGGCCGACATCGCGGTACAGGCCTCGCTCACCGGACATCTGGTACTGAGTACCGTGCACACCACCGATGCCACCGCCGCGCTGGCGCGATTGCAGGAGATGGGCGTGCCGCCGTACCTGCTGAGTGCCACGTTGCAGGGCGTGCTGGCGCAGCGGCTGGTTCGTCGCGTGTGCGCGCAGTGCGGCACGTGGCGCGCGCTGACGGAGCACGAGCGGGTACGCACCGCGGAGGCGCGCGTGCCGATCACGAGGCTGCGCGAGGGAGGCGGGTTGTGTGCGCATTGCGCTGGGACCGGATTCCGAGGTCGCGTGGCGATCGCCGAGTTGCTGGTGATCGACGATGCCTTGCGCGGTGCGTTCACGCAGGGTGCGTCGTTGGTGGAGTTGCGGGCAATGGTGCGGGCGCGTGGCGTGCGTTCGTTGCGCGAGGATGGCTGGCGCTGTGTCGCGGCCGGCGACACGACGATCGACGAAGTGGACCGCATGGTGAGCGAGGACGACGGCGCGTGAGTGGCGGCCCCACGGCGCCGGCGGGTGCGACGCGTTGGCGGTATCAGGCGTCCGACGCGCAAGGCACGATGACGCGCGGTGAGGTCGATGCCGTCACGGCGGAGGCTGCGGCCGATCTTCTGCGCCGACGTTCGCTGTGGGTGATCGACCTCGAGCCTACGGGTCCGGCGGCCACGGCGGTCGCCTCGAAGACGAGCGTGTCAACGACCGCGTCAACGAGCGCGTCAACGACCGCGGCGGCGGCGCCGACGCGATTCCTGGATCGTCTCGCCCGCCGCACCACGGATGGCGACGAGTCACTGGCGATTCTGACCCGGTCGATCGCCACGCTCCTGGAATCCGGCGTGCCACTGGAGCGCGCCCTCGCCTTCGCCGCCTCGGGGGAGACCGACCCACGCTGGCAACGCATCTTTGCGGGGCTTCAGGAGGCCGTGACGCGCGGCGAGTCGCTGTCCGAGGCGACAACCCGCATCGAGGCCCTCCCTCGCACCTATGCCCCGTTGCTGGCCGCTGCCGAGGCTTCGGGGCGTATGGCGGACACGTTCGCCCGACTGGCCGACGATCTGGAGCAGCGGAGTCAGCTGCGAGCCCGCGTGCGCGCGGCGCTGGTGTACCCCACGCTGCTGGCGTTGGCATCCACGGTGGGCACGGCGGTCATTCTGGTGGTCGTGGTGCCACGCTTCGCCGACCTGATCGCCGGGGCCGGCGGCACAGTGCCGGCCAGCACTCGGATGCTGATCGGTCTCAGTACACTGCTCTCCCGTTTCGGTTGGCTGCTGGCGGTGGCGGTCGTGCTGGCCGGTACGGCGGTGCGCCAATCGCTGCAGGATCCGGCGCGGCGTCGTCGCTGGCACGCCGCACGCCTGAGCTGGCCGCTGGTCGGTCGTTTTGAACGTGAACAAGCCGCCGCCGGCTACCTCGGTACACTGGCGGTGGCGCTCGAGTCGGGTGTGCCGCTGCTGCGCGCGATGTCTTTGGCGAGCGGGACCGTGAGCAACGACGCCATCGCTGAGCGGCTGGCCCGCGCCGAAAGCGTCGTGCGCGACGGGGGCTCGGTGTCGCAGGCGCTGTCCGGGTCCCTCACCCCGCTCGCCACGCGACTGCTCGAAGCCGGCGAACAGGGCGGCGCCCTGGCCCCTTTGGCCCGCCGAGCGGCGACGGCGGCCAGCGATCAGGTACAACGGGTGATCACGGGTGCCGTGGCGCTGATCGAGCCCGTGATGATCCTGGGCTTCGGCGGCGTGGTCGGTTTCGTGGCCCTCGCGCTGCTGCAGGCGATTTATGGGATTAATGCCAGCAGCTTTTGAGCGTCTGAATAGCCGGGATTCGTTACAGCCTGGGACGTAGGACACACACTGAGCGTTTTCGGTACAAACAAGAAGCGGTCTCAACAGTCCTTCCTATTGACAGGCGGTTCGTCACGTCAGAGCATTCCCATGTGCCCCGTTACGCGGCTCCGCAGCAGCTTTTCACCAGTCGCCCCTTCAGCAAACCACCATGTCGATAAACGACGCTGAACATCCCGAAGCAGTGACCGAGGCCGCGAGTACCGACGACAGCCGTCCAAGTCGTCGACGCTTCTTCGCGCTTGGAGCATCGGCGGCGGTAGGACTCGCCGCCGTGCCAGCGCTCGAGGCGCAGCGGCCCACGGGTCGCGGCGGCAGGACGTTCCCCACTGGACAGACGCCGAACACGGCCGCCGATCCGTCGGCCGCGTGGAGCGATCCCGTGCTGCGCCTCGTGCGCCGTGTCACGATGGGGATGAACCCGGAGGAAGTCGCGCTGGCCCGCACGCTCGGGTACGCCGGCTACCTCGACCACCAGCTGCGCGCCGCCGCCATCGACGACAGTGCGATCGAAGCGATCGTGGCGGCTCGACTGCCGATGACGCAAATGGCACCCGCGATGCTCGCGACCCAGGATGGCAACGAGGTCGCCATGCAGCTGGCCGACGCGACGTGGTATCGGGCGGCGTTCTCGAAAGCGCAGCTCCGTGAGCGGATGGTGGAGTTCTGGACCGACCACTTCACGATCAGCCTGAACAAGGTCGGCTACATGAAGCTGGTCGACGATCGCGATGTGATCCGACCGTTCGCGATGGGGACGTTTCCCGAGCTGTTGCGTGCCAGCGCGCACAGCGGGGCGATGCTGGTGTATCTCGATCAGAATCGTAGCCGCACGCCGACGCCGAATCAGAACTACGCGCGCGAAATCATGGAGCTCCATACGCTGGGTGTCACCGGCGGCTACTCGCAGACCGACGTCGCGGAGCTCTCGCGCATGCTCACCGGATGGACCACCGCCGGTGCCGGCATGTTCTCGTTCAATCGCAACTTCCACGATCGAAACGCGAAGACGTTCCTTGGCCGGTCGTTCCCGGCCATGCCGGTGACCGCCACTGATGCGCAGATGAAGGGCGAGGGTGACGCCGCCATTCAGATGCTCATCGAGCATCCGAGCACGGCGGCCTACATCTCGCTCAAGATGGCACGCTGGCTCCTGGCTTACGAGCCGCCGCAGGCGGTGGTCGATGCGACGGCTGCGACCTATCTGTCCACGGGCGGCGACATCAAGGCGATGATCCGCACGATCCTGTCGGGCAGCAACCTGGCGGCTGCCCCGGCCAAGTACAAACGCCCCTTTCATCTTGGCGTGTCGGCCATGCGCGGCATGGGCGCCAGCATCACCAATATCCGAGCGGCGCGTCAGCGCGCCGACCAGATGGGGATGCCGATGTTCCTGTGGGAACAGCCCAACGGTTATCCCGATCGGGTGGATTGGTGGAGCGGACTCGTGATTACCCGCTGGTCGTATATGCAGTACCTGTCGACGCAAAACAGCGCGACGACCACGCGCGTGGATTCCATGCCATTCCGTTCGCCGGACACCGCCGATGGAGTGGTGGCGCAGATCGCCACCCGCATGTTCGGCGGCGAGCTGTCGCCGAGACTGCGCACGCAGCTCCTCACGTATCTGCGCAGCGGCACGTATAGCGATGCCATGGTGCGCGAAACGATTTCGCTTGCAGGCTGTTCGCAGGAGTACCAGTGGTTCTGATGCCCCCTTTTCACGTGAGCCGAGTCGCCACATGAGTGATGAATCGACAGAAGACGGGTGCCGGGAATACCAGCAACTGGCGCGTCGTGATTTTCTGACGTTGGCCGGCGGCGTGGGCGTCAGCGCCCTGCTCCCGACATGGCTGCCCAAGGTAGTACTGGCGCAGTCCTCCAACGGCAGCCGTGACATTATCATCTCGGTATTCCTGAGCGGTGGCACCGACGGCATGTCCATGGTCGTGCCGTTCGGCGACCCGGACTACTACACGGGGCGACCGAACATCGCGATCGCCCGTCCTGATGCAGCCGGTACGGGCCCGAAGGCCGTCGCACTCGACAACTTCTTCGGCTTCTCGCCTGGCATGGCGCCGTTGATGCCCGCGTACACCAACGGCGACTTGCTGGTCGCTCACGCGACGGGATCGGTCGACAACTCGCGCTCGCACTTCGATGCACAGCGGTACATGGAACTCGGTAAGCCGAGGGATCCGCGTATCACGGGTGGCTGGCTTGGCCGACATCTCGCGACCAGCGCCCCCTCGCGCAGCAACGCGCCGCTCCGTGGGCTGAGCTTCACGTCGGGAATGCCGCAGACGCTGTCGGCAGGGCCGAAGAGCCTGCCGATTCCGAATCCCGCCAACTTCACGATCGGCGGTAGCGGGGCCACGGCCACGGCGCGCGCGCAGTGGTTGGCGGCGAACCATGCCGGTACGCTGAATCCGGTGCAGGACAATGCACTCGATGCCACCAACACGATTGCGCTGTTGCGGCAGATCAACTTCACCGGCTACGCGCCGTCGAACGGCGCCATGTACCCGAACAGCGGACTGGGTCAGGCGTTGCGGTCAACGGCCGCGCTGATCAAAGCCGACGTAGGCGTCGAGGCCGTGCATGCGTTCAGCGGCGGTTGGGATACGCACGCCACGCAGGGTTCGGTGGCGACGCTGGACGGTGGCTACATGCATGGCCGGATGCTCGAACTCTCGAATGCGCTCGCCGCGCTCCACGCCGACGTGATACAAGGCACGACGTCGTACGGCGTGACGGTGGTGGTGATCTCCGAGTTCGGCCGCAATGCCCGTGAGAATGGCAACCGCGGCACGGACCATGGCCGCGGCAACGTGGCATTCGCCATGGGCAAGAAGATCAACGGAGGTCGCGTGCTCACGAACGGCTGGCCCGGACTGGCGCGTGAGAATCTCGAGTCGGGCCAGGACCTTCGCGTCACGCTCGATCACCGCGACATTCTCGCCGAGATCGTGCAGAACCGGTTGGGCAACAACAACCTGTCAGTCGTGTTCCCCGACTACACACCGCGGTTCCGCAACGTGACCAAGCCGTAGCGCGGAGAAACACACCGCGCGTCACGATGCACGAAGGGCGCACCCGACTATCGGGTGCGCCCTTCGTGCATCGTGCCTTTTGTACCGCCCTCGCGCTACGGACTCACGATGATGGTACCGTCCATACCCGGATGCAGCGTACACGTGTACTCGAACACACCAACGGTCGGGAACGTACGGGACACCGTGACGTTGCTGATGGTGTTGATGTCCGCCGGCGATCCGGCGAGGCGGCGATCCCAGATCACGTTGTGCACGAGCGCGGGAAAGATGAACCGCACCGTGCCACCCTGCTTCACCACCGTTTCGAACGGGCTGAAGGTCAGCCCCGGCATGAACACATCGGCGGTGGTCGGCGCGTTGGGAATGCCGCTCACGATCAACTGTACGCTGCCGGTTCTCGGCACCGCCCCGTCGGCGACCGACGCCTGCAGGTTGACCGTGCCCACGCCAACAGCCGCCACGACACCGGCCGCGGTAATGGTGGCAATCGATGCGTTGCTGGTGCTCCACGTGACGGTGCGAGTGCCGAGGGCCACGGTCCCTCCCAAGGCGTCACGTCCGCCGACCGTGGCTTGCGTGAGCTGACCGAGCGGGATGGTGAGATCTTGCGCGCTCACCAAGATGGAGGCCAGCACGCCGGCGACCGACGTGACCGTGACATCGAGCGTGCCACTCACGGCACCCACGGTGGCGCGAATGGAGGCCGAACCGGCTGCCACACCGGTCACGACGCCTGACCCACTCACCGAGGCGATGCTCGGTGCCGTGGAAGTCCACACCGGCTGTTCGCTGGTCACCACGGCGCCACCCGATGTGCGTGCCACCGCGGAGAACTGCACTGTTTGCGACTGCGTCAGCGCCGTCGTGGCAGCCGATACGTCCACGCGTGATACGACGACCGGTGGTGGCGGCGGCGGCGGTGGCGTGACGCTCGACGAGCTGTCTCCGCACGCCGCAAGCAGGGCTACGCCGGCGAGCGCGCCGCACTTCACGAGCGTCTTCATCGCGGTGGCCGCGGTGCCGGCGCCTCAGGGCGACCACCCGGATGCCAGGACGGCTTGGGTCCGTCCGACAACAGGCGCACGGCTTTCGTGGTGGCGGAGATCACCTCCGCCATATGCTCGACATTCACAATCGATGCCTCGTCCTTCGGGGAATGGTACGGAGTCACGAGATTGTACGATGACAACGAATGCGCGGGAATGCCGATACGCGCGAACGCCACATTGTCACTCCGTGAGAAGAAGTTCTGCCCCGGGCGAGGGTCTGGCACGAGGGGGATACCGTTGTCGGCCAGCAGGTCGCCCAATGTGGAGCGTTCATAGCCCGTCAACCAGGCCTTGCCGAAACCGCCGGCGAGCGAGTCGGCGTGCGCGATCATCTCCACGTTGAGATCGACTACCGTCTTCTCGAGCGGCAACAACGGGTGGCGGATGTACCAACTGGTGCCGAACCCACCGACTTCTTCGCCGGTGATCGACATGAAGAGAATCGTGCGCTTGGGGCGCGGACCCTTCATGAGCGCTTTCGCCATCTCGATCAGCGCCACGTTGCCCGAGGCGTCGTCGTCAGCGCCGTTGTTGATCGAATCGCCATCGACCGGCTCGCGAATGCCGATGTGATCGTAGTGCGCGGTCACGAGCACCACTTCATCGCGCAGCACGGGATCGCTGCCGCGGATCATCGCCGCCACATTCGAGGTGCGCAGTCGCTGTTCGGCTGGGAGCGAATCCCAAGCCGCCCACGACGCAACCGGCGCCGGACGGGTGCGACCCGGCGCATTGGCCGGGCCCTGCGCGATGCGCAGCGGAATATGCTGACGGAACGTGCCGGAGTCACCCGCGGGTGCAAGACCAGCGGCGCGATACTGCTGCTCGATCCAGGTCGCGGCGCGCTCTTGGCCACGCGAGCCCGTCATGCGTCCTTCCATCGAGTCGGCGGCGAGGATGTCGATGTTGCGCTTGACTGACGCGGCGTCGATGCGATCCACCGGCATCGCTGCGGACCCGGGCGACGGGTTCGCCGTGCGCACCTGCGGCTCGGCCACGAGCGCGAGCCACTGCCCATTCGGACTCACCGCCAATCTCGTGATGTTCGCCAAATGCGCGAAGGCCAGATCACCGAGTGGCTTCCAGATCGTTGTGCCACGCCGCCACTGCAGGAGTTGCGTGCCACTGCCCACGAGCAACGTCGTGCTGTCTACCCAGGCCACGTCTTCACTGCCCTTCGGCAACGCGATCAGTGTATCGAGCACCCGTGACGCAGGATCGAGTCGCATCACGTACCACGCCGCGCCTCCTTTCTGCACAAAACTCACCTGCGCGGTGCCGGGAATGCGATGCAACGAACGTCCCACATTGCTGGCGATCACGCTTCCGGTGGTCTGTTCACGACCCGCGCCCGTGCGCGCGAGTTGTAGCGTGGCGGGCGAACCGAGCACGAACATGGCCCACGTACTGTCGTCGGCCTGTGCGAAGTATCCCACCGGCTTGATCGCCGGAAAGAGCACCGTGGGCGCCGAACCATCGAAAGGAAACTGCGCGAGGCGCTGCGTGGAGTCGGCCTCTACGCGAATCACGGTCGTCGATTTTCCGTCGAGCGTCGGCATGGCCGAGTATTCGCTTTCCGGCTTCGTGGCACGCAGCGGCGCGGTAAGTCCGGTGCTGAAGTCGTTGCGGTAGATGTCGCTCTGTCCATCCCCGCGGTTGGACGTGAAGTACAACGCGCGCGAATCGCGCTGGAAGGCGGGCTGATTGTCGTAGCCGGCGCGGCGCGACACGTTGGCCGGCACACCGATCTTGAGCGCGTCGCCTCGGCCCGCGAGTGGGAGCAGATAGACATCGGGATCGGCCGGCGCCGGACGCGCGGGCGCACCAGCGGCGGGGCGGGTGGTAGCGAGCTGTGCGACGGCGCGGGACGGGACGACGACGCCCAACGCGAACAGCAGCGTCGGCACGAGGGACCAGCGACGGAGGGGCGTGAAGGGGCGCATACGAAGCGACGGGAAGGGAGTGCGTACGGCACGAACGGCAAAGTGATCTCCGAAAGCTATGGACTGGCCGTTGCGCGCGCCTAGCGCGAGCGGCTAGCGTCCCTGAACTATGGCGTTTTCTCCGCACCGCTTTCGCTTTTCCCATGCCATGCGTCTCGCGCTACTGCTCACGCTCGGTGGCGTGCTGCCGGCGCTGAGCGCCTGCCGAGACAGCGGACCGACCACCGTCACGCCGCCACCGACCAGCGGTCCGAGGATCAGCAGCCTCATCGCGTCGCCGGCGTCGTTGAATCTGCAAGCGGGTCAGCAGCGCAGCATTGCGCTCGAGGCGCGTGACAGCACGGGACAGTTGGTGCCGAACCCGCAGATCGCGTGGCGAAGCGACGCGCCGGCGACAGCCACCGTGGACGCGTCGGGTGTGATACGCGCGATCGCGCCAGGAACGGCGCGGATCACGGCGACAGCGGGAGCACAGAACGCCTTGGTGCAAGTCGGAGTGAGTGGCGCGACCCCCGGCATCGGTCAATGGCGTATCGCGCGTCCGGGCTTCTCCGACGTCACGATACTCGGACTGTGGGATGACGGCGCGGGGAGCAGCTACGCCGTGGGTCAGAACGGCATCATGCTGCGATCGCGCGCGAACGGTCCGTGGGAAGTGGTCTCGCTCAACACCACCGAAACGTTGACGGGTGTGTGGGGCTCGTCGCCGACGGACATCTGGATCGTCGGGGCGGGCGGCGTGCTGTATCGCGGTGATGGGTTGAGCTTCGCCCCGGTATCGAGCGGCACAACCGTGACGCTGCTCGAAGTGTGGGGACTCGCCGCGAACGACGTATACATTGCCGGTGATCGCGGCACGATTCTGCATTTCGACGGCACGGCGTGGCGCCAACAGCCGACACCGGTAACCGACGATCTGTGGGGCATCTGGGGCGCGAACGGCACGAATGTATTCGTCGTCGGCAACAGCGGGGTGATCCTGCGTTGGAACGGCACGACATGGCAGCGCATGTCCAACCCGAGCGATAATCCACTGTTCGATGTGTGGGGCACGAGCGTCGGCAACGTCTTCGCCGTCGGCATCTTCGGCACTATTCTGCGCTTCGACGGCGTGCAGTGGAGTCCGATGGCGGCACCTGGGCGCTCGAATCTGTTTGCCATGCGCGGTCGCGCGTTCAACGATCTCTATGCGGTCGGTAACGGTGGCGCCACCTATCACTTCGACGGCGTGACGTGGCGCGCGCTGTCCATCGGGTCGGGACAAAATTTGCGGGCCATCGCCGTGCGTGGCGACGGCACGGTGCGGATGGCGGGATGGTGGGGCACCGTGATCACCCTGCGTGGGACAGGCGCCGCCGCGATCGCTACCACCGAGTTGTCCGATCCTTCCCTGCTCGCGACGTACGGAGCGAGTGGTGGCGCCGGTGGACCGATGTTCGCCGTGGGCTTCGGCGGCGCCGTGTATCGTCGTGCGGGCACCTCGTGGCTGCAGGAGCCGGTGCCGTCGGTGAACGATCTGTACGGAATCAGCGGCAACGGACCGAACGACATCGTCGCGGTCGGTGATACCGGGTCGGTGCTGCGCTTCAACGGCAGCGTATGGTCGCGCGAAACGGCCCCGACCACGTTCCTGCTACGCGCTGTGTGGAGCGGCGGCGGACAGCACGTCATCGTGGGCGAGAACGGGACGATTCTCCGCTCCAACGGCGTGGGCTGGTCACCGCAGCAAAGTGGCACGCCACGATTTCTGCGCGCCGTGTGGGGCACTGATCCGGCGAACGTGTACGCCGTGGGCGACGCCGGCACGGTGCTCCGCTTCGACGGCGGGCGATGGCAATCAGTGATAGTACCTTCCAGCAGCCGACTGCGCGCCGTGTGGGGGACCAGCGCGAGCGACGTGTTCGTGGTGGGCGATTCGGGAACCGCCCTGCGCTACGACGGCGTGGCGTGGGAGCGATTCCCGGCGCCGACCACGCGCACGCTGCGCGCGCTCTGGGGTCGCGGCCCGACCGAGGTGTACGCCGCCGGAGACAGCGGTACCGTGCTGCGCTTCACCGGCGCCGGGTGGCAGACGTTGACCACACCGGCGCGCGGCTTCATCTACGCCATGTTCGGCATCCCCAACAGCTTGGGGCTCGCGATGGTCGGCGAAGGGGCGCGCATCGTCGAAGGACAGCCGTAAGCGCGATCGCGACTTGCTCAGCGCGACTCGCGGTAGAGCTGGAGGTGCCGCACGTGGTGATCGCCATGCCACGCGTAGAGCGCA
>Ga0105049_10003825_pt1 | contig 17742 bp, 16 predicted proteins | sample MAT06_FD_78087 | JGI IMG/M metagenome (GOLD analysis project Ga0105049, IMG submission 78087) | Freshwater microbial communities from Lake Fryxell liftoff mats and glacier meltwater in Antarctica - MAT-06 | ecosystem: Environmental > Aquatic > Freshwater > Ice > Liftoff microbial mat | place...
GATATCGCAGTGGTTGCCGTCACCCGGGTTCGGCGGATTCGGCACCGCGCCACAGCCGGCGGTGGTGTCGAGCGCGAGATCGCAGGTGCCGACGAGCGGGATCGCGACGGGCATCGGCGCCGCCGTCGTGACGCGCGCGCGCATCGTGACGTCGAGCCGCGATTGGTTGGCCTGCGGCGCGATCACGAGCCGCTCGGCATCGTTGGTCTGCTTGTTGAGGTCGATCAGCATCTGATCGAACTGCAGCACGCCCGGTGCGGGACCACTGCCGAAGCCGCTGATCAGCGCGGCCGGGTTATTGGTGATCGTCGACAGCCCGGTCTGACTGACGCGGACCTGCACGGCATTCGGTGCGCGCTTGTCGGTCGGAAAGCCGCCTGGAATCGGCTCCATCCCGCAGCCAGCGCCGCAGCCTCCTCCGCCACACGACGATCCAAAGATGATCGACGTGGCCGCGAGCGCGGGCAACACCCAAAAGCGAACCGAGTCTCTCCCCATGAGAGAGGCATCCCCCGCCGAGGTAGGTTGGGTCAAGCGCCGAATGGGAGGCGACCGGCGAGCCCGTGATTGTGATGTCTCGAACCCCTACTGAACTTCGCCGTTGACGACGAGGTAGCCGGCCTGCTGCGAGACGTTGACATTCTGGACCGTGATGCCGCCCACCGAGGGCAGTGGGATCGCGCCGACCGCGCCGGAGCCGACGGCCACGACCCGCGACAGAGCGAACGAGGTGATGGTCTCGAACTGGGCATTCGACAGCGAGTTCGCACCGTCGATCTGGTCATCGAGGATGTCGACGAAGGCCTCCGGCTTGCCGACATCGATCCGCAGCTCGCCGGTAGCGGCGTCGGTGATCACCGAGAGCTCGACGCGCGCGTTGACCGCGACCTGGGTGACGACGTTGCCGCCGTTCTTGAACGAGGCCATCAGGTCGCCGATGACGAGCTCGAGCTTGCCGTGGCTCGCGTCGATCCAGGCAGGCACCGCGGTCTTGATCTCGACCTGGTCGTAGAGCGTGCCGATCTCGCCGTACGGGCCGGTCGACAGGTCGAGCGTGACGTCGGTCGCCTTCGCCGACCACAGGCTGGTGAGCAGCTGGTTCGCCGCGTCGTCCGCGATCGCGAGCTGGAAGCCCTGGCTGGTGTCCATCGCAGGCAGCGTGTTCTCGACGAACACGAAGTTGCCGGTGTCGCCCTGCGCGCGCAGCTCGGTGTCGAGGATCACCGCGGCGCCCGACAGATCGAAGTCGATCCGGCTCGGCATCACGGTGACGTCGACCTTGCGACCCAGCACGTCGAGCGTCTTGGTCTGGTTGAGCCCCGCGAGCGAATCGTTGAGCATCGGGACGACGAACTTCTCGGTCGCCCACGCGAGCACCGGCCCGAGGCGGGTGTCGAGGTCGAGCAGGTCGATGATCGTCTGCGGCACGCCGCCCATGTCGACGTTGAAGCCGATCAGCTGGATGTCGGGGCTGGCGAGCGTGAACGTGAGGTTGCCGAAGAAGTCCTGACCGGCGGTGAGCAGGCCGCCGATGTGGATGCGCTGCGCGGTCATCGCGACGTTGCGCGAGCCGTCGAGGCACGACACCGCCCACTGGAGGCGCGCGTCGACGCGTGCATTGTCGAGGTTGGCGTCGAGCAGCAGGCCGCCCGAGGTCGGGATCAACTTGATCTCGGTCGTTGGACCGAGGTCAACCCCGGTGACGTGCGCCTGCCCGTAGAGGCAATCGGGAACCCCATTGGTCGTGCCCATGTCGACGACCGGGTTGATCGGCGTGACCAGTGCGGTCAGATCCGAGCTCGCGGCGAACTCGCTCGCGCCGCGGGCGAGCGCGTCGAACGTCTGCGCGGAGATCGTGGCGGTGATCGCCTGATCGATCACGCGATCGAGCTTCACGGTCGGGCCGGCGACGACCGCGCGGGTCTCCTTGCCGGTGTTGCCCTGCGCATCCTTCGCGATCGCATGGAGGAGATTGGTGCCGGCGCCGACGGGCACGGTCGCCGCCCACGTGCCGTCGGGGTTCACCTTCGCGGTGACGCCGTTGACCTCGATCGAGGTGACGAGCGTGTCGTCGCTCGCGGTGCCCTTCACGTCCACGGTGCCGACCGCGCCGGCGAACGTGCCGCGCTCGGGCGAAGTGATCTGCACGCGTGGTGCGTTCGGATCGATGGCCGGCTGATCGCCGTACGGCGAATCGCAGGCGGTCAGCGAACCGAGGATGGCGACAAGGATGGACTTGCGCATGGGCTTCCTGCCAACGGGAGCAAGAAGCCGGCCACGCCGTCTGACCACTTGCCTTGCGCGGACGATCTCGCCAGATCGACGCGCTCGCTCTCCCGATCCACCCACGATATCCGCGTGGTGCGCGACTCGCGCGAGGTCAGCGAGAGCTGCTTTCCGCGTGGGAGCGCGAACGCCACCAGCAACACGATCATCGGCCTCGCGCCGCCGGGCTCGACGCCCAGCTTCGTGCGCACCGCCGTGGGCAGCAGTGGGATTCCATCGACGGTGAGCTTGAGTGGCTCGAGTGCCTGTTGCCCGAGCATCGCGCGCAACGCGTCGAGACCTTGGGACTTGGGGCGATTGATCGCGCGAAGCAGGGTCGCGTCACTCGCCTCGCCCGTGCCGGGGCGATAGCCCACCATCAGCACCACCTCGCAGCGCTCGACCTGGACCACGACCGTGCGGACCGGGGGGAACGTATGCGCCCAGGCTGGCTGACCCGCCAGCGAGGTGGCTAGCGCGATAGCCAGGACGGCGCAGCGGCGTAGCCGGGAGCTTCCGGACAACCTCACTGCGAGACCTCGGGTAGCGCGTCGAACTGCGACCTGACATCCGGCAGCGTGGACGCTCGCGGCGCCGGCTTGCGCTTGAGCGGCGCCTTTGGCGGGTTCCAGCCGTTGCCGTCGACGTCGATCCAGATCGGGTTGGTGATCGCGAACGGCGTCGAGGCGTGTACGGTCTGCGGTTTCAGCGCGGAGGCGATCGGCAGCGTCGACAGATCGAGGCCGACCGACAGCGCCGAGATGATCACCGTCGCGTCGAGCGGCGGGAACTCGGTGGGGGATAGCACCGGGAACATGTTGCTCGTGCCGCTGACCTCGGCGACCACCCACGCGTCCTGCGCGGGCGACACGGTGATCGACGTCTCGAAGTCGGTCGCCGAGCCGGCGGGGATCGAGATCGTTTGCAGCACCGACGAGTTCGAGTAGATGACGAGCGTGTCGGGCTTCGCCCACGACGGCGCGCGCACGCGGATCTTGATCGCGTGCGACCCGCCGGTGACCGTGTCGCCGATCATCGCGGTGCCGATGGTCATCTCGATGAAGGGACCGTTCGTCGTGATCGCGCGGCCGTCGCGGACCGCCTTGACCACGTCGTCGCGACCATAGCCACCCGGCGTGTCCTTGCCGGTGCCGACGAACAGCAGCGTCCGCGCATAGCCGGGCTCGTGGCCGAGCAAGCCGTGGGAGTCTGACGTACCCAACCCGGTCGGACGCGCGCCGCGATCGAGCATCGTGAACCAGATCTCGACCGTGCCCGGGAACTTCGGGCGGCCGTCCGGACCGACGACGATCTCGCCGGGCACCGGCTGCGGATCGGGGAACGTTCCCGGCGGCAGCGGATTCGGCGCGCGGAACGTGTGGACGTCCTCGATCCGGCGTCCGGTGATCAGCTCGAGCGCGTCGAAGTCCGAGCTGTAGTTCTCGGCGGCGAACTCGTCGCCATACGGCGCGAACACGCCGAGGATGCCGGTCGGCAGGAACGGCTCCGCGGTGGCGGCATCGACGAAGAACTGCGCGAAGTAGCCGAGCACCTGCTGGCGCGGGTGGTTGACCTGCACGATCGTGGTCGCGGGATCGACGCCGAGCTTGCGCAGCGTATCGAACAGCACCTGCGGCGGCTGGTTCGCCCACCGGTACTCGCCACCACGAGTCGAGGCCTTGTCGATCTTGAGCGGGTACGCGTTGAAGTGCCCCATCTCGAACGTCGTCAGCTCGACGCCGGGCAGTCCGAGCAACCATTGATCGAGCCCGTTCGACGCGATCACCGGCGCGTAGTCGGTGACGTAGTTGTGATCGGTCGCGACGGCGACCTCGAGTCCCTCGGCGGCGCACGAGATCACGCGCTGATCGATCGGTAACCCGGAGTCGGTCGACGGCTGCGCGTGGAGATGAAAGTCGCCGGAGATCCAGCCCGGCGAGTCGTACGCGCGCGTCAGCGTCAGCTGCTCGGCCGCGAACTGGCCGGCGCGGAGATCGAGCGTCTTCGTCGTCACCTCGTACTCGGGGCCGCGCGAGACCACGAGGTCGTAGACGCCGGGCCGCACGCGCGCCTGGACGCGACCATCCTTGGTCCACCACGCGCCTTCGATGTACTTGTCGGAGCCGTCGAACGCGGTCGGCCGCAGCCGCTCGTTGAGGCGGAGGTCGTAGAGATAGCTGCGCGGATCGGCACCGGCGGAGGGCGGCGTACGGCGGCCGATCAGCTGGATCTTCGATGGTGCGTGACGCCCGCGCTCGTCGATCGTGGCGACCGCGACCGTCGCGGGGGGGGCCATCTTGATGAGGCCCGTGGTCACGCTCGTGCCGTCGCGATCCTCGCCGGGCGTGGTGTGCTGATTCGCGGAGATCGTGATCGCGCGCGGTGCGGTGATCAGGCGATCGTCGGTGACCGCGATGTAGCTGTACGTTCCGGGCGGGAGCTTCGCGAGGAACGCGCCACCCTCATCGGTCTCGATCTGGTTCAGCGGGCGATCCTGATCGTCGAGGATGAACACGCTCGCACGCGCGATCGGCGCGCTCGACCGCTCGTCGACGACCTTGCCACCGAAGGTGCCCGTCGGCTGGCCGCGGATCTCGTAGATGATGTCGGTGGTCGACGCGACATCGCCATCGCCGATCACGAAGTACACGAGGTACGAGAACTCCTCGCCGGCGAGCAGCTGCGAGGGCGGGTCGTACATGTACACGCCGGCGACGCCTGCGTAGGTGAACGGGATCAGCACCGAGAACTCGCTGATGTCCTGTCCGGGATAGCCGCTCGCGTACTTGTTGACGTAGTTGTTCGGCGAGCTCGGCACCGCCAGCGCGTACGACACGCCGTCGCCGCGCGTCGCGACGAAGTCCGCGGTCATGCCGGGGAACGCGGGAAACCCGCCGGCGATCTTGTAGGTGTCCTCGATCGCGTACTTGACGTTGAAGCCGGCCCGGCCCGGCGTGAACAGATCCTGCTCGCCGCCGAACAGCGGCAGCATGCCCATCGGCACGCTGAGCTCGAGGTTCTCGACGCCGGGGACGTTGAAGCCGAGATCCTTGAGCTCCTGCGGCTGCAGGAACGGCAACGGATGCGCGCCCTGCGAGACGTTCTTCACGACGGTCTCGATCTCGACGTACTTCTTCCCCGGCTGCAGGCGATAGAACACCTTGAACTCGAGGTTCGCGGGGAACAGCAGCCCGGTGTTGAGCAGGCCGACCATCTGCAGCAGGTCGCCACCGGTGCCCTTGACCAGCACCTCGGCTGCGCCACCGTCGGAGCCGTCGGCGAGTGGGACGCCCGAGGCAAGCTCTTGCGGCGTCGGACAGGTGCCCGTCTTGGTCGGGATGCAGACGTCGTTCGGATTGACGACCGTGAACACGAAGCCGGGCAGCAGCTCGGCGAGCTGGTCGTTGCCCTTCGCACGATCACCGCCGACGCGCCGCAGATCGGCGTCGACCAGCGAACCGCCGTACGTGGTGTTGACGCGACCGAGCGTGGTGGTCGCCGGATCGTTGGTGACGCCGGTGTCGGAGACGATCAGCCTGATCTGATCGTTCTCGAGCAGGAAGTCGCCGATCTGACCGATCGCGTGCGGGCCGCCGATGACGTCGCCGAGCGAGCCGATGCGCTCCGCGCGCGAGTGCGGCTTCGCGCTGCCGGTGCAGGCGGCGAATCCGAGGACGAAGGTGGCAACTGAAACCGGCCCCCAGCGGGTCAGCTGATCACGCAAAGTTACGAAGGCTAAGGCTACCTGTGGCACCTAAAAACCGTCCCTCCCATTCCCATTCCCATTCCCATTCCCATTTCCATTCCCATTCCCATTCACAGGGACAGCTCCACGGCGAGCTGCGCGCGCGAGTTCGAGAGCTCGCGTGCGGCCTGCTCGAGGACGTGGGTGAGCTGGAGCTGCACGCGCATCCGGTATCGTGGCACACCGAGGACACCGCCGACGGTGTGCTCCATCACACGGTCGGTGATGAACAGGCTCGAGGGATCGAACATGCTGAACCGGTAACCGAACCTCAGCGGGAGCGCCTTGCTGCCGGCGCCGATCGTGAGCTGCGCGTGGGCGCCGAATGCGTTCTGCGCGGGTCCACCGGAGGTGCCGAACGTGGTGCGAGTGAACACCGCGCCACCGCCGATCGCGACCGGCCCGGCGGGGATGCGGAGGCCGGCGGAGCCCGAGAGATCGTCCTCGTCCTGGCGGAACGGCAGCTCACCGACAGTCCGTGGGTTGTAGCGAGCGGCGACCACGACGTGGCCGTCCTTCGCGAACCGGATCACGCCGGCGGCGGAGACCGCAGGCTTGTCGTTGTCGTTGTTCGACGAGAACTCGTCGGCGCCGTTCTGGATCGCGAGCTCGAAGCCGAGCGCCGGCGCGTCGAGGCCGAACTGCGGCTGGAGTCGGAATGCGGCACCGAGTGAGCGGCCCGGCGTCAGGCCCTGGGTCTGAAAGCCTTCGGTGGCGCGGACGCCGCGGCTCTCGAGCGGTTGATCGACGAACTCGCGGGTGACGTTGGGGATCTGTTCCTGCGGTTCGGCCCAGGTCCGGAAGAACCCGGCGCGGAACAGCAGCTCGCTCTTGATGCGCTGGTCGCGATCGCGCTGGCGGCCGATGAAGTAGTCGCCGTAGGCATCGCGCAGCCTGACCTGCAGCCGGCCCTCGGGCACGTTGATCTGTTGGCGCTCGTCGACCGCGCCGTCGAACGAGATCACGAAGGCGGCATCGTCGCCGAGCGTGCCTCGCACGCCGATGCGCGCGTTCTGCAGCTCGAAGCCATCGTCGCGGCCAACGAACTCGACATTCGGATCGTTCTGGATCGCCCGGTACTGCAGACGCAGATACCCGAACGGCGCCCACGAGAACGCCACGCCAGGTACGCGCGGCGGCAGCGACGGATCGGCACCGGCGACGCCGGGCTCGGCGGGTGGCGAGACCGGCTTGGCGGCCAAGGCGGTTGGCGCGGTCGTCGTCGGATCTGGCGTCTCGCTGGCCTTGTCTCCGGTGACCTCACCGCCCTGACAAGGATCTTCCGCAGCAGCTGCGCGGGGCGCGAGCGCGATGACCGTAGGGATGATGAGACAGACGGCGCGGCGCAGGTCCAGGAGCGCGACCATAGAAGACTTCGTATCATGTTGTCGCCGTGCACCTGCCCGGCCGGGTCAGGGTTTACGCGACGAGCTGGGCCAGGCGCACCGGATCGAGGACGATGCCGTGACGGGCGAGCGGCTTCGCGATCGAGATCTCGACTGCGTCGCGCAATGCTTGCTTTCCTGTGACGTCATGGCCACCCAGCCCGCGTGGGAGCGGGCAGGTCTCGCACTCTGCGTCGCGCCACAGCGGCGTGTAGACCTCGATGGTGTCCTCGGCGAGCCGCGCGAGGTGTGCGCGCTCGGCGTCGGTGAAGTCCTCCTGCGCCCACTCGAGGAACCAGAAGCCGCAGCGTGCGTGCGGACCTTCGTCGACGAGCAGACGATCGAGCACCGCGCGCACCAGCGGCTCGTTGGCGAGCGCGCGCGATCGCGCCATCGCCGGCACCGACAGCGATTCGCTGACGCACGAGGTGGTCACCGCGATCTCTGCCGCGCGCATCAGCGGCGAGCAACCCGGCGTGGTGATCGGCGCGATGTTGTCGAGGTCGAACGCGATCGGCACCGCGCCACCGAGCTCCATCGTCAGCCGGGACGACAGCTCGACGTGAAACAGCTCGTCGACGACGATGTCGGCGGACATCGCGATCAGATCGACGGGCGCGCCACAGCGAAGCATCGCGGTGCTCAGCGCCGAGAACGCGGCCGCGCTCGCGTACTCGGTGAACACGCCGTTGCTCCAGATCTTGCGCGCCTCGAGGCCGTGCAGCTCGGGATACGCCGCGAGATCGATCGTGCCCCAGGGCAGCTCGTCACCGCCCGGCCGCCGCTTGTGCAAACGCGAGGCAGTCGCACCACCCCGCCATGAGAGCTCGAACATCGGGATCTCCTTCAATCGTCACAACGACGGGGTAAACGCGACGCGACGTTGCCGCATGCCGGCGATCCATTGCGCATCCGCCTCGGCGAGACCGCCTGCGACGGCACCGGCTCGGCGGCGCGCAAGCCGAACAGCACCAGCGTGTTCTTGATCGCCGTCCAGCCTGCTATTGCGGCGCGCGGGTCCATGCGATTGATGCAGGCCTGGTACGCGACGGACCCGGTGTCGCCGTCGACGCTGGCGAGGACGTCGCCGCACGCTGGCGCGGTGGTCGCGATCACGGGCGGTCGCGCTGCCGGCTGTGCGACGATTACCGGCGTCACGCACGGTCGCGGGTTCTTGGTCTGCGAATTGCCGCACGCAGGCGCGCCACTCGGCAGCGTGCGCGGCGTTGCTGCGGGTGGATTCGCGCCAGCGGTCGATGCGCCGATGCCCATCACGACGGACGTCACGACAGCAAACAGCGGGGTGGCCTTGCGGGTCATGCTCGATCTCCTTTTCACGACCGAGGACGACGAACGTCGAGGACCGTTAACGACGGATCTCGAGATCGGTCGAACACCGCGAGAACGCGACCGATCTCGCGGACCTGGGCGATCACCGCCGTCAAGATCACCCAGGGTCGTCTCCCGGGGCGGTCACACGCCGGCTCCATGCCCGGCTTCCAGTTCGCCGTGCACGCATTCCGGTGCGAATCCGTTCGCTGTGGACGCATTTGGATCCGGGACCGTTCGGCAACCGGATCCGGGACCGCAGCCGTTCGACTGATCGTGTCGCTGCGTCCCTTCCTTGGCATTGCCCTTCGCGTCGAGCGGCTTCGGCGGAAGCTCGGCGGGATCCAGACGCGGGTCGAGCCCCATGTCCTTCGCCGCCTCGAGGGCGACGCGGATGGCTTGATCGACCTCCGTCCAGCTCTGGTCGCTCGCAACCGTGGCCTTGGTCTGCAGGCGATCGACCGTGCCGTTGTCTCGCCACCTCGGCGTCGCGAACAGCACCTCCTCGCCCTTCTCGAATCTGCGCACCAACACCTTGCCGGAGGCATCGTGAGTGATGCGCCACGACGCCAGCTCGGCGACAACGTAGCTCATGCGCCGAGCCTACTACTTGTTCAGACCGTGGATGGTCTCCGTGGGTGGCGGGGTCACGGTCGCCGTCGGTGCGGTCGCTCAGAGTCGATAGTGAGCCTGGAGCAACGCGTACGATCCGGGCTCGCCGCCCGAGCCGAAGCCGATCATCTCGTAGCGCGCGTTGAGCACGAGCTCGATGTGCGAGGTCGCGAACCAGTGGAGGTTCATATCGACGCAGTCACGATCGAGGTTCTTGATCCGGAGGTTCGAGTCGAAGTGCCCGATGCCGACGTCGAGCAGCAGGAACGTGCCGAGCATCTTGCTCGCGACCAAATTGCCGACCAGCCCCTTGGGAGCGCCACCGACCTGGCTGTCCTCCGAGCGTGCCGACGTGCCGACCAGCTGGTTGACGAACTGGATCTCGGTCGACAGCAGGATCTCCGCGCCTTCGAGGTAGAGCTTGTTGGTCAGCGCGAGCCGGAACTCCTTCGAGTCGTAGTCGAGCTCGTCCGACAGCAGGAACTTGCCGTTGGTGAAGCTCTTGAACATCGCGCCACCGCCGAAGCTCAGCGTCGGTGACACGCGGTACTCACCATAGGCCGCGGCGCCGTTCGCGTGCTCGACGGGATCGATGAGGTAATCCTCCATGAACGCAGAGGCGTGGACCTCGAACTTCTCGGTGACGTGCGAGACCGACGCGCCGTACGTCTCCGAGAACAACTGGGTGCCGCCGAACCGCTTGGTGTACATCGGGTGCTCCGCGAACCGGAGGCCGAACACCGGCAGGAAGCGACCGACGCGCGCATACGTGCCGTAGTTCTCGTCGGGGTTGCTCCGCCACATCAGATAGTGCTCGCGCGACCACACGCGGGTCGCGTTCTCGTTGGTCTCCTCGGGGGGACGGAAGCCGCCGGTCGCATAGAACGACAGGCTGTTAGTGAGCTTGAGGTGCGCGTTGAGCTCGACCTGCATCGGGAAGCCGTAGATCGCGCTGTCCTCGGGACCGCCGTACTTGAGGTAGCCACCCGCCGCGCGGACATCGCCACCGAGCGCCAGCCGACCACCCTCGGCGAGGAGCTTGCCGTACATGAACTCGGGCTTGTGCCCGAACTGCGAGATGCCCTCGGCGACCGTGTAGCCGTTCTCGTTGAGGAGTCCGCCGCCGGCTGGCGTCAGGTGACAACCGGTGCACGTCTGATCGCGCGACATCTGAAACTGCGGATACGCGTGCGCGACGCCGATCGACGTCGCGAGCAGGATCAGGACAAGGAGGGTCTTCACGGCACCACCAGCCCGTCGGCGCCCTGATCGATCCACTGCTTGATCAGCGCGATGTCGGCGGTCGGCAGCGGTGCGTCGTACGGCATCCGCGGCCCGCTGCCATCCGGCTGGGTTGCCCGGATCAGCACGGTGAACAGGAACGAGCCCTCGGCGTCACCTGGAATGACCAGCACGCCGTTGGTCAGACTCTCCTGGACGTGCTCGACGGTGTCGAACCGGTACTCGGACTCGTACTTGTACGACGAGTGACATTGCGCGTTCGCGCAGCTCGGACGAAGGACCGTGACCGTGACGTACTCGATCGTCAGCGGTCGATCCTCTTGGTTCATGTCCCCACCGGTACACGTGTACGTGGAGTCGTCGCACTCGATCGTCCCGCAGCCCGCGAGTAATCCCGCTGCGAGAAACAGTAGGCGATGCATGCGCGCACAGTAACGCAGCACGCGTGGAGGTGTCGCATGCGCGCAGAAAATTCCCGAGCCGCTGTGCGATGTCTCGCGGGCTGTGTAGCGTGCTCGTCGTGCAGGTTGGGCTCTGCGATTCGTGTCGCCATCAACGCGTCGTCACCGCGGCACGCTCGTCGTTCTCGCTGTGTGGGAAGTCGACCACGGATGATCGCTATCCGAAGTACCCGCGGCTGCCCGTGGTCTCGTGCCCCGGCTTCGCGCTCGCGTGACTACTTGGTCGAGCGGGCGCGGACGCGGCGCATCGACGACCCGGCACCGCTGGAGCGGAGCACGCGGTGCGCGGGCCCAGGGGACCGCGGCGGCGCAGTCGGCCGGCGGGTCCGGCGCGACAGCGTGGGCGGCTCGGCGCGATACATCATCGCGTCCCGGATCTCGTCGCGCAGTACCAGACGCATACCCGACCAGCTCGCGTCGATCTCGCAGGCTTTGTTGTCGACCATGCCGGCGGCCAGGGCGATCCGGCGGACCACGTCATCGGTGACATCACCACGGTGGGTACGGAACGCGACCCAAAACCCCCCCGCGGGGTGTAGACGGTCGGTGATGTCGGCGAACCGACGCTCGAGATCGACGATCCGCTCCACGAACAGGACGACCACGTCGACCGGGGGGAGGCGCAGATCGTGGGTGAACCGGACGTCCTCGCCCGCCTCGACCTGCGTCAGGCGGCGCTGAACACTGCACGGTGCATTGAGCAGGCAGACCTTCTGGCCAGCCTTGATCCCGAGCCTCTTCGGCAATGGTGTTCCCGGGGTCCCTGCCATGACCCGGGCATCATGCAGTCCCCACGAAAGAGGTCAAACAGGAAGCCTGGGTCATCTTTTAAACACCTAAAATTGCTCGATATTAGTCCGATCTACCGACTCCCGATTTTCTGTCAGTCAAACCACGAATCCGGCGCGTGATCCGGGTCGTTTCAGCGGCTTCTGGAATTACCGTGCTCCCAGCCCGCCGGTGGCTTGACATTCCTTCCCTGACCCGCCACCTAGCCCACGTGACACGCCACGGCCTCCTTCTCATCAACCTCGGGACGCCGGACGAGCCGACCACGCCCGCGGTCCGCCGCTACCTCCGCGAGTTCCTCGGCGACCCCCGGGTGCTCGACATCAATGCGGTGGGCCGGGCGGCCCTGCTCAATCTGGTGATCCTCCCGACCCGGCCGGCCAGGAGCGCCGCGGCCTACCGGACGGTCTGGGATGCCGAGCGCGGCTCCCCTCTCATGTATCACTCGAAGGATCTGGCGGCGGGCGTCGCCGCGAAGCTCGGGGACAGCTGGCAGGTCGAGCTCGCGATGCGCTACGGCAAGCCGTCGATCAGTGATGCGATCACGAAGCTCGAGCAGGCGGAGGTCGATCGGATCGTCGTGCTTCCGTTGTTCCCGCAGTACGCATCGTCCTCCACCGGCACCGCGGTCGCGCGGGTCATGGAGCTCGCGGGCGAACGGTGGAACGTGCCGGCGCTCGACTTCGTGCCCGCGTTCTTCGATGACGACGGCTTTCTGTCCGCGTTCGAGCAGGTCGCGCGACCGGTGCTCGCGAAGGCCGAGCCCGATCACGTGCTGTTCTCGTTTCACGGCCTGCCGGTCCGCCACATCACCAAGACCGATCCGGCAGGTGCGCACTGCTTCAAGACCGAGAGCTGCTGCGACACGCTCGCGAACCCGCACTGCTATCGCGCGCAGTCGTATGCGACCGCGCGTTCGCTCGCGAAGCGGCTCGCGCTGCCGGCAGAGAAGTTCACCGTGTGCTTCCAGTCGCGCCTCGGACGGACGCCGTGGATCCAGCCGTATACCGACGTGCTGCTCGACGAATTGCCGAAGCAGGGCATCAAGAAGCTCGCCGTGATCTGCCCGGCGTTCGTCGCCGATTGCCTCGAGACCATCGAGGAGATCGGCATGCGCGCGAAGGAGCAGTGGCATGCGGCGGGTGGTGAGGCGCTGACGCTGGTGCCGTCGCTCAACGCGACGCAACCCTGGATCGAGGCGGTCGCCGCGATGGCGGAACGTCACGCGGCTCGCAAGACGCTCCCTCAGGTTCACTGAGTTCCAGGAAGGTCTCTGGCGATCGTCTCGGGGGTGTCTCACGCTCAGAAGTTGTCGCAACCACTGGCAATCATCCCGATGAGCGGGATAAAACCGCTCCAACGAGGAAAGGGATTCCATGTCTTTGAATCGCTTATTGCGGCCGACGATCGCCGCCACGCTGGCCACTGCCGGTTTGGTGTCCACGGCGCAAGCCAATGTTGAGGTCGGCGGTACCGCCGGCGTTCACGTGTTCAGCGAAACCAACGAGCTCGGCGTCAACGATGTCGCCGGTGCACCGTCGCAGCGCAACTCGGCACTGTTCGGCGCCCGCATTGGCGTGTTCTTCGGTCCGATGCTCGGCGTCGAGGCCGAGCTCGGCATCATTCCGAGCGAAGCGCGTCAGCTGGTTTACGACGTCTGGAACATCACCTATCGCGCGCAGCTGGTCGCGCAGTTCCGCGCCAAGGACGACGAGGCGAAGGTGATCCCGTTCGTGTTCGTCGGTGGTGGCGGCACGCAGATCGTGAAGACCGACGGCGCGAACGCCGGGATCGTTGCGATCGCGAAGGACACCGATGTCGCGCTTTACGTCGGGATCGGCGCGAAGTACCGCGTCGATAACGGCTGGGGCCTTCGCATCGATGGTCGCATCCTGTTCCCGCCAGCGTCGAATGAGGACGCGGACGATCCGATGGCCGCAGGCTCTGACGGTTTCACCACCGACTTCGAGCTCCTGCTCTCGATTTACAAGGAGTTCGGGCGCGCGACGCCCGAGAAGAAGGCGCCGCCTCCGCCGGTCGACGATGATCCGGACAAGGACGACGTTCGCGGCGACGCGGACAGGTGCCCGACCGAGGCCGAGGACAAGGACGGCTTCGAGGACGAGAACGGCTGCCCCGATCCGGACAACGACAATGACGGCGTCGCCGATGCACAAGACCAGTGCAAGATGGAGCCGGAGGACAAGGACTCCTTCGAGGACGACAACGGCTGCCCCGATCCGGACAACGACAAGGACGGCATCGCGGACGGTCAGGACAAGTGCCCGATCGATGCCGAGGACAAGGACGGCTTCGAGGACGACAACGGTTGCCCCGATCCGGACAACGACGGTGACGGCGTGCTCGACGCGGCCGACAAGTGCCCGGACAAGCAGGAGACCAAGAACGGCTTCCAGGACGACGACGGTTGCCCCGACGAGATCCCGGAGAAGCTGAAGAAGTTCACCGGCACGGTCGCCGGCATCAACTTCAAGGTCGGCGATGCCGCCTTGCTGGCGACGTCGAACGCGACGCTCGACAAGGCTGTCGCCGTGCTCAAGGAGTTCGGCGATCTCAAGATGGAGATCCAGGGACACACCGACGACCAGCCCCTCAAGGCGAAGGCCGGCGCGAAGTTCCAGGACAACCAGCAGCTCTCGCAGGGCCGCGCGGAGACCGTGATGGGGTACTTCGTTGCCAAGGGCATCGACGCCTCGCGCCTCACCGCGAAGGGCTACGGCGACAGTCAGCCATCGGACAACCCGGCCGGCCTGACGGGCGCGAAGCTCAACACCGCGCGCATCAAGAACCGCCGCGTGGAGTTCAAGCTGATCAGCTCGCTCGACGCAACGCCGGCACCGGCGCCGGCCCCGAAGAACTAGTTCGATAAATTCGTCTTGGTCTTATTCAACGAGGTCGTCGGCAAACGGCCTCGTTGTTCATTTTCGGTCGTGATACGGAGGCGTAGATGCTCGCGTCGTCGCTCGTCGAAATCCTCGTCTGTCCGCGCTCGAAGCAGCCGTTGATCTATTTTCCCAAGGGCGAGGCTGGAGCCGACGAGGCGACCGCGATGCTGGTGTGCCCGTCCGCGCGTCTCAAGTACCGGATCGAGGACGGCGTCCCGATCCTGCTCGTCGACGAGGCGGAGGAGTTGTCGCCAGATCATGCGCGGTCGCTGGTCACCCGCGCCAAAGAGCTCGGGCTGATCGTCCCTGCCGGCCTGTGATCTCCACGCGTTACGTCGGGGTTCGTCGAACAACACCTTGACTCGCAGGGTCGCGGACTGGTAGATCCGGGTTCTCACCGGAGAGTCCATGCGTGTTGAAATCGCTCTCCATCTTCACAGGTAATTCGAATCGCGCACTGGCAGACGAGATCTGCAAGTTCGTCGAGATTCCTCTCGGCCGCGCGGACGTCACGCACTTCTCCGACGGCGAGATCTACGTCGAGATCGGCGAGAACGTTCGCGGCGTCAACTGCTTCGTCGTCCAGCCCACGTGCTCGCCGCCGAACCAGTCGATCATGGAGCTGCTGATCATGATCGACGCGCTCAAGCGTGCGTCGGCCGGCAGCATCGTCGCGATCATCCCGTACTTCGGGTATGCGCGGCAGGATCGTAAGGCGAAGCCGCGCACGCCGATCACGTCGAAGCTGGTCGCAAACCTGATCACGGCCGCCGGCGCGGATCGCGCGCTCGCGATGGATCTCCACGCCGGTCAGATCCAGGGCTTCTTCGACATCCCGTTCGACCACCTCTACGCGATGCCGGTGCTGATCGAGGAGCTGCGGATGCTCGGGTACGGCGGGGATAGCACCGTCGTGGTCTCGCCGGATGCGGGCGGCGTCGAGCGCGCCCGCGCATTCAGCAAGCGCCTCGGTGCGAGCCTCGCGATCATCGATAAACGGCGCCCGGCGCCCAACGTCTCCGAGATCATGAACATCGTCGGTGATGTCCGCGGCAAGAAGGCGGTGATCGTCGACGACATCATCGATACCGCCGGTACCCTGACCAACGCCGCGCACGCCGTGATCAACGCCGGCGCGGCCAGCGTCTCCTGCTGCTCCTCGCACGCGGTGTTCAGCGGCACGGAGGTCCCGAGGATCACTGATTCCCCACTCAGCCATGTCGTGGTCACCAATACGATTCCACTGTCCGAGGCGGGGGCGGCGTGCCTCAAGGTGCGCGTCAAGAGCGTCGGACGGTTGCTCGGCGAAGCGATCAAGCGTATTCACCACGGCGATTCGATCAGCTCGCTGTTTGTCTAGCGTCATTGGCCCGCTCGTAGTCCGGGGAAACAAGAGAGAACGTCATGGAAGTCGGAAAGCTCACGGTCACGGTTCGTAGCAACGCCGGTCACAAGGGCATGGCGCGCAAGCTGCGCACGCAGGGCAAGGTCCCTGGGGTTTGCTACGGCGCATCTGTCGACGGCCGCATCGAGCCGCTTCCGATCGTCGTCGATATCAAGCAGCTGCGCGGTGCGCTCGACCCCGTTCGCAGGCAGAACACCGTCATCAACCTGACGATCGAAGGTGGCGCGGGCGGCAGCAAAGCCCTCCACGCGCTGGTGAAGGAGTACCAGCTGCACCCGATCCGTCGCGAGATCACGCACGTCGACCTCCTCGCGATCGACCCGAACAAGGAAGTCCTCGCCGAGGTTCCGCTCGAGTTCATCGGCAAGCCCGCGGGCGCGATCGAAGGCGGTCAGATCCGCATCATCCTCCGCAAGCTCCAGCTTCGCGCGAAGCCCTCGGACATCCCGGTCAAGCTGACCGTTGACGTCTCGCCGCTCGAGATCGGTGACGTCATCCACGTCTCGTCCGTCGCACTCCCCGCGGGTGTCGCCGCGATCACGGGTCGCGACCTCGCGGTCGTCACCTGCGCCGCCCCCGAGGAAGAGGCTGTCGCAACGCCGGCCGAGGGTGCTCCCGCCGAGGGTGCCGCTGCCGCGCCGGCTGGTGCGAAGGATGCCAAGGCTGCAGCTCCGGCTGCGGGTGCGAAGGATGCCAAGGCCGCAGCTCCCGCCGCGGGCAAGGCTGCCGCCGCGAAGCCCGCCGGGAAGCCCGCCGCGAAGCCCGCCGCGAAGAAGTAGCGACTTCGTGCGGTGTGTCTGACGAGGATGCCGTGACCTGGCTGGTCGTCGGGCTCGGGAATCCGGACGCGAAGTACGCGCGCAACCGCCACAACATTGGCTTCATGGTCGTCGACGCACTCGCGCGCGACCATGGCCTGCCCGAGTGGAGCGAGAAGCATGGTGGGCATGTGACCTCCGGCCTCGTGACCACGGAGCGTGGACGTCAACGCGTCCAGCTGCTCAAGCCGATGGAGTTCATGAACCTGTCGGGGTTTGCGACGATGCGGGCCGCGCAGTTTCACAAGGTCGACGTCGAGAATATTTTCGTGGTCCACGACGAGATCGATCTCGCGGCCGGCCTGATCCGCCTCAAGAGCGCCGGCGGGCACGGTGGACACAACGGGCTGCGCTCGATCACCGAGCAGCTCGGCAACAAGTTCGCGCGGCTCAGGATGGGCGTTGGTCGCGATCCTCACTCACCGCCGGGATCGAAGGACGCCGCGAGCTGGGTGCTCGGGGATTTTCCGAAGGTCCAAGAGGACGGCGTGAGCCGCATGATCTCGGCTGGATGCGAGGACATCGCCGCGGTCCTCGCCGTCGGCATCGTCGCTGCGATGAACCAGCACAACGGACGCGCGAGCCTGTTCCCTTCGCTACCTCCCGTGATATAGACCGCGACTCTTCGATTCCTTGCTCATCGGGCCAACGGTGAGCTTTACACCCAAAAGGACACTACATGGCACGCCTGCAGTCACTGCGAGACACGCCGAACACGGCGCGCGAATACGAGATGACCTACATCCTCCGGCCCAATACGCCCAACGAGGGCGTCGCCGAGGTGA
>Ga0105049_10003828_pt1 | contig 17737 bp, 18 predicted proteins | sample MAT06_FD_78087 | JGI IMG/M metagenome (GOLD analysis project Ga0105049, IMG submission 78087) | Freshwater microbial communities from Lake Fryxell liftoff mats and glacier meltwater in Antarctica - MAT-06 | ecosystem: Environmental > Aquatic > Freshwater > Ice > Liftoff microbial mat | place...
TGAACCTCGCCAATGTTATTCGGGCTTGTCATGCCCGCCGCACTTGCCTAGACCCTCGGCATGTTTAACGGCGAGCGATAGAGCGACAGGCTGGTTCAGTCACCCGTCGGTATCATGACCCAAATAACCGTGTCTCACGAATGAGACTCAGGCTGGTCAACATGGGCTTGCTTAGCGCAAGCCACCCCCTTCATGGGGGTGGTCGTTGACCTAGCACTAACGGCAAATTCATCTAATTCTTCAAGCATCTTAGTATACTTTCATGCTGAGGGGGGCATACCCGGATAACCAATGACAACCTATTCACCACAAACTTGGGAACGAGATTTAATCTTACTGGCGCATCAGGCACAGGATACACATTCCGCGCCTAGTGATTGCCACGCTGATCATGACCGTCTGATCACCGCCTATCAGCATTGCGCGAATATCACACGGCAAAGTAGCAAGACCTTTTATTTGGCGTCCGCGCTTTTACCCCCAGAAAAACGTCGGGCTGCGCGGGCTTTGTATGCGTTTTGCCGCGTCACAGATGATCTGGTTGACCGGCCTAACCCGGGAACTGATCTACTGACCGAGTTGGAGGCGTGGCGTGTGCGCGTACAAAACACTCATCTAGATCATGAGGACCCGGTTCTGTTCGCGTGGGCTGATGCGCGGCAGCGGTTTCAGATCCCGCCGGGCTACGCCGACCAACTGATTGACGGGGTGCGGCGCGATTTGACTCAAAATCGCTATACCAACTTTGCGGAGTTGGCCGAATATGGCTATAGCGTAGCCTCACGGTTGGCCTGATGGCAATGCACATCGTCGGCTATACCGGTGCAGACGCGATCCCGTATGCGGTGCGTTTGGGCGTTGCGCTGCAAATGACCAACATCTTGCGCGATGTGGCTGAAGATTGGCGCTATGGTCGCGTTTATCTGCCACAGGACGAATTGTTGGCGTTTGGGCTGTCTGATGAGACGCTCGAGGCCGGGCGGGTCACGGAGGGATGGCGTGAATTCATGCGCTTTCAGATTGAGCGTAATCGGATGTTGTATCAGGAATCATGGGCGGGCATTTGCAAACTCGACCCCGATGGGCGGTTTGCAATTACGGCAGCTGGCGCGCTCTACAGCGCGATTCTGGGCGACATCCAACAGCACGACTATGATGTGTTCAGCCGTCGGTCGCATGTGGGTATGGTGAGCAAGCTGGCGCGTTTGCCAAAAATTTGGTGGATGAGCCGCCGCCCCGACTCGCCTCAGAAAGTGACATTACTGTGACCTATTTTGGATTTCTAGCACGTTATGTGGTTTTCCCGTTGGCGATTCTACGGGCGGCTTTGGCGTGGGGCAAACAAAACGGAAAAACCCCGCCCGATGAATTGACCAACTGGCCGGAGGACAAGGTACTGCTCGCGCACGCCGCCCTCGCCGTGACCTACACAACAATCTGGGACAATTATCTGGTCGCCAGCGGGATTTGGGGCTATGACCCCAAATTGGTCAGCGGTCTGAAATTGGGCTGGGTCCCGATTGAGGAATACAGCTTCTTCGTGCTTCAACCGTTATTGACCGGCTCATGGTTCCAATTTTTGGCGCGCACTATCCCGGCAGACCCGCCTACGGGCGATACGATGCCCGTTGGACGCGCCGCCGTGACTGCAAGCTTAGGGGCGCTGTGGTTGGCGTCTGTCGGGATGTTATGGAAAGGCGGGCCGCGCCGCCGCTATCTGGCGCTGATTACCAGTTGGGCGCTGCCGCCGATTATGCTTCAAACCGCGTTTGGCGGTGATATTTTGTGGCGTCATCGCAAGCTGATTACCACTGCACTCATCCCGGCCTCATTCTACTTGGGCATTGCCGATAGTCAGGCCATCGGCGCTGGGACGTGGCACATCAGCCCGAAAAAGACGATTGGGGTTGATGTCATCCCGAATTTACCGTTTGAGGAAGCGTTGTTTTTTTTCCTCACCAATCTATTGTTGATTTTTGGGGTGACGTTGGTGCTTTCCAAAGAGAGCGAAAAACGTCTGCCGCACATGATGAGGGCGGGATATGAGCAATTCAAAGCGCGTTACATCAATCGCCCGTGAGCGCGGTATCTGGGCGTTTCAAGAACGTGTTTCGACGCTGTTATTCAACTGGAACGCGGTCAATATCGTCACGGGTTTGATGACGGGGCAACGGGGCGGGTTTTGGCGCGGCTTTGGCTCGCAAGCGGTGGGTTGGGGACTGATTAATGGGATAATCGCGGTGGTCGGCGCACATTTTGGGCGCAAGCGCCGTGATACGCTGCCAGAACCCGATAGCCTAGAGGTCTTTGAAAAAGAAAAGACGACCCTGAGAAATGTGCTTTGGGTCAATTGGGCGCTCGATTTGCTGTATGTGTGGGGCGGTTGGCGATTTTTGCGCGGCGCAAAGCCGAATGACTCGGTACGGGCGGGGATAGGCGTCGGCATTATGCTGCAAGGACTGCTGTTGTTCATTTTTGATTCGCTCATGCTGCGCGAAATCGCCGAGATTGAGCCAATCGTCAAGCGGGCTGGGCGTAAACAGTCGGCGGAGTCGGAGGTTTCCACCGATGTTGCCACCGATTGAGGCGTTCGCTGGCGCGGAACATTTGCCATTCACACTGACTGGTGGCAAACCGGCAGCGCTGTTCGTCCACGGCTTTCCCGGCACGGCTGATGATTTACGCCCGCTGGCCGCTGCCCTCAACGCAGAGGGCTGGACGACGCATAATCTATTATTGCCGGGGTTTGGCAGTGACATCGCACACCTGTCCGACTACGGGTTTAAGGATTGGTTGGGCGCGGTGACGACGCACTTAAAAGACCTCAAGCGCCGCCATTCACCCGTCGTGTTGGTCGGTCATTCAATGGGCGGGGCATTGTGCATCAATGCGGCGGCGGAGGTCGGCGTGGATGGGTTGGTTTTGCTCGCCCCGTTTTATAAAATCAACCACGCGCTATGGTCAATGCTGCCCGCGCTTCAGGTTGTTATGCCGCAATTCAAACCGTTCAAACTGTTTAAGCCAGACTTCACAAGCCCTGAATTTCGCGACGGCGTGAGCAAGTTCATGCCGGGGTTTGACTTTGATGATCCACAGCATCAAGCCGCCGTGCGCGAGTTTGCCGTGCCGGTACGGATTCTCGCCCAAGTGCGCGATGTGGGCTTAAAAGCTTACGCTAATGCGCCCAAAATCAGCGTCCCGACGCTGGTGATTCAGGGGACTCGTGACCCGCTGGTCATCCCTGAGAATACCCGACGTCTAGCGCAACGACTGGGCGGGGCGTCAGGATTTGTGGAAGTTGATGGCGAACACGAAATCAACCGGTCTGATTTGTCCTCATGGTCGGTTGTACGGCAAGCGGCGCTGGCTTTTGTCACCGATTTGTTTTCAGGGAAAGGCTAGGCGATGCGGCGCTATCTGAGAGGCGTGCTTCACCCGGAGATTTATCACGGGTTTGGGCGGAAAGCCCCGTACTTTGAGGGCTGGTATTTCAAGCTGATTGACGCGGCACGCAATCGGCGACTGGCGGTGATTCCCGGCATTTTCATGGCGGAGGGCGATGACAAAGGAAATCACGCCTTCATCCAAATTCTGGACGGGATGACTGGGCGAGCCAGCTATCACACCTATCCATCAGAGGCGTTTGTGCCAGCGCATGAAACGTTCGATGTCCGGGTCGGGAATAGCCGTTTCACATCCGAGTCGATTGCGTTGGACATTGACACCCCAGAAGGGCGCGTACAGGGCGAAATTCAGTTTAATCAACGGGCGCTTTTCCCCTCAAACCTGTGGATGCCGGGGATTATGGGGCCATTTGCGTGGATTCCGGCTATGGAGTGTTATCACGGCCTGATTAGCCTCGATCATCACTTGGACGGGACGTTGACGGTAGATGGCGAGGCGTGGGATTTTTCCGGTGGGCGCGGCTATATCGAAAAGGACTGGGGAACGAATTTCCCTTCGGCTTATATCTGGATGCAGTCCAATCACTTCACGACTGCCGGCACGAGCTTGTCCGCGTCGGTGGCGATGATTCCGTTGTACGGCTTGAAATTTCCCGGTTTCATCATTGCATTGTGGCATGAGGGAAGGCTGTATCGTTGGGCGACCTATACCGGCGCGAAAATCAACCGGCTTGTGCTTTCAGATCGTCATGTGACATGGCAAGTGAGCGGGGGCGGTTTTACGTTGACGATGGAGGCCGAACGGGGCAGCGGCGGTTTGTTGAAAGCGCCGATTCGCACCGAGATGCACAAGCGCGTTGATGAGACCATGCAATCGACGGTCAAGGTGACGCTGACCGACAAAAGCGGGCGGGTGATATGGGAAGATAGCGGCGATTGTACCGCGCTTGAAGTCCACGGCCAGACCGAAAAACTGGTGACGGGATGAGTGGGTTGGTGCTTTCGATGCAAGCCTTGTCCGAAATGCTGCGGATGCCGTGGCGTCGGCCTGAGACGTTGTGTATCGCCGCGTGGATAGTTAGCATGATTTCGCTGCCCATCCTGCGCTGGACATGGGGCGATGGCGTCGTCCCCGGCTTGACCACAGTCAGCGCGATTTTTCAAGTCGGCGCGGTCAGCGTGATATTGTGGCGGGCGTGGGGTCTATCGCGCACCCTCAGCACCGCCGCCTTGATTGCCATTTTGACTTTTAGCGCCGAATGGTTGGGGTCAACCACCGGCTTTCCGTTCGGCGAATACGACTACACTACGACGCTCCAGCCGCAAGCGTTCGGCGTACCGCTGCTCATCCCACTGGCTTGGCTGATGATGTTGGGGCCGTCATGGGCGGTAGCACAGGCGATACTGGGCGGCAAAATTGACAGTCTGGGACGGCGACTGGCTTTTATTGGCCTGAGCGCGCTGGCGATGACGGCGTGGGATTTATATCTTGACCCGCAAATGGTGACATGGGGTTTCTGGGTGTGGCGCGAGCCGAGCGGCTATTTTGGCATCCCGTGGTCGAATTACGCGGGCTGGCTACTCGTGTCGGCTTTAGTCACGATTGCAGCGCGGCCTATGCGTCTGCCCATCACGCCACTGCTGGTTATTTACGGGGTGGTGTGGGCATTTCAGGCCGTCGGCTTGGCCGTTTTTTGGGGACAGGTCGGCCCGGCCTTATTTGGGTTTAGTGCGATGGGCGCGCTGTTATATGCCGCGCTGAGGGAGACACCGTGGCGCTGGCGCTGATAATTTTCAGCTTTGTGATGGGTTCTCTGCCGCTGGCGGTCTGGTTGGGGCGCACCGGCCTCAAGAAAGACATCCGCACCTATGGCGACCATAATCCCGGCGCGTTTAATGTCTTGCGAGCCGGTGGTTTTTTATGGGGCGGGCTGGCGATCATCCTAGAAATCACAAAAGGCGCGCTCCCGGTGGGTTTGGCGGCGGGGCAATTTGGGATAGATGGGTGGGGTTTGGTCGCGTGTGCGATTGCGCCGATTATCGGCCACGCTTTTTCACCATTTTTGAATTTTCGCGGCGGCAAGGCTCTGGCGGTCACGTTCGGCGTATGGATCGGCCTGACGATTTGGCCGCTGCCGCTGATTATTTTGCTGATGTTGGTCTTATGGTATCTTATAGTAACGGTCAGCGGGTGGGCTGTGATGTTCACATTTGCGGGGGTAGGGGTCTATTTGGGGCTAACCCAAGCCCCGTGGGAGCATTTTGCGGTATTTTGGCTCAATCTGGCCGTGATTATCTACCGCCATCGCGCTGACCTCGCCCAACCGATTCGATTGCGCCTGCCACCTCCTTTGCTAAAGCTGCTGCGACCATGACGCCTTTTCACCTGCTCGTCCTATTCGTCTCTGGCGCGTTGAGCGTTATGGGCGTGATTCTGCTCATCAATGTTTATAAATTCCCGCGTTTGGGGAACCCTCCTCAGCATTGGGAGGGGGTATGGCCGCGTGTTTCCGTCCTGATTCCCGCGCGTGACGAGGCGGTTGTCATCCGCGAGACCATCCAAAGTTTGGTTGGGCAGGATTATCCGTATCTGGAAGTCATCATCTTGGATGACCATTCTAGCGACGGGACAGGTGATCTCGCCCGTAGCGCCTCGCGCAAAGCTACCGTCCTACACGGGGCGGATTTGCCGGACGGATGGGCGGGCAAAAATTGGGCGTGTCACCAGTTATCTGAGGCCGCGACGGGTCAAATTTTGATTTTCACCGATGCCGATGTCCGTTGGCAGTCGGGGGCGGTGCGCGTCCTCGTCACCCAAATGCTGACCGAAAAAACCGATTTACTGACCGTTTGGCCGACTCAAACCACCCTGACATGGGCGGAGCGCTTGACCGTGCCGCTGATGGCGATGGTCGTGTTGGCTTATCTGCCGATTTGGGGCGTTCATCACATCAAATCCAGCGTGTTCGGCGCAGCCAATGGGCAGTGTATGGCGTGGCTACGGGCGGCCTATCAACAGGCGGGCGGCCACGCGGCGGTGCGTCAGACGGTTTTGGAAGATGTGACGCAGGCGCGTATCGTCAAGAACTTGGGCTTGCGGTTACGCATGGCGGACGGCGCGGGTTGGATTGGCTGTCGGATGTATAGCGATTGGCCGAGCGTGCTGAACGGGTACGCCAAGAACATCCTCGCGGGTTATGGCGGCGCGCTTCCACTCATCATCGCTACCGTGTTCCACTGGCTGATTTTCCTATTCCCGTGGCTGTGGCTGATGTCAGGCGGGGGGCTTCAGGCGTTGGCGTTGATTATTTTGGGTCTGACGCTCCGGGCGCTGACGGCGGTCTGGACTCGCCAACGTGGATTAGATGCTTTGCTGATGCCGATTTCGGCGCTGTTGATGACAGTGATTGCCGCCCAAGCGTTGATTTGGCATCAGCGTTACGGGGGTTCGGTTTGGAAGGGGCGTGTCATCAAACGCACAGGGATGAAAGCATGACTCAGGCAATCATTATCGGCGGAGGAATCGGCGGCCTGAGCGCGGCGATTCGATTGGCTGTGAAGGGCTGGCAGGTCACGCTGGTCGAGCAGAACGCCCAAGTTGGCGGCAAAATGAGCCAAATCACGGCCGACGGATTTCGCTGGGATACGGGGCCTTCGGTCATCACCATGCGGCATGTGCTGGAAGATTTATTTGCGGTGGCTGGGGCGCGCTTAGAAACATACCTCACGCTATTGCCGATTGACCCGCTAACGCGCTATTTTTGGCCGGATGGGGCGCAGTTGGACGCCAGCGCCAGTTTGTCGGAAATGGCGGCACAAATCGCCCGTTTTGATGAGCGCGACGTTGAGGGCTATTTGCGCTATCTGGCATACACGGCGCAGATTCACCGTATTACCGGTTCGGTTTTCATTTATGACCACCCGCCGCGCCCGCAGAGTTTCTTAAAAGTCCCGCTGACCGATTGGCTGAAAGCCGACCCCTTCCGCACAATGGACGCGGCGATTCGCTCGCATGTGCGCTCCCCTCAGATGCGGCAAATGTTGGGGCGATTCGCCACTTATGTTGGCGGTAGCCCGTATGAAGCGCCCGCCACATTGAACGTGATTGCCAATGTTGAGTTGGTGGGCGGGGTGTGGTATCCACAGGGCGGGATTTACGCGATTGCGCGGGCATTTGAACGACTCGCCGAGTCGGTGGGCGTGAAAATTATCACGTCCAATGGGGCGCGAGCCATCCAAGTGAAAGACGGACGCGCCGTGGGCGTGACCTTAAACGACGGCACACATCTCGACGCCGACGCGGTGATTTGCAATGTCGATGTGGCGACGGCCTATCAGCGATTATTGCCACAAACCGACTCCATCAAGCGGCGACTGGCGAGTCTGGTCAAGCACGAGCCATCATGCAGCGGATTCGTGATGTTGCTGGGCGTTGAAGGGGTGCATAATCGGCTGGCGCACCACAACATCTTGTTCAGCGGTGATTATCCTCGTGAGTTCCGTCAGATTTTTAAAGACCGCACGCCGCCGGATGACCCGACAATCTATATCGCCGTGACCTCCAAGACCGACCCCTCTCACGCGCCGGACGGTTGCGAAAACTGGTTTGTGATGGTCAATGCCCCGGCGCTCACCGCTGGGTTTGATTGGGCGGAGTATGCGCCGCGTTATCGGGAGTTGATCTTGAGTCGAATGGCTGAGTTTGGGTTTGATATACGGGCTAACATCAAAAGTGAGCAGATTTTGACCCCGACTGACCTTCAAAGCATGACGGGCGCGTTTCGGGGCGCGCTGTATGGGGCGTCCGCCAACAGCAAATGGACGGCTTTTAAGCGCCCGCACAACCGCTGCCCGGATGTGCGCTGCTTATATTTTGCGGGTGGGACGACCCATCCCGGCGGCGGTGTCCCGATGGTCACGTTATCGGGCAAGGTCGCGGCGGAATTGGCGGTTGAAGATTTAGAACCGTCATGAAATGCTTTTACGCCGACCATTTTGTGCTGCCACTGCCGGATGGGCATCGCTTTCCAATGCCCAAGTATGCCCGCTTGCGCGAGCGTTTATTGATTGAGGGCATCATCCGCCCAGAAGACTTTCTATCCCCACCGTCGGTCAGCGATGAGGATATTTTGCGTTGCCATACCGCAGATTATTATGAGCGCGCCAAAACCGGCCAACTCAGCGAGGCTGAATTACGGCGCATCGGTTTTCCGTGGACTCCGCAGATGATTGAGCGTTCGCGCCGATCCTCCGGCGCGACGCTTGCGGCGGCGCGGGTGGCCTTAGACGGTGACGGGTTCGCGGCCAATCTTGCGGGCGGGACGCACCATGCCTGTCGTGACCACGGGGAGGGATTTTGCGTGTTCAATGACGCGGCCATCACTGCACGGGCGCTACAAGCCGAGGGGCGAGTCAAGCGCGTGGTGGTGATTGATTGTGATGTGCATCAGGGGAATGGTACGGCGGATATCACGCAGGGCGATTCGACCATTTTCACGTTTTCGATTCACGGCGAAAAAAATTTCCCATTCCGAAAAGTCCCCGGCGATCTCGATATCGGTTTGCCAGATGGGACGACGGACGATCTGTATCTGGAATTGGTATATGAGGGGACTCGGCGGGCTATCATGATGAGCAGTCCCGACCTCGCCATCTACATCGCGGGGGCAGACCCGTTTGAAGGCGACAGATTGGGTAAGCTGAAAATTACCAAGCGCGGGCTGATTGAGCGTGATAAAATTGTGTTCGATTTGTGCGAAGGGGCGGGATTGCCGGTGGCGATTGCAATGGGTGGGGGGTATGCGCCTGAGATTGAGGACATCGTAGACATCCACCTTCAAACCATCCGACAAGCAGCGGAGAGGGTGAAAACTTGGACACCGGGGCATTAGAATCGGCTCGCCGCGCACTGCGGCTACGGCTGTTGGCGATGGTCAGCGTGCAGTCATGTTTCCTCTCGCGGGAAGATGAGACGGTCTTACTGACGCAGACATGGATGAATGTGCTGTTCCATGTGCGGATACTCACCGCGCCGATGAAGACCCACGCGATTAGAAAATTGTTGAAAGACGCCACCGATTCCGGGATTGGGACGGTGTTTTTGATTAACCGGGCGATTATGCCCGAACACGACACGCGAGTGAGCGTGCCGGAGTGGTTATACGCGCTGCATACCTTGACCCAAGATCGAGTGTATACGCTCCGTTTGGAGGGCGAACAGGTGCGAGTGGGGCAACTTCACTTTGAGCCGATTGGGTCAACCGGCGAATATGTCGCCAAATACGGCCCGTCGGTTAATTTGGACAGGATGCGCTACTTTCGGGCGAACATCAAGCCAAAGGTCATGAAAGGCGACTGGCAAGTCGTTGATTTTGGCGGCGAGGCGTTCTGGCGCGACCCTTATCGCCCGACGGTGCATCAGCCACAATATCAACGACCCGACCCCAGCGACCATTCTGAGAAGGCGTGGAAATCGTGGAGCGGGACGACATGGGATGCGCCGCCGCTACAAGACGGTTATGATCCGCGCCAATCGCCGCGCCAAGATGTGCTGGCTGGGGCGTATGACCGCCTAAAAATCGCTCGCGACGCCACTCATGAAGAAGTGCGGGCGGCGTATCGCAAGATGGCGCTTGCCTATCACCCGGATACCAGCAGTCTGCCCAAAGATCAGGCTGAACAGCTTTTCCGCGACCTCAATGCCGCCTATGAGATCATTCAAAAGGCGCGAAATGGGTCTTAAAAGGCGCAATTGGCCGGGTTATTCAACTTGCGCGGGTTGAGGCGTGACCACCCAGTATTGACGACCATCCAGCGTGCGATTGAACAGGTTACGATTGAACATTTCACGCCTGAGCAGCGCCCAATCCATGAAGGTGTGCCAGCGATTGAGCTGGTCATTGACTTCTCGCTCGCTATAGGTGCGCCCGAACTCAAACTTGGTGATGAGATATTCGACGACCAATTGTTGACCGACGAGTCTATCCCCTTTGCGACTCGGCCAGCGAGCTACGCGGCCTTCTTCATCCAGAAATTGTTGTAAATTAACCATAATAGCGTGCTGTCCTTATCTTATGAGGTGGCAGGCACATCGCACGGGTTGACCTTTAGATAGTTGGCAAGCGCCGTCCCGACCCGATTATGCCCGTCTTGATTCCAATGGGTATCGTAAGTGTAATACAACATCTGGCCTTGTGACGCGGCATCCCGCAAAATTGGGGTCATATCGACAAATCGAAAACCTTCTGATGCGGCGCGGTCAGCTACTGCATCGCGTTGGTTGCCAAGTCGCTCTAGCAGCACATCGAAATTACGGTCTGCTTCTTCCGGCTCACGACTGGTCAAGGCACGTCCTTCCTTAGCTACGGTTCGGGTAGCTTTTTGCATCAGGATTGGGCGGTCTTCTGCGGTCAAAAACGGCAGGTAGACGTGGCTTTTGTCGGGAAAATAGGCCACGATCACGCATGAATCCGGCGGCGCGGCCTTGCGGATGTCGTCCCAGCTTTGCGCGATTAAGTCGAGATTACTGGAACGCTCATACGCGCCATATAGCCCATTCAATTGCCAGACATACCCTTCTAAAAACACGATGTCATGTAGCGTGCCGTTCAAGTCTACTTGCATCGGGTAACGAATGTCGCGCTCCGACACGGAATCCATATCGGCTTGGATGAGGTTAAAATCTTCTGTCTCTGACGGCGGGATATAACCACGCTCTTGAAAGGTGACGGCATTCGACATATCGTTGCCTTCAAAGAACCCGATAATGACCGTTTGCACCGCCTCGTCAGCCCCATACCGTTTGAAAGTTTCGGCCTCGTCCAACGGGCCAAATCCGCGAAAACCGAGGTTACGGACGGGCGTCCCCAACGCCTCGGCCAGCACGTCCGGCCACGGAATTGCTGAATTAGCGGACTCCGTGAACGAGTCGCCCAGCGCGATAATCGGGTAAGACTCTGCCGGGCGGCGGGGTAGGCGGAATCCGTCAGCATCCCATGTGATAGGATGGACGCTCAAGACTTCATCGGCGTTGTCCAATGGAGGTAGCCATGCGGTTTGATAAAATAAAATGTCGCCCATCCCCACCGTAAAAGTGATATTGTTGGGGTTAAAGCGCGGGAATAGTGCTAACAGCAGGGCAATCATGCCGAGCGCCACACCGATGCCAAATATCCCGGCCAAAATTTTGGGCAGCCACGTCGGGCGATTCTTGTGGGGTTGGGTCACAGCACACCTCGCATTTTTTCTAAGCGTGAGGGTAGCCCAGCGCAAGCCAGACGGCAAGGGGTTATACTTTGTTAGTAGGGGCATAGCGCGCTACGCCTAACATTGAGGGGACGTGATGACGACATCCCAAACACTGGGACAGCGGGGCGAAGACGCCGCTTGTCGCTGGCTGGAGGCCAAAGGCTATCGTATTATGGCGCGCAACTGGTTATGTCCGCTGGGTGAGATTGATATTATCGCGCAGATGGGCAATTTGTGGGTATTTGTTGAGGTTCGTACTCGGCGCGGCTCTTTGGATGAGGCCATGGAGAGCATCGGAAAACTCAAGCGCCAGCGCATGATTCGGGCGGCGCACATCTATGCCGCCGCGCTGCCAGAAACTAATCCGACATGGCGCGTGGATGTGGTCGCCGTGGCCGCCCAGCGTGATGGATCGCTACGAGTAGAACATGTGGAGGACGCGCTTGATTGGTGAGCAGCCGCTTTTGGTGATTTTGGGGCCGACCTCGGTGGGTAAGACGACTCTGGCGCTGGGTTTGGCCGAGTATTTGCCGGTTGAAGTGGTCAGCGCCGACAGCCGCCAAATTTACCGTTATATGGACATCGGCACAGCCAAGCCTAGGTCGTCCGAATTGGCCGCCGTCCCCCATCACTGTATCGACATGGTGAACCCGGATGAGAATTTATCGCTGGCGCTGGTCAAACGGGCGATGACTGACGCGATTGACGCCATTCACGGGCGGGGTCATTTGCCATTATTGGTCGGCGGGACGGGGCAATATATCAGCGCGGTGATTGATGGCTGGAGCATCCCAGAAGTGCCGCCAAATCACGTTTTGCGCGCCGAATTAGAGGCGTTTGCCGCCGAATATGGGGCGCTGGCACTGCATGACCGTTTGGTCACGCTAGACCCGGCTGCGGCAGCGACGATCCCCTATCAAAATGTGCGGCGGGTGATTCGTGCGCTAGAAGTGTGTCTTGAGGCCGGACAGCCCATCACCGAACTTCAGCGTAAAATCCCACCGCCGTATGATGTGGTGGTCTGGGGGCTGACGTTAGAGCGCGATGATTTGTATGTGCAGGCTGACCGCCGGGTTGAGGCCATGATTGAGGGCGGGTTTGTGGACGAGGTGCGCGGCTTGCTGGCGAGCGGTTATCCGCGCACGCTGCCGTCGATGAGCGGGTTGGGGTATCGAGAATTGGCGGCGCACCTTGAGGACGGACTACCGTTATCCGAGGCGATAGTGTTGACCCAAAACGCCACGCACGACTTCATCCGTCGGCAGTATACATGGTTTCGCAAGATGGGAGAGCGTGTTGTGTGGCATAATGGGGGTGCGTTGGCTGTTGAAACATTGATTGATACGTTACCGTGGCAGTGGTGAGCGATGGCGTCCTATATTTCTAGAGGGTTTTCACGACGAAATACCGGCATCGGTGCGCTGTTATTCATCGTCTTGTTTATGCTGGCTGGTCAGCGTACCCTCCCAGAACTTTTTTCCAATTTCCTACCTTCAGAGGCAGCGTGTGTGGCGCTACGCCGCCCGTTTGAGTCAGACCTCCATCAATCGCTCATTCAGCGCGAGGCCAGCCAGCGTATGACGCCGATTCGCGTGCGGGTGCGCGTCAGCGATTCCAATCTGGATGGGTCACGCACCATCACCGTAATTTTGACCAACTTGACGGTAGGAGCGTTGCCGATTCACGTCCCGAATAACCCAATCGGGAACCCTGACGGGCTAATCAACGTCGATAATATGTCCAATGATGGGGTTGGTGTTTACGTAAACGTTCCATTCACCCAAACCAGCTTGTCTGATACGCGCACGCCCATCACCGAAGACCAAGTACGACTGCTCGTCCCGCTGCAAAGCTGCTCGATTTCGCAAATCTTCCCGGCGGCGTTCTTAGCGTCCTCTGGGATTTCGCCGGGTAAGGTGATTACGGGGTATTATCGTAACTCAACCAGCGGCGTGATTAACCAGCGCACCGCACAATCCCTGTTTGGGGATATGGGGATGTGGGTGGGGGTGGTGGCCTCAGACGCGCTGTTCGTGCCTTTGAATGCCTCGATTGTGCCTACGCCAATTCAGGCCAGCGCAGGTGGGTGAGTCGCGTTATGCGCGATGATGTTATACTGTGTTACCTTTAACTATAAAGTGTTTCGTCAAACCGGAGAGATTGCCCATGTCAGACGCCAAACGCAGCGCCCCGGTGCTGGTGGTCATGGACGGCCCTGATGCCAATCAAAGTTATCCCATCGAAAAAGACCAAGTCGTGCTTGGGCGTGAAGATCATTGCGATATTGTGCTGCGCGAACGACAGATTTCCCGCGAGCATATTAAAGTTTTGAGAAATGATGGGCGCTATTTTGTCGAAGACCTCGCCAGTCGTAACGGGACGTGGGTTAACGGCAAGAAGCTGGAAGGCACACAGGAACTGTATGATAACGACGAAATCCACATCGCCTTAGCGGTGCGATTACAGTTCATTGGGTCGGGGGCAACTGCGCCGTTGCCGTTTGAAGTCCCACAGACCCTGAGCGGGCGGTTGACGCTGGATCGCGAGGCGCGCCAAGTATTCGTCCGTAATGAAGAACTCGACCCGCCGTTGAGCTTGCCGCAGTACCGGTTATTGGAACTGCTGTATCTGCACGCCGGGCGCGTTTGCACTCGTGAGACGGTGGTCGAGACGGTTTGGCCGGATGTGGTCGGTGAGGGCGTCAGCGAACAAGCGATTGACGCGCTGGTGCGCCGCCTGCGAGACCGACTCGGCGAGCTAGACCCCGATCATCAGTATATTGTCACGATGCGCGGGCATGGCTTCCGCTTGGACAACCCAGCAGAATAAGCTTTTACATGATGTGTGCCGCCAATTAAGTCGATTGGCGGCTTGTTTTTGGTGCGATGTCGGAAATAATAATTTCTCACCCTTGCGGATTGCCCCCCCCGATATATAGTATGTGGACGGAGATTTACAAGGGAAGAAGTCGATGCGTGGACGTTTGGTGAGTTTGGTGATCGGGCTGGCTGTGATGCTAATCCCCGCGTTATGGAATTTTGACGGAACATCCGCCCAAAATGCCCCGCTTCCTTTCCCAACTCACGCTACCACTGCCACACCCGCCCCTGACATCTTTCGCGGCGTGCAACCGACGGCAGACCCGAGTCTTGTCCCGTTGCCGCGCTTGAGCGATTCGCTCCCTAATGCAACGGCGACTCCGGCTTATGAGGGTGAACCTGACGCCCCCCGGACGACCCTTCAGACTGCGGGGGATGCTATTCGTTCTGTCAATTTTGGTGATGAAAATGAACTGATTGCAGCATTAAGCGATCCAGCTACGCGGGAAATTTACTTAATACCAGATGGAGGTAATACAGCCTTTATGCTTAATAAGCATACTCAACGTCTTGATTTTCGTTATGATGTAATTCTTTATGGAAATAATGCTACTTTTGAGCCATCGACCCTTGATTGGGAATTTTCGATGTTTATTATACGGCCTTTTATAACGGTTAAAATACACCAAATAACCGTTCGTAATGCCCGTCATGTTGTTACGCTCAGTGGTGATAATTATAGTGGTGCAATAATTAATTATGGTAGATTAATTATTGACGATAGTTTTTTTATTAATGGCTATGCAAGAGACGGTGGTGGCGCAATTTTTAATACCAATAATTTAACTATTGGACGGACAATTTTTGAAAATAATCAAGCTGGCGGCGGCGGGGCAATTCAAAATGATTTTGACGGAAATTTGACTATTAGTTGTAGTCGTTTTTCTGGAAATTCTGCACTGTACGGAGGTGCGATTTTACAAGGTAATACCAATATTAGCTCCTCTAGTCAAATTAATATTAGTTCTAGCAGTCTCAATGATAATGGTGAAGAGGATATATATAGCTATACCAGCAATGTAAATATACAAGCAACTTCTAATTGGTGGGGAGCAGACGGCCCTAATGTGTTTTCACCCGATTCAAGTATAAATACATCAAATGTACTTGCGAATGATCCTACTATTGCACCGTCATATGGTGCAAACTGCCAACCTCGTACTTCCATAAAATTCCCACCAACCGCTGCCATAAATTTGTTTGATCACGGTATAGAAGCCCCAAACGCTGCCCAAGCTGAAGATTTGTTGGTAAGCGATAGTATCTACAAACAAACTCTTGAAAATCAAACAGGGATATTAACGCTCGAAACCCGTATCAAAGATTGGACTATTGAGGAGATTGCGGCATTATCTCAAGGTGTCTCAAATATTGCGAGTGCATTTAACCTAATCAGACCAAGCTTTACCGCTCAAGATTCTTTCCGTAAAGGGATGGGTATTGATTCACGAGGGAATGTAAGATTTATCAGGATTAGTGGTTTTGGGATATGTCAGAATGTATTGAGTGTCATACCTAGAACCATCGTTTGCGGTGATATCGACGGATTCGACAAATATGTTGTCGTCCATGAATTAGGTCATACCTTTGATAATCAATCGGATCAGAACGGGGCAGTATCTATAACTGAGAAAATTAATACAACGCGAGACAATAATGGGTTTATTAGTGATAATCGCGGATGGGTTATGGGAAATTACCCTCAAGGTCGATGCGGTGAAAATGGCACATCGTTTTACCCTAACGGATGGTCTCGAGGTGAGCGCGGGTGGGGTAGTGAGACCAAGCTCAGTATACTCTTTGAGTTCTGTGGATGAGCGTTGTCAGACGTCTAGCCAACCTAATTTTACTGATTTTCAGAAAAACCCACCCCCATACACACCTGAGTCTAGTAGAACATTGCCTGAAATTGAAAATCAGGAAACCGGCGCAGATATGTTTTTGAATTGGATATATCGAACATTAGGGCAAGGTGGTTTTGTAAATCGGTCATGGAAACCATCTGATTTAAATCCAGATAATTTACAACAGTATTGTAACCAAACTTTTGAGGGTTGTGCTGGTGATATGGGTAGTAATTCTGGTGACTCTAGGATGGGTTGGTTTAACCTCTTCATGACCGATGCACTAAATCGCCTTTTCAGTAGCTGAATCCAAAACGAAGGATAACTTTTCACATGAAAATCGTCATCGGCTTAATTTCGCTATTTCTATTTGGTTTTTATGGGGTGGCAGCTCAACCCTCTGAAGATATTATAGGTAATTTAAGTATCAGCCCTAATGGGAATATGATTGCCGTGGGTACATTGAGTGGGAAAATCATCTTGTTAGATAGATGGACAAGAATACCATTAATTACTCTACAGTCTTTAGGTAAAGGTATTACGAAATTAAGTTGGTCGGCGGATAGCAGTAAACTAGCCACAGCTAATTTTTCCGGAGTTGTCCAAGCATGGAATGTAATATCAAGTCAGAAGATGTTTGAAGTTGATTTAAGAGATAATCATTTGGTTGGTATCACAGAAATTGTGTGGCAGCCTCAAGGAAATTATATTGCGATTGCCGCGCAGAATGACAGCGCGTATATTCTTGATGCGGTCGATGGGCATATTGTTTCGAAATTACCAACGAAAGAGACATACGACATATCTTGGAACTCTGACGGGTTTTTAATTACAAGTAGCTTGACGGGTTTAAACATGTGGGATTCAAACTGGAATTTAATCAAAAGCTTCCGCTCTGCGATGGGGTTTCCCGGTAATTTAGCATTTAGCCCGGATGAGTCGCAGTTTATGGTCATTTATAGTTCTACAGATACCACGGTTTATCCTACAATTACTAGTCATAATTTGGTTGTTTTTGATTCTATTACAGGTCAATTGATGTCCAGTTTCCCCATTGTCACTAATTATGGGATATTTGATATTCTCTGGTCACCTAATAATCGGTTTATAGCAATCGGTAGCCAAGATGGTGTGCTTCAAATAAGAGATACGATTGATGGTGCGCTAATAGACATCTTCACATCACCAGTGCAAATGATGGCATTTGATTGGTTAAATGATACGACTCTTATTTATGATTCTCAACAAGAGGAGTTGAATACTTTTCAAGTTAACCCTCTCGTTCCGCCGACGCCGACTCCCACACGCACGCCGACGCCTGTCCCGCCCACATTGACGCCCGTCCCCCCGACGCCAACTCCCA
>Ga0105049_10003832_pt1 | contig 17710 bp, 12 predicted proteins | sample MAT06_FD_78087 | JGI IMG/M metagenome (GOLD analysis project Ga0105049, IMG submission 78087) | Freshwater microbial communities from Lake Fryxell liftoff mats and glacier meltwater in Antarctica - MAT-06 | ecosystem: Environmental > Aquatic > Freshwater > Ice > Liftoff microbial mat | place...
CAACCTTTTGCATGGTTGGGTGTTGCCGATGCCGACGGACTCCATGTATGTGATTCCGTGGTCTTCACAGCAACGCAGCGTCGACGTTCCTTTATGGGTCTTCGCATCAACCGGACGATCTCCTGCCGTGGCACGTTGCCATCGGGCGAGATGCTGGATGTGTTGTGTAGGAATGCTGTGGTCGTGGAAAACGGACCGTTTTACCAACGATATTATTCGGATTGGATCGTGAACGGAGTACACATCAAGGACCGAGGAATGTCTGAGTACATGGACTGTGCTCGGTATCAACGTGCATGGATCAGACCGTTCCTACGCACTATTTGGCAGCAACGCTAATGCCCATTCGCATTCTTTCGGAACATCTTGCGAACCAGATTGCCGCGGGTGAGGTTGTTCAACGCCCTGAATCGGCGATCAAAGAACTCGTTGAGAACAGTATCGACGCAGGTGCCACGCATGTGACGGTTGTGGTGAAAGGCGCCGGAAAACAGTTGATGCACGTGATCGATAATGGGGCAGGAATGTCTCGCGAGGATATCGAGCTCTCGATTATCCGACACGCCACCAGTAAACTGGTTTCTGAAGAAGATCTGCACGCTATCGCAACACTCGGTTTTCGAGGGGAGGCTCTTGCCTCGATTGCCGCTATCGCAGATGTGGAGATACGCACACGTCGGACGAACGAGCCCACAGGGTGGGTGCTTACGTCGCGCCCGGGTGAAGCGGCATCGGTGAAGGCGGATGGTTGCGACGTGGGGACGCAGGTGCTTGTTCGCAACTTGTTCTACAATGTGCCTGCACGCCGGAAGTTTCTCAAGAGTGATCTGTCGGAGTTCCGAGCTATTTCAGATACGATGCAGCGACTTGCCTTGTCGCGCCCGCACGTTCGATTCACGTTCTACGATGGAAATGTTCTGGTCTTTGATGTACATGCCACGGATCTGAAGCGACGCATCGCAGAGATCCTCGCCATCGATGTGACGCAGTCGTTGATATCCTGTCACGCAGATGAAAATGGAATTCGTATTGATGGATTTGTGGGACTGCCCTCTATAGCGAGGCAAAGTCGAAGCGGACAGTTCCTCTTCTTAAACGATCGGTCGATCACAAGCAGATACCATGCACATGCAGTGGCATCTGCCTTTGAACATCTGTTGGAGCCGGGCAGACAGCCGGTATTCGTTCTCGCGATCTCCGTCGATCCGAGTCGTGTAGATGTGAACGTGCATCCGCAAAAGCATGAAGTAAAGTTTGACGATGAACGCCTTGTCTACCTGCTTGTTCAGCAAGCGGTATCACGAGCGTTGCAGCAAGCAAATGTGGTCCCCGCGTTCCTATCGGACATCGGCCTTGCCCCTTCCCCCCTTCAATCACTTCCGCAACAAGGTGGCAGTGCGCTGATCATCAATCGCCTCACGGGCGAAGTGATGCCATCGATGCAGCGAAGCGGGCAGTGGCAGGGTGGCAAGGTGCAGATGGCAGAGGGATATGCGTCGTTGTTTCAAGGAACCGAGCACGATGTTCAAGAGCAACGCACCATGCAGGTGTTGCAGGTTGATCAGCGATTTGTGATCACGTATTCAAACGAAGGCGTTGTGATTGTTGATCAACATGCAGCACATGAGCGCGTGATCTACGAGCGCATGGTACGCAGGTCAACCGACGAAGCTCAGGCCGGACAGGCTCTCCTTTTCTCGGTGCGAACTCAACTGTCGCCCTCGCATGCCGTGTTGCTGCGTGAGTTTCTACCCGAGTTTATTGCCCTCGGATTTCGAGTGGATGTTCTTGGCGACAACAGTGTTGATGTGATGGCCGTTCCGAGTGATGTTCGGCCTGGTAACGAAGAGCGAACACTCATGGATATGCTTGATGCCATCGAAGAAGTAGGAGCGATCCCATCGAACATCCGACGCGAACGCATCATCGCTTTGTTTGCGGCCAGACAAGCCATTCGAAAGGGAGACCGTTTGCAAGCGAATGAATTGGCGGCGTTGGTTCGAGATCTCTTTGCCTGCGCGGTTCCACACGTCTCACCAAGTGGACAACCCACCTACATTATCATTACCTATGACGAACTTGTTCAACGATTCCGATAATACTTCATGCGCACCATTCTGCTAACGCTATTGTTCGTGAGTGCTACGTCTGCGTTTGCGCAACAGGACAAAGATCTCGACACGCTTGCATCCTATATGTCAGGATCGTTCTCGAGTGAAAAGCAATCTGCCCGCGACTCATCGTACTTTGACGTTCGATTGCACATGCGCAGAGTATGGCCTGCGCGAACCGATGGAATCTGGATCTACGTGGAGCAGGCCATGTCCACGTCGTTGCAGGCCCCATACAGACAGCGCATCTATCGGCTGCACCGCAACGATGATAGGACTCTGGAAAGTGCCATCTATGCACTGACGAATTCCACAGTGGTCATCGGTGCCTGGTCGGATACAACGAAGTTCGATAGCTTGATGCCGGAGCAGTTGAAGCTTCGAGACGGATGTCAGGTGTTCTTGCGCGAGTCGAACGGACACTTCGAAGGCGCCACAGAAGGAATGGCCTGTTCGAGTGAACTCAAGGGCGCCGCCTTTGCGACGAGCGAAGTGAAGATCTACGCCAATGCCATCATCAGTTGGGACCGTGGATTCAGTTCATCCGGTGAGCAGGTGTGGGGTGCCACAAAAGGCGGTTACATCTTTCTACGAACTCCCTAACTTTGCAGCTTCACATTGAACAAAGGACTATACGCATGGCTACGAATCTGTTTGCACTGATCTTAGGAGCATCCAGCGGCTTTGGAAAAGCTGCCGCTCGCGCTCTTGCACACGATGGGATCAATATCATTGGAGTGCACTTGGACAGGGCTGCCGGTCTCCAACAGGTAGCGGAGCTCGAAACAGAACTGCGTGGACTAGGCGTGCAGAGTCATTTCTTCAACGTCAACGCTGCCGATGCTGAACGACGTGCAGAACTTATGACGTCGATTCGTGGCATTCTCGATGCTCATGAAGGAAGCACGATCCGCTTGCTCCTACATTCATTGGCATTCGGTACACTCAAGCCTTTTCTGGCTGATTCTCCGAACGACTGCATCTCGCAAAAGAATCTTGAAATGACACTTGATGTCATGGCCAACAGTATCCTGTATTATACGCAGGATGTGGTTCGTCAAGGAATGATGGGTCCAGGCGGTAGGGTCGTTGGACTGACAAGCGCAGGCTCTTCGCGCGTGTTGCCGATGTATGGCGCCGTGAGTGGTGCAAAAGCAGCCATGGAGGCCTACATCCGCCAGCTTGCTTTGGAACTTGCACCGTATGGTATCACAGCAAATTCTATTCGTGCAGGAGTGACGCATACGCCCGCACTCGACAAGATTCCAGGGAGCGGAGTGATCATGGGGAATGCCGTAATGCGGAATCCAAATCACCGACTCACAACCCCCGACGACGTTGCACAGGTGCTACGTCTGTTGGTGAAGCCAGAAGCACAATGGATTAACGGAACGATTCTTGGCGTGGATGGAGGCGAGGATGCAGTTGATCTTACGTGGTGGAAGCCCGAAGAGAAGGCTTAAAGGTAGTCGAGCACGTCGTGGCGTGTGAGGACGCCAACGAGCCGACCGAACTCTCGCACCATGACCATGGGATTGTCTTTGAGACGAATGATCGCCGCACTGACGTCTTCATGCGCATCCATCACTGGAGCAGGGCGTTCCATATAATCAGTCACCGTGCGTTCGATGTTCGTACGATCTTCAATTACTGCACTCATGAGTTTGTTCTCACGGATGATTCCCACGAACTCATCGTTTGCGATCACTGGTAAATCCGATACTTCATACGAACTCATCAGCGAAAGTGCCTCTTGCACCATTGCCTCTGGTACTACGCTGATCATGGATGGTAGTGAACCGCGATTTCGTTTCGTGGCCAATACGTCGCGCACCATGAATCGGTCGTTTTCAAGCAAACTCTTTTCCTTCAGCCATTCATCATTGTGATGCTTCGTAAGATATCGCTCGCCGGTATCGCAGATGATGGCTACGAGCACAGCCTCTTGTGGTAGGCGTGCACCGATCTTGAGAGCAGCTGCGATATTCATTCCTGAAGAGCCTCCGCAGAAGATGCCTTCTTCGCGCGCGAGGGCCCGAGCCGTCATGAAGGCATCCTTGTCTGTGATGTTCATGATCTCGTCGATCACGTTGAGATCGAGATTTCCTGGGATACGCTCTTGACCAACGCCTTCAATCAAGTAGGGTAGTGCCTCTACGAGCCGACCCGTTTCCTTGAATGTTTTGATCGACGACCCCACCGGATCTGCAGCGATCACTTTGATCTGAGGATTCATTTTCTTGAGGAAACGACTCGTTCCCGTTATGGTGCCTCCTGTGCCAATACCAGCCACGAAGTGCGTTATCGACCCATTCGTATCGGCCCAGATCTCGGGTCCCGTTGTTCGTTCGTGAATAGCAGGATTTGCAGGATTATCGTACTGGTTCAGCATATGTGCATTCGGCAATTCAGATGCGAGGCGATGCGCTGTGTTCCAGTAGTACTCTGGTGAACTCATCTTTGCAGCGCTCGAAACAATCAAGACATCTGCTCCCATCGCCTTGAGATAACGCACGCGTTCGCTCGACGCCTTATCCGTCATCACGAACAAGCATTGATAACCTTTGAGCCTTGCCGCCAATGCAAGACCTATCCCCGTGTTGCCGCTTGTGGGTTCAATGAGCAGATCGCCTGGCTTGATGAGGCCATCTTGCTCTGCCGCCTCGATCATGGCGATGCCGATGCGGTCTTTGACAGATCCTCCCGGATTGGCACTCTCCATTTTCAGAAGGATGGTTGCATCGATACCTGCATTGAGCTTTTGGAGACGGACAAGTGGAGTGTTGCCCACAAGGTCGAGAATGGAGTTGCTGACGTTCATGAGAGTTCTTCTTCTAAGAGTTGACGTTCATACATAGAGGCATAAGAGCCTTGAAGAGCAAGAAGGGTGGCATGGGTGCCCTGTTCGGCAACGGCACCACGGTGCAAGACGATAATCTGATCGCAGTCCTTGACAGTGGAGATGCGATGGGAGATGAGAATGGTGGTGCGATCTCGCATCACGCCACGGAGTCCGCGTAAGATGCGCTCTTCCGTATCTGTGTCGACGGCAGAGAGTGCATCGTCCAAGATCAAGATGCGCGGATCGGCAAGAATGGCGCGCGCCAGTGCTGTGCGTTGTTTCTGGCCGCCAGAGAGTGTGATGCCGCGCTCGCCGACTACAGTTTCGAATCCAAGGGCGAGCAAGGCAGCATCTCCGGAGAGTTGAGCAACATCCGCTGCCGCTTGCACTTCTTCGTTGGATGCCGTTGCGCGCGCAAAGCGTATGTTGTTTCGAATGGTGTCGCTAAAAAGGAACGACTCTTGAGGAACCATGGCGATGGCGCTTCGAAGCGTGTGAAGCGGGATCGTACGCACGTCGTGTCCGTCGATTCGAACAGCGCCTTCGGTGACCTCGCTGAGTCGCGGGATCAGGTCGATCAACGACGACTTCCCGGAGCCCACGAGTCCGACAATTCCAAGTGATGTGCCATTTGGTATCGACACACTCACATTGTCCAGGACGGTGGTCGATCCATACCGCACGGTAATGTTGTCGAACGATATGCTTCCCGATATCGACGTCAGTCGCCTATCAGTTTGCTCTGTGTCGCGAATTGTTGGCACGGCGTCAATGATCACGCCTAGTCGTCCAATGGAAGCGGCACCACGTTGAATCATTCCCGTTACCCAACCAATCGCGGCAATGGGCCAGAGCAGTTGGTTGAGATAGATGAAAAACTGTGTGAGCTGCCCAACAGTAAGCGCATGCTGCATTACTTGCCAGCCGCCCACTCCGATAACAACAATGTAGCTGATGTTGAACAACACCGTCATCGAAGGCATCATGAGCGATTGGAATCGCGCAAGGAGCATGTTCTTGTGATAGTACGACGTGCTGAAGTCGTTGAATCGGTCGCTCTCATGATCTTCCCTTGCATAGGCACGAACAACACGAACGCCCGAAAATGTTTCTTGAGCGTGGGTGGTGATGAGTTCATACTCTTCTTGCACGCTCTTGTACGATTGGTGAATGCGCTTGCCAAGTGAGTACGTGGCCCATGCAATGAACGGCACCGGTATCACGATGGCGGCTGTGAGCGTTGCATTCAGCAAGAACATCCACGAGAGCGCGAATGTAAATGTGGTGATGGTGTTTGCCGTGTACATCACGGCCGGCCCAATGAATTCGCGAACGGCGCTTACATCATTGGTAAAGTGGGCGATCAAAGATCCCGTGCTGCGATCTTGAAAGAACTCTTGGGACTGCGAACGTACAGAGGCAATGAAGTCGTTACGAATGTCTTCTTCGACCAGACGTGACATCACAATAATCGTTCGACGCGTGGCGAACATGAAGAAACCACTTCCGATCGTGAGTGCCAGTATCTGGAGGATCAAGATTGTGACGTCGTCCGCACCAACACGCGTGTTACGGATCACGTCTATGGTCTGGCCAACGATGCGTGGAATGGTGGTAGAGCAGATGTTCGAGATGGTCACGAAGACCATGCCCCATGCCACCTTGCTACGATACCGCCGTAGGTAGGGCAAGAGGCGCTTGAGTTCTCGGAGTGCTCCAACGGGAGTGGGAGAAGCCATTATGCGATCGTGACCTCTTTGCTGAGGTAGACGTCTTGAATCGCATGTAGCAGTGCGACGCCTTCATTCATGGGTTTTTGGAAGGCCTTGCGTCCAGAGATCAGGCCCATACCGCCGGCTCGCTTATTGATCACGGCTGTTGTCATGGCCTCTGCCATGTCGTTAAATCCCGACGCTCCACCGCTGTTGATCAAGCCTATGCGACCCATGTAGCAATTGGCAACTTGGTACCGACAGAGATCGATCGGGTGTTCTGTGGCAAGATCTGTGTACATGCGCTTGTCGAGTTTTCCGTACGACGAATCGCCCGAATTTAATGCGGTAAAACCGCCGTTATTCTCGGGCAACTTCTGCTTGATGATGTCTGCCTGAATGGTCACGCCAAGATGATTGGCTTGTCCGGTAAGATCGGCAGCAACGTGATAGTCTTTGTCTGTCTTGAAGGCGCTGTTGCGCAAGTAGCACCACAAAATCGTTGCCATGCCCAATTCATGGGCACGTGCAAATGCCTGACTTACTTCCACGAGCTGACGCGCCGATTCTTGAGAACCAAAATAGATCGTTGCCCCTACGGCAGCCGCACCCATATCGTATGCTTGTTGCACAGTGCCGAACATGATCTGGTCGAACTTGTTCGGATAGGTAAGCAATTCGTTGTGATTGATCTTGACAATGAACGGGATCTTATGCGCGTAGGAACGAGCCACGTTTCCAAGAACGCCGTACGTAGAGGCGACGGCGTTGCAGCCGCCTTCGACGGCCAGTTTGACAATGTTCTCAGGGTCGAAGTAAATCGGATTCTTTGCGAACGAGGCACCGGCACTGTGCTCAATGCCTTGATCCACAGGAAGGATAGATACATAGCCTGTGTTAGCGAGACGCCCTGTCTCGTTGATCCATTGAAGGTTGCGAAGCACATGCGCATTCCGATCGCTCTTCGTAAAGATCGTGTCTACGCTTTGTGGAGATGGAACGTGGATCTGCTCTTTGGTGATCGTGGTACAGGCGTGATCCAGATAGTAGGAGGCGTTCTTGCCAAGTGCTTCGGAGATGCGGTCGATCATGGCCTGCTCATTGGGATGGTGGGAGGGTGGCGCGGGGACAGAATGCAAATCTACCACTTCGAGCCACCAGGGCGAAAAAAAAGGGGCACACCGAAGTGTGCCCCTTGAACGTAATGGCAGTTCGTCGATCAGCGAACGATCGAGAACGTGCGTGTGGCCGTAAACGGCCCGCTATTCATGCGAACAAAGTACAGGCCATTGGACATGGTCGTTGTTTGAAGATCAATCTCATATGCACCCGACGCTTCCGGAGTTGTTGTGACCGAAGAGACAAGCGTGCCTACCTGATCGTAGACCTCGAACGAGGTTGGTACACCAAAGCCTGTTGAATATGGGATCGTGACCACGTCCGTTGCCGGACTTGGGAATGGATACTCAATGCCAAACGTTGTGACACCAAACTTCACCAACCGCCCCTGTGTAAAGCAAACCTTCGTGACAGTGATCTGACTCGTGTTGGAATTAGTCACGATACACGGAAGCTTGGCGTTCGATGTGAGCGCCAATTGGATGGCCTGTTCTTTATTGAGGTAGACGTTGAAGGCGGGGGTGACAAAGACTGCATTGTTGATCGTGCCGCCTGCGCTTCTGATCCCGTTCAGGACAAGCGAGCCAGGAGTGTCGGTCACCACGGACCATGTCCAGTCTGCATTCTGAGGAGACTGATATGCAGTATCGAACTTCAATGATTCCTGCGGATAGGTGATCATGATATCGATGTTGTTGAACTGTGTTGTTCGCGGTAATGGATACGAGATTGCGATCGGAACGCCAACGGTTGCCCCAATAATGCCAGAGGCAGAATTGTCGAGCGTTAACATCAACGGCGTTACCACACCTGCACCAGAGATGCGAACATTGAGATCTGGGTTCACAAGATTGACGAAGGTATAGGTTGCAACGTAACTCAAGATGGTTGTCGGACTAAAAGTGACGGTGAACTGTACACTGTCGCCAGGAGACATTGGTGGCGGATTCAACGGAGCGATCGTAATCTCCCTTGTATCTCCCGTGCCATTCACGGCCGAGATCACAAATGCCTCGGTTTTGCTTGGGTTCTTGATCCAGAACGAACGAGTGACGGTTTCACATGTGAGGACATCACCAAAATCAATCGGAGTGATCGACGATGCTTGGAGTCCTTCACCACGAACGGTGGCATACGAGTCTTGGTAAGGCGGAATGGGATCAGGGCCTGACTTTGCGTCGTGCATGATCCTGATCTTCTCCGTATGCATGCCTCCGGTCTTGGGGAAGAATCGCACAGGAATCACCAGTGAATCCAACGGTAGGATGGAAAGTGGAGCGCCTGTTGCAACAAGGTTCGCTTCAAAGTCTGCTTGTCCAGGATTCGACCAATCAATACTCTGCACATACAGTGGTGTTGTGCTATCTGTGTTACGAATCACCACGATGCCATTTTCTGCAGAGCGAGCGCCCACGGGCGCGGCATTGAAGGTGTAGTCGGTGGCAATGATGGCAGGAAGGATCCCAACACCCTTGGCGCCGCCATCAACGGTCTTTGCTTGTCCCTGAACGGTTGCCGCCAACTGTACTTCGAATGGTCCGCGACCGATAGGCGTGAATCGCACGGCGATGCTCTTCTCCTCGTTTGGTTTCAAGGTGAACGGTACAGCAGGCTTTACGATGGTTACATCGGGGAAACTCGAACTCGGCTGGGTGACTTGAACATCGGTGATCAATGCGTCTTGAGAGCTAAGGTTCTTGATCACGATCAAGGAGTCGTTCGCCGTCATTACACGTCGCTTGCCAAAATCAACCATCTCCATGATAACCATGGGCGCGAACACTTCTGCCGTGATAGCTGAGCTAGCACTGCCACAATCGGATGGAAGGGTGTAGACAATAGTAGCAGCTTTGACGCCGGGCGAAGCGGGGAACATCGATATCGTAATGTCTGGATAGCACTCCCCTGGCTTGAGCGTAATCGGCCCCTTGGGCACCACGCTGAATTCAGGATTTGCAGGAACGATGTCGAGACTGACGAGAAGGTCGTTCGGACTGTTGTTGCGAAGTGCACAGGTAACCGTTTTTGTTGGCGTGGTACCCATCACCACGCTGCCCATGTCGATCGATGCCTGCGCATCTACCTTACAAGGAGGCAGTCCGTTACCGGTTAGTTGAAGTACGGTGGACGTGTTGCAATCACCATTGATATTCAGTGTTGCCGAGCGCACTCCCGTACCAGTAGGCTTGAACTGGAATTCGATACTCATGCAAGACGTCGGACTGCCCACGGCACCAAGACGCTGGCCCACGATGCTCGATAGGAGCTTGAATTCGCCATTGTTTGGGGTGATCGTGAAGCTCTTGATGACAACTGGAATCTGTGTTGGATTGCAAACAATAAGGTTGCCGGTCTTTGTAGCTGAATCGCCCACGATCGTTGGGTCGGCCGTAATAGTGGTGGGATTCGCAACGAGCAGCGGAGACTGAACCGTGAACGACGTGTCGCTAGAATCGGCAGACGCCGGCGCTGCACAGAATTTGTTGACGTAGACGTCCGTGTTCGTGCCAGTAGAAGCGAAGGAGAAGAGTGGTGGGACACCAAAGTTCTTCGTGCCCTTAAAGTGATTGGAGATGTACTTGCATTTGGCGTCATCTGTAGCGACGGTGTCTTGATAGACGAATCCGGTAGGAGGTCCAGCAACTTGAAGTCCACCCGTGACCACGTAGCCGTCTTTGTCGTAGATGGCGTAGTACTGGCGCGGGTTATTGTCGTTGAACCTTTGTTCGGCATACACATTCGTGCGGTAGGAACCAACTCGAATGAATCCCGTAGACCTCCCGGTAACCACAACTTCAGGATCTCCGGAGGTTGCATTGTAACGAATGCCGATGCTCCTCGCATCCGTAGTGCTTCTGTAGAGATTGTTACCCTGACCGTTTTGATACCAAGCAAAATTGCCTGTTGGATCGAGCTTGACGATGAACATGTTGCTAGCGTCTTTGCTACCTGCCCCTTGTCCGGCCGGGAAGGTGAATCGCTGACCTATCGTATTGATGCCGAACTCTGCATTAGGACTAGTGTAAAATCCTGCAACGTATGTGTTGCCGAACTTATCTGTAACAGCCCCAATGATCTTCTCGACGTTTGTACCCGTGCCGGTGAGAAGCATGGTGCGGAGGAACGTGCCGTCGCCATCGAACTCTTGCAAGTAACCGTCGATATTGCCGGTGGCATTCGCAACTGGACCCGCTGAGAACGTGGCGCCGTCTGCTGTGCCAAAGTTCGTATTGCCATCATACCAACCGGTGGCATATACCTTGAGTCCACTTGGAAGAACAGAAACACTCGAAGCCGTATCACTGCCGTTCGCACCAATCTGCTTGGCCCATGCATACGTTGGGATTGGCGACACGGACGTGCGGATCCGATACTTCGTACCAGCACTCGGTGCGGTCCATTTGTAGGCAAGACCCGTTGCCGTTGGAGCGATCAACTTCCATGTCTTTCCGTCGTCCTCGGAGTATTCGATGCGCACTGGTGTGGTTGGTGTTACTCCTGCCCACGTAATAAGCAACGTGTCGCATGTTGAGTAGATCTGAGTCTTGCCGCCACGTAGCGAATTCAATTGCACCTGCCCAACACCACCCACAAGACTGATGTTCTCGGGGCATGGCGTACTTGACAATGACAATGTTGCCGAACGGAATACGCGCATCGGACCTTGCGTAAAGTTCACCGTGATAGTTCGTGATTGGCCGATACCTAACGTAAAGGGTGGATCTGCCCCACCCCAGTTGAGAACGGAGAAATAGGTGTTCGGGAGGATGTTGAATCCAGTGACCGTCAGTGGTGCTTTTGTTGCCGTTATCGTGACTGTTCCTGTTGACGCTCCGAATGGAGTGGGGTCTCCGCAGTAGACCACTGGATCGCTCACTGTCATCTTTGCAACAGAGTTCGGCGGGGCGGTGTAGCTTACTGTCGATAGAACACCTGAACCTTTTTTCAACGTGATGGATATCTGTCGGTCACGTCCTGCTTCCGAACAAGCGTACGGCGAAATCCATTCGAGTGTACAGACTCGACGTAACTGTGTTTCGAGGGCGAGCAAACTGTAGATGTCCACCAACTGAGATTCGTTCGTCACGATGTTCTTACCACCCGAATTCGTGCAAATAGTACCAAGGGTAGGGTCAGTGGTTGGCTCCAAGATCGTGACCGAATAGATCCGAATACCTTGGGCCAGAGCATTCGACGTTTGTTTCGCAATGAACTGAATAGTGGAATCAATTGCAGGATTTGGCTTTCCGTCCGTCAGGAAGAAGACGAACTTTGGAATAGCCGGGTCGCGCATGGCCAATTGTGTGAACATGTTCGGCGAACCATTAAACGGAAGCTTGTAATTCGTGGCTGTGAGTGGTTTGAGTTTGTCGATTGAGTCAACGATCTGCTTCGCAGTTGCCGTCCACGGGCAGGCAAGTCGAACAACGCCGCTGAATCCGATCACACACACTTGTGTACCGGTGCCAAACCTGAGCCGACCGATAAAGCTCTTTAGAGCATCTTTTACAAAGTCCAGTCGGGTGCGGTTAGACGTGCCAACCAAATCTCCCATCGAATTCGACTCATCCACCACGAGGCATATGCTCGCGGCCGGATCTCCCGGGATGTCTACACACGCATGTTTGAGCGTAGGGTTGATGTTCACTGGACCTGAACCGTTGACGTTCTCTGAGGCAGAAAAATCGGCCGCCGTCAAATTGGGATAGGGATTCCCTGCAGGGTCGAAGGCCACATACGAAGCCGTGACTTTGGAGAATGCAGTGGAATTAACGTTATAGACGGTAAACGTCTGAGCCAACGAAACGGCAATGCCCGATAAGAGCACAGACAGTGTCACCAATCCACGAACACATCGTAGCAAAGATGTTCTCATATCACTTCCTCCAACTGAATACAATTTGTTTCTTACACTTTCGAAACCGACGGTTGCACGAGACGGAACGTTCTGCTTGTTGCATCCAATTCTGCCTGTACGCCAAGTGGCAACGTCAGCTTGCTTTTTACATGACCAAACGGCAATCCGTACACGGCCGGAATGCCCAGGGATGAAATTCGTTCTTCAAACACCTGTTGCAGTGTAAACGAGGGTTCCGAGAACGAAAGTCCTTTCGACTCACAGTCTCGAAAATTCCCTAACGCAATACCTGCACAGGCCTGGAGCTTCCCAGCTAACCACAACTGCGTGAGCAAGCGGTCCACACGGTACGGCTCCTCGGAGATCTCCTCAAGAAAGAGGATGGCTCCGGTGGTGTCGATCTCGTAGCGAGTGCCCAGCGTCGACGCGATCATGGCAAGATTCCCGCCCACCAGTCGGCCTCGAGCAACTCCACTACCAAGGACGGTCAGTCGATCATCCTTGAACGTGGTACCGCCGCTCCGAACTTCGTCTGTTGGCGAAGCAAGGCAATCCATCATTGATGCCACGGTGAACCCGTCAAAAGTACTTGAGGCTACAGGTCCATGGAATGTGACAAGACCGCCGAGCTGATAAGCTGCAATCAGGAGCGCTGTGATGTCGCTAAATCCCATGATGACCTTCCGTGCATCTCGGATCACAGAAAAATCGAGCATCGGCAGGATTCGCATCACACCATATCCGCCGCGAGCACAGATGATGCCGTCAATGGTTGGGTCTTCGACGAACTTCATGAACTCGTGTGCTCGTTCTGCGTCCGGCGCAGAGAGGTAGCCGCTGCGTTTGGTAACATTCGGTCCGAACTTCACGTTCCAACCCAACTGTGCGCATGTAGAGGCGAATTCTCTCATGTCGGCTGAGTTCACGCTGCTTGCAGGAGCCACAACTCCAATGGTCGAACCATTGTGGAGGCCCTTGGGAAGCACCAGTGGTTGGCCCGGCCGATTCTCTGCTCGATCTTCGGCAACAAGCCTCCCAACAACGGCTGGTAGAGCCGCTGCACCAATCAACCCGTGTAAGAATCCCCGACGCTTCATGAACACTCGCAGTACTCTAAAAACACAGTTTCATGCATTCTGTAAACTTACGAATTCCGCTATTTGTAATAACTCGATGATTCACAGAAGGTTACTCACAGGACAAGGGGACTGGTGAATTCCCCAGAAGCCCGTATATTTGCCCTACGGAAAGGTGCAAGAGTGGTTGAATTGGCACGCCTGGAAAGCGTGTGTACCGGAAACGGTACCGCGGGTTCGAATCCCGCCCTTTCCGCAACCGTATCGTGGGGTTTTCCACAAAATTCTATGACTCAAAAGCCGCAGCAGGTGCAGGAGTCCTCGCAAGAGGATGAGCTAATCATCCGCGAGATCCTCGCCGGCAATGTAAATGCCTACGCGAAGCTGCAGGCGAAGTACAAACGCATCGTTTCGTTCTTGATCCGAAAGATGATCCGAAACGAAACAGATTTGGAGGACCTCGTTCAGGAGACCTTCATCAAGGCGTACGCAGCCCTGCCTTCGTTTCAGTTCGAATATCCGTTTTCGCGATGGTTGTATAAGATCGCGTCCAATCGGTGTATCGACCACCTCCGAAGGAAACGCTTCCAGACGTTGTCACTCGACGAGCCGATGAATACCAGGGAAGGTGGCGAACTGTACATGGAACCTGTGGACGGAGATGCGACACCAGACATGACGTTGTTGGCAAAAGAGAGAGCGGGGATGTTGCGTGATGCGCTTGCAACGATGCCCGATAAGTATCGAGAGGTCGTTCGGCTGCGACACGAAGAAGAATTGGACTACCAAGAGATTGCCGACCGACTCAGACAGCCTCTCGGTACCGTGAAAGCCCACCTCTTCCGAGCACGGAAAATGCTGTATAAGAAGTTGATGCGACACGGCTCGCACTTCGAAGAATACATGAGCAGCAAGGATGAAGAGTAACCTCCTCATTATAGCCCTCGCCGCCCTCGTCCTTCTTCTCGGAGCTTCCTTCGTTTATCGGTTTCTTCATCCGCCCATCACACCACTCGTGGATGATGCATCGGAACGCCCACTCGTGATTCAACTGATCGTGAGCAACGCATCGGGAACATCGGGAGTTGCCAAACGCACGATGGCTTACTTGCGCGAACGAGGGTTCGACGTGGTAGAACTGGGAACGTCTGCAGACACCCTGAAACACACCATGGTGATCGATCGCGTGGGCGACCGATCCAGCGCCCTAAAAGTAGCGCAGGTAATGGGTGTAGCAGACAGTCTTGTAACGACAGCGGTCGATTCGACGTTGTTCGTTCGCGCGAGTGTAGTGATCGGGACAGATTTCCCGATGCTCGCTCCTTTCAAACAGTAATTATTTGCACGATCAACGAGGAATGTTCACTTGGCAACACTCACAAAACCGAGATCACAAAAAGGAAAGGCCGTCCTGATAGGTCGGCTCTCCCAAGAAAAACTCGCACACGACATTCTCTTGCTAGACCTCACAGCCATCGAGTCTGCACCCTCCGACTTCTTCGTCATCCTCACGGTTGATTCAGACTCACAGGCCCGCGCCGTGGTGGATGTGATCTCGCAAGGGATGAAGGAGGTAGGGCTAGGACTTTCCAAAAAAGAAGGCAAGGGCTCTACGCATTGGGTGATCATGGACTACTTCGACATCATCGTCCACATCATGCAACCTGATGCTCGCGACTTCTATAAGCTCGAACGTCTGTGGGGTGATGCGAAGGCCTATACGCTCACATCGGGTGGCGTTGCAAAAGCCGCGTCGATCAAATCTGGTAAGGTGGTCGAATGATGATGGAGCGCTACATCGCACCGCACATGGAACGTGCGCTGAAGATGATGGGAGTTGATGAAGCGGCAAAGATCCATTTCGAGATACCCAGACAAGAGGGACACGGTCACCTTTCAACCAACATCGCCATGACGTTGGCAAAATCTCTCAAGGGAAATCCACGTCAGATAGCGACCGATCTGTTGCAACATCTTGGAACCGAGATACCACTTGTCGAGAAGATCGAGATCGCAGGTCCGGGCTTCTTGAATATTACGTTCTCCACGCAGGTCTATCACGCAATGTTGCGCGACCTTGCCTTGATGGGCACACATATCGGCGCGTCAGACATTGGAGCGGGACGTACCTGCAACGTGGAGTATGTAAGCGCGAACCCAACGGGGTTGTTGCATGCAGGTCATGGTAGGAATTGTGCCGTAGGTGATACGATTGCCAACATCTTGCAGTGGTGCGGCTATGCCGTTACACGAGAATACTACTTCAACAATGCCGGCAACCAGATGAATATGCTCGGAAAGAGCATCTATGCGCGGTACAGACAAGAATTGGGCGATATGGAGTATGAGTTTCCAGAGAATGGATATCACGGCGACTATCCACGAACCATTGCGCTAAAAATCATCGCTGAGGTGGGAGACAAGTATCGCGAAGAATCAGACGAAGCACTCACCGTATGCAGGAAGACCGGTGAAGCATGGTGTTTTGAAGCGATCCAAAAAACACTCGCCGTATTGAACATCCATCACGATGTGTTTTTCAATGAAGACACCTTGTATTCTGATGGGAAAGTTGCGCAAACGATCGAAGATCTCCGCGCCAAAGGTCTTGTCTACGAGAAAGATGGCGCCACCTGGCTTGCACTCACACAGATGGGACAGCAACAAGACAAAGTGATCGTGAAAAGCACGGGCGAAGCCACGTATCGATTGCCAGACATTGCGTATCACCGCGATAAACTGCAACGTGGATTTGAGCTGATCGTCGACATCTTTGGTGCCGATCACATCGCAACAATTCCCGACGTACTCGCAGGTGTAGAGGCGTTGGGCTTGGATACGTCGCGCGTAAAAGTGATCATTCACCAAATGGTAACGTTTGTTGAGAACGGCGAGATCGTCAAGTTCTCCAAGCGAAGTGGCACGTCGTTCACCCTTGACGATCTGATCGAAGAAGTCGGTGCCGACGTTGTTCGGTTCTTCTTTGTGATGCGTGCCGTAGGCACACATTTGGAATTCGATCTTGGTCTCGCAAAAGAGGAAGGCGACAAGAATCCTGTCTTCTATCTGCAGTATGCACATGCTCGTATCAGCAGCATACTTCGCAAAGCCGAAGAACAAGGGATTATCGTTGACCCTGCATCGGACGTGAGCGTCCTCGTGCATCCAAACGAGATCGAACTGATTACCGCGCTCTCCCGAATGCAACTTGTGATGGAGCGCGCAGCGGCAAGTCTCGAACCACATACCGTGGCAGAATACCTGCGTGACCTTGCTGCCACCTATCATCATTTCTATCACGATTGCCGCATTCTTGGTGCGGAACCGGAACTCCAATCGGCACGGTTGCTACTTGCTGACGTAACACGTAGAGCAGTGCGCAACGGATTGTTTGTGCTTGGAGTAGCAGCACCGGAACGCATGTAACCGTATGGCACGAGAGTTTTTCTACGATATCTCGGACAGAGGCGATCTACTTCTTGATGGAACAGTGCAAGACGACCCTGAGTTTGTGGATTTCTTCTTTCGCCGCCTTGCCACCTCTGCAAACCCTGAGTATGCAGAATATCCGTTCGTGTCGCGCTGTGGTGCCGAATGGAACTACCTCCGACCTGTCGATACCGCCATCGTCTTTTCGCATCTCTTCGATGGTCGGCTCTGGTATGCCGCTTCGCTTTCCGTGCCATTCGATGTGCATAAGCTTACCTACTCGCAAGAAGGTGTCCTCTATCACGGCGCGCCTGTCGGAGAACGGGGGCGGCTCGTGCCCAGTGTTGCCACAGAAATAGCCAAGCACATGAGTTCGCTCGGACCGTACTACTTTTATGATGATGGAGTAGGGCGGCAAGGCCTCGTGACGCCAACGGTGTTGCCAGATGGTGTGCGCATCCTTCGACCAAAGCATGACAACGAATGTGTTGGATGTGGGGCGGCCAATCCTTTCGGACTTGGACTTTCGTTTGAAGTGAACGACGCAACCGGTCGAGTTCGCA
>Ga0105049_10003835_pt1 | contig 17700 bp, 15 predicted proteins | sample MAT06_FD_78087 | JGI IMG/M metagenome (GOLD analysis project Ga0105049, IMG submission 78087) | Freshwater microbial communities from Lake Fryxell liftoff mats and glacier meltwater in Antarctica - MAT-06 | ecosystem: Environmental > Aquatic > Freshwater > Ice > Liftoff microbial mat | place...
AGTCTACAAATTTTTATTTCGTTTTCTTTACCGCAGACCTTCCAAGTTTTTAAAACTTGGAAGGTCTGGCACTCGATAAGGAACGGTGTTTGGTTTGTTTTTTTCAATCAATCCTTTCGACACAGCCCCGTACTTGCAGGCAACTTCACTACCGCTGACTTTTCACCTTTATCTCTACCCTCCGGTTTCGGGCCCTTCCGGCTTCCGTGTCGTTTTCGCCAATGGGCACCGACTGACCATAACCTTTAAACGTGATTTTTGCTGCCGGGTATCCTTGTTCCACCAGGAAGTCGCGTACTGCTTGTGCTCGACGGGTGGAAAGTTGCAGGTTGCTTTGTTCGGTGCCGACATTGTCGGTGTGGCCTCCAATTTCGATGGCCCAATTGAAACCTTTAATGTCTGCGTAGATGCGCTGAAGCTCGATTTGTGATTCGGAACGCAAGGCTGCCTTGGCAAAATCGAAAAGAAGGTCTCTGAGCTCAAGGGCTTTCCCTTCTCGTTCTGCCTCTTTTACGGTTACAAATTCCACCTTTTCCTCGGCGACCTCGCTTTTATAGGTAGCGGCATCTACAAAGGTTTTTTTGGTGGAAACAAGGCTGTCGCCTGTAGCGTAATAGTTGATTTTAGCAGTTTTCGACACGGAAAACGCATACTTGCCGTCGGGACGGGTGGCTACTGTTTGCAGGACTTTTTTGGAATCGGCGTCTTCGACGGTGATTTCTCCGCTTACGGACTTTCCGCTGCCGTCCATTAATGTGCCTGTGATCACGATCTGCGCTTCGGGTCGAGCAGCGGAGTCGAGCGGGATACGCATGATGTCCTGATCTTGAAACCCGGTGGTTCGGGTGGCTAAATAGGCCACATTTCCAGCGGGTGGAATACAAAAACCATATTCATCCTTTGGGGTATTGACACCAGCGCCAAGATTTTCAGGGGCTGACCAGGATTTCCATGTTTCATCCAGACGGGTCGTTTTAAAAACATCAAAACTGCCCTGTCCTCCGAGGCCATTGGAGCTGAAATAAAGGGTTTTGAAGTCACTGTGCAAGAAGGGGGTGCGATCGTCGGAAGTTGTATTTACGGGACTGCCAAGTTCAAAAGGCAGATCCCAATCACCGTTCTTTTTGCGCAGAGCGATGTAAATGTCAATATCGCTGTTTTGGTCTTCTTTCGCTTCAAAAATCAACGCTTCTCCATTGCGCGTGATGCTGGCCATACCTATCCAGGCAAAAACCTTTTGCATCATGATGGGTAAAGGTTCTGACCAACCAGTGCTGGTTCTGGTCGAAAGGTGTGGCTTCCCGGCAATAAAAAGCACCAGATTGTTGCCATCTGCCGACATAGAGACAACGGCTTCATTGGTAGGGCCACTCAAAAACATTTCCATTTTTGGTTCTGCCCACGAACCATCTTCCTGGCGTTCGGTGTAAAAAACATCTTCCCCGGCATAATTATCAACCCGCCCTGAACCAACGAAATACATGAGTTTGCCATCTGAAGACAACACGGGGATGTACTCCGATCCTTCTGTGTTAAAACCTTTTACAAATTCAAGTCGGGATCCTTCAGGGGCTTTCCGGTCTATAGCAACAGGCTTTATTTTGCTTATTTTTTTTGGGTCTATCCTTTCCCGTTGGCTGAGGGGGGCAGTTTTTTGAAGGATCATCAATTTGTTGAACCGACCTTTGTACTGTTTGGGTACAAAAGTGGCCACTTCCACAAAGGAATCGCGGATTGCTTCGGGGCTTTTACTCTTTTCTATGAAGACCAGTGTTTTGCTAAAAAGAGCGTTGTAAGCCTGTTCAATTGCGTTTTTTGTGATTTTATATTCACTGGTCAATTTCTTTTGGGTTTTTTGGTCGGCAGCAATAAAGTCGTTGAGCGTTTTGTCATATCCGCCCAATGCCGCAATCCAACGGCTTCTTTCGTTTACACCAGCAGCGGCCTTTAGGATGCCGTACCCTGCTGGAATACTTTTACCAGGCGTGTTGACATCTTTTTGAAAACAGTCAAGCGCTTTGTCGTATTGCTTTTTGTCAAGGAATTTGAAGCCCTTTTTGACTTGTGCAGTAAGCGAAATGGCGCTGAATAGGAGCGCGCATAAAAGGAGGGTGGCTAGTCTAGTCATCTTGGAAATCTTTAGGTGAAATGTTATGCCTGTGGGGGGCAAATCCCCCTGACAAAAGTAGACAAATTTGTTAAAAAAAATATTCGAGGGGTGACTATGTGTCCTGCTGTGACGATGTGTTTAAAAGAAAAAAGCTTCCATCACAACTGCGCATCAAAAATATTCTTTCGATAAGGCACTTTCACAAAGTCGAGCGTGCCAGGCTTCACGCCGAGGAAGAACTCGTAGGTGCCTCGGTCGGGTTGCCAACGGAAGCTGAGCGACCAACAGTGCAGGTCGCGAGTGAATCCAAAAGAGGGATAGACGAGGCTTTTGGAAATGAAATTGTAGCTGATATTGTCCACATCGAGGCTCCATTTGGAAGAGAGCGGAACGCTTCCAGAAAAATTAAGGCTGTTGGTGCCGATGGTGAATGTGTCGCGAGCCGTGCCATAACCCGTGGGGATGAGTTGGCGGGCGAACGAGATACGGTGATCCACCCGGAAATTGTCAAACATACTCAACAGGTCGTCTTTTGGGAGTTTTGGGCCGCTCGCCTTGGCCGCTGCGGGACCTTTCTTTTTCCCTTTATCGGAAAACATTTCGCGCAGTTGTTTGACCTGAAAGCCTGTATTGAGGGCTATGCCAAACTGGGTGGTGCGCACTAATTTCCCTTTTTCGTGTATTGTGAACTTGTTGATCCTGTTGCCTTTAGCGTCGGAGATGTAGGGGTCGAAGGTCACGTTCCAGGTCAGGTTAGAGATGCCCTTGAAAAGGCGAAAAAGGCCGCCTGTGCTCACCGTGCTCCACTTCAAGGAGTCGCGGGTTGGGGTATAGGAACCGGCGAAATTGAGTCCGTCGAAAATGCGTTTTTTGAAAACAGAGTCTCGTTTGGCAGAATAGTATTTGAACTCCAGCACATTGGTAACGCCGAAGCCGATGCTTATATCACGTTTTCCGAGCGTAGGTTTGCTGTAATATCCATCCTCAAAAATCCCGTAAAGGAGCGTGTCGCCTCTGCCAGGACGATTATCAGTGTAATAAGATTTGAAGTATCGGTCTTGTTGGTTGCTGAAATCGGGCCCAAAGCCGGTGCTCACCGTGGGGCTCATTTTGTGACGAATGCCTTGAAACCAGGCTTTTTTGCGTTTGGATTTGTGTGTCAGGAACAGGGAGGAGCTGACCGAAATGCCCGCGTCGTATTTTCGGAAGGCGTAGAAACCCCAATCGCGGTTGGTTTCCAGCACACCATACTTCGATTTTGGCTCGTTTACTTTTCGCTCTATAAATTCTCCGTTTTGAAAGGTAGAGTCCCAGAACAGAATGGTCGTGTCAATCAACTGTTTGTCAATGATATACGGATACCAGTTCTCCTCGTACCGAAGGCTGGGCGTAATATTGATGTACTTGAAAAGTTTGAAAACGTAGTCGGTGCTGGCCTGGTGCTGAATGCCCATACGAGCATTTTCGAAGGTTTCTTTTTTAAACAGCAGGGTGTCTACAGTTTGGATCGAGTTGTCGAGTTTGGAATTATAGTTCAGCGAAATTTTTTCGTACCAGCGTTCCTCGCCGATCTGAATTTTTCGTTTGAAAGGGAAAACGCGCTGCATCGTGAACTGTGCGCTGGGCAATGTGATGTCCATCTGGCGGGTTTGAGTGTTCTGTGAGTGCCGAAGGCCGATGGTGTACTGGTAAGGTTTGCCAGGAAAGGTTTTAGAATAGGAGAGGTTGGAACTCAGGGAGTTTTCAAACACGCTGGCGTAGTCATTCTGGTTGCGCTGTTGATCGCGATTGGTTTGAATGTTCACAGAGCCGCTGAAACGCCTTGAAGGATGGGCTTTTGGATCCTGAGTGTGGGTCCATTGCAGGCCGAAAGATTTGGCGGATTCTTTTTCAGCCTTTTGGTTTTCGGTCACTATGTTGTTATAATTCAAGTTGAAATTGCCGTTGTTTCGGTAGCGATAATTGTAGCGCGAGTTGGCCGTCACGCCCCAGGTTCCGCCAGTGAATACTCGCAGGAGCAGTGTTGCGTCCATGTGTTCCGAGATGGGCTGATACCATCCAAGGCCCTCAATACCAAAACCTTCCACAGAACGGAAATCAAAATCCTTGGGGATGATAAGGCCCGCTTTTCGGGTTTTGGTGATCGGGAAAAAGCCGAATGGAATGATGAGCGGGGTGGGGATGCCGCCGATTTCAAGATTTGATAATCCGGTGACCACGATTTTATCCTGAATGACTTTCAGTTTTTTGGTGCGGATGCCAAAGTGGGGATGGGGAGCGTCGCAGGTAGTGAGCAGTGCGTCCTGGTTGTAGATGGTGTTTCGGGCTTTTATGGTCGTGTCAACCGATATGCCACTGATAAATTTGGCCCGTTCGCCGAGTACATAAAGATCTTCCTGTTGGGTTCGCGCCTCGTAGATGATGCCTTTTTTGGTCTTAAAATTGTAGCGAAGTCGGGTTGCGATGAAGGCCTGTTCGCCATCTTTGAAATCAGGCAATCCGGTTAATTGGCCCGTACTGTCTGCCAATTGTTGCGCGGAAATTTCGCTGTTCGCGTAGTCCAAAAGGATGTATCCAGCCTTGATATTCAAGGAAGTATATTTTACAGTAGCTCCACCATAAAGGTGCACCTGCTTGCTTTTTACGTCAAACCACATGGAGTCCTCTGCGGCATATTCCACTACATCGTCGAGTCCATCGCTGCTGATTTTTATCTTGGAAAGGTCTATCGTGGCGGAATCTTGGAAGGTAGCAGGAGGCAGAGAATCAATTGCTACCCTTCCAATAAGGGAGGAGTCAGGGCGGGGATTTGTTTGCGCCAATGCAGGGGCGCACAAGAGCAGGCAAGCTATTTGTAAGAAATGCCGATATTTGCCGGGTAATTTTTGCACTGGTCTTTTTTTAGTAGTTGGATATTGGAGGCTGGAGATTAGACAATGGACTTTTGAAACAGAAAACATAGTCCGGGAGCGTTACAAAGTCCAAGCTCCAATGTCTAAAATCCAACTTCATCATCCTGCCCTCATTCAAATTTAAAGAAAACCTAGAGTTCGAATTTATGAAGTCAAACTTCGCACTACGAACGCTCGTACTCCTCGCAGCGTGGCTTGTTTTAGAAAATTTTAACCTTCACCATGGAGAGGAGGGTTTAGGGTGTGGGGTTGAGTGTTTAAAACTCGGCAAAAGTATGGAATCTGCCGGGCATCACCATCACCCATCCTTCAACCTTCAATCCTCTACCTTCAATCCTCAACCCTCCACCGCTCCCCCATATCGAATTAAAACCATCGTGCTTGATGCCGGGCACGGCGGCAAAGACCCCGGCTGTGTCGGCGCTTCGGCGCACGAAAAAGAGAACTGTTTGGCCATCGTGCTTCGGTTGGGCGCCTACATCGAAGCGAATTATCCCGAGATCAAGGTTATTTATACCCGCGATGCTGATTTTTTTGTGGAACTCAATGAGCGTGCGGCCATCGCCAATCGCAACAAAGCCGTCCTTTTTGTCAGTGTTCACTGCAACTCAATTCCGTCTAAGTCAGTACAAGGCGCCGAGACCTATGTGTTGGGCCTTCACCGCAGCAAAGACAACCTGGATGTGGCAAAGCGTGAAAACTCCGCCATTTATCTAGAGAAAGATTATCAGAAAAATTATGAAGGGTATGATCCTGCCAGCCCGGAAGCGGAGATATTTGCCAGTGTTTGGCAGAGTGCGTATTTGGAGCAAAGCATTTTGATGGCCAGTTATGTACAACAATTCGCCAACGCGGTGGCTTTTAGGGAAGACCGGGGGGTTAAACAAGCGGGTTTCCTCGTGCTGCGCGAAACGGCGATGCCCTCCGTGCTCATCGAAACAGGATACCTCACCAATGCCTCCGAAGAAGAATTCCTTGCCTCCGAGGAGGGCCGTGAGCAAATGGCGTTGGCCATTTTCCAATCCTTCGAAGCGTACAAAAGGCACATAGAAACGGGCAAAGCCATCCAAAATGTAGTGAGTGCGCCAGTAAAACCTGCCAAAGCTTTCCCGCCTGACGTGGCTCGGCAGGCAGAGGGCAAGCCGCTCCCTGCCAAAACCGTTGCTCAAAAAACACCAATTAACACTCCTTCCTCCAAAGCTTCGGTAGACAAACCAAAAACAACGCTTGGAAAACCTGTCACAGGCGTTAAATCCACCACCCCAACCCCAGCCGCCCCGAAAGATTTTACCATTTATCTCCTGGCTTGGCCGAACAAACTGGACCCGAACGTGGGCCAACTGAGTCTGCTTGCTAATGTCAAAGAATTGAACAAAGACGGGAAATACCATTACTATTCAGGTGTTTACGCCACAAAGGCCGAGGCAGAAAAAGTGTTGCCCGAAATACAAAACATGGGCTTCAAAACGGCAACCATCGTGCAAAATTGACAAATTAAGAAAATTAAATATTGGGGCAATGTGTAATGTCTCAATATCCCAATATCTCAAACATCCCAACAAAAATGTTCAAAATCAGAAACGAAGTCAAAATTGCCCTCCTCGCTTTGGTCGCCCTGGGGCTAGGATTTTGGGGCTTTAAATTCCTCAAGGGCCAAAACGTTCTCACCACCGCTAAAACGTTTTATGTCAAGTACGATAATGTGGATCAATTGCGCCCCTCTAGTCCGGTGTTCATTCAGGGCTATCAGGTTGGCATGGTCAAAAAAATGTATATTGACCCAGTAGATGACAAGACCATTATTACAGTGCTCAGCATTAATGGAGGCGTGGATATCCCAAAAGATGCTATTGCAAGTATTATTGGCCTGAGTTTAATGGGGGGCAAAGCTGTCGAGATTATTATCCGGAACCCTTGCGACGGTGATTGCGCCAAAAGTGGCGATTATCTGATTGGTGGGTCTAAATCGCTCATACAGAGCCTTTTGGGCGACCCATCTGGTTTTGATGAGTACACCGACCGCTTGAAAAGAGGACTTTCCATCAATATTGATTCACTGGCAAAGGCCAATCCCAACGGTATGGCCAGTGCCTTGAGTGCCTTGGACCATTCGCTCCTGAACATAGAAGTGATGACCAACCGGCTCAACCATATCCTAGCGCTCAATGAGAAGAGCATCCAAACCATTACGGGCAATTTTGCCGCCATCAGTGGCACCATCAAAGCCAACGACAAGAATATCAGCGACGCCATCGCCAATCTTTCGGCCCTCAGCCAGCAACTCAAAAATGCAGGCTTAGACGAGACTTCTAAAAAAGCCTCCAGTGCGATAGACTCTGTGACCCTTTCGCTCAGGGCGCTGCGGGGCACGCTCGCCACCACGACCGGAACACTTAGCCGGGTGGATACACTCGCCCAAAATCTTGTGCGTGGTAAGGGCCTCGTAGGCAAAACCCTCACGGATGAAGAACTTTACAACAACCTCGTCAGCAGCACACACCATCTCCAACTATTGCTTCAGGACCTACGGATGCACCCCAGCCGCTACAACACGGTGCGGCTCAAACTCTTTGGCAAAAACAAAACAAAATATGAAAGCCCCATTGATGACCCTGCTTATCAAGTCCTGCTTGACAGTCTTGAACGGGATTACAGTAAGAAATTGAAAAATTGACCCTTGGCTTATTGTTCTTTATCCAGTGCCTTTATCTAAGGAGTCAGATATTTCAGTCGTCTATTTTCAACCATATCAATTATTGAATTATGCAGGCCATTTTCACCATAGCAGCCTCTGAATTTGACATTAGCCTTTTTGAAAAAATCAAAAGTCTGCTGAAAGCTAATGGCGAGGGCGCCGAAGTGGTTATTTCGGTGCGTCCTAAATCAATGCTGGGTAATAATCAAAAAGAAACCCGTGAAGCATACTTCGCAAGATTAGAAAAAGCACTTGTCAATGTAACCACGGACAACAACACTGTCAATCTAACCTTTGAAGATTGGCAAGAATTGGCGAGTCAAAAGGCGGATGCTTCATTATGAGAAACATCCGTTTTGATGCTGAAGCCTTTGGAAATTACCTCGAATGGAAAGATTCAGATGACGCTATTTTTGATAAGATCAACAGCTTGATTGTGGAGATTTCACGAGATCCCTTCAAAGGGAGAGGTAAGCCAGAGCCATTGAAAGGTAACTTTCGAGGCTGTTTGAGTCGCCGAATCACACAAGAACATAGGCTTGTATACAAGGTGGAGGAAAATTTGATTAGTATTCTGAGTTGCTCAGGCCACTATGACGACTAAAAGCCGCGCCCCAAAAATACGCCCACTCTACGAAGAACACGGCGCGGAAGGCTATTACCGTGAATTTTCGGACGATTATGAAAATCCTCATCTGCAACAAATCCGTGCTTTGTTGGAGCGCAACTTCGGGCGATTTGATTGTTCCGGCCAGGTTCTTGACTTTGCAGCGGGCGGTGGAGAAGTGGCCAGTGTGCTCCAAAGCCTTGGTACAAAAAACATGATCGGCTGCGACCCTTTCACCCACGCATTGTTCGAACGAAAAACGGGCTTGCCTTGCCTTCGCCACGATTTCAAGGACGTGATACGCAATGGGCTTTCTGGGCAATATTCGCTTATCGTCAGTTCCTTTGCGATGCACCTTTGTCCCGCAAAGGATTTGTTTTCACTCACTTGGAACTTGCTGCAAGCCGCACCCTTACTCGTCATCATTACCCCGCACAAACGCCCCGAGCTCGAAAAGCTCCAAGGGATCGAATTGCTTTGGGAAGATGCTGTCGAGACGGAGCGTGGGAAAAAAGTGCGGATGAAGGGATATGGTAGTACCCCCTGCCCCTAAAGGGGAATTTATCCGAAAAAGTCAAAATTGTTTTGTTTTTTAAATAAATTATCCACTCATTCGAATAAACTCCTCTTCAGGGGCAAGGGGTGCTACCCATATCCCAATGACCATCCTCCACCTCTTCGATCTATATCTGCCCCACACCATGAACTGGGCGTCGCGACTGATGCAGGCATCTTCGGAGCTGGAGCAATGGGTCGCTGCGCCATGGATACTGAATAACGATTACTATAGTGCTGATTATCGTTTTTTTGTGCGCCCACTTCAAAAAAAAACGGGTTGGTTGCCAACAAACGAATGGCAGTATGAACGGTTTGCTGCCAACATTATCCGGGCTGAAAGACGGTGGCCCTTGTACAAAAACTGGTTGTCTCGTCAATTGGAGAACCAGCGCCCCGATGTGCTTCACGCCCATTTTGCGCCCGTTGGGTGTCATTATTTGGATCTGGCTCAAAGGCTGGAGATACCCTTGGTCACTTCGTTTTATGGCTTTGATTACGAGCGGCTTCCTTATGAAAAGCCCGCTTATCAAGCGCGTTATCGGCAACTTTTCAAGGGCGCGGCGGCCATCACTTGTGCTGGTGCGCATGGCCGAGAAGTGTTAATGCAACAAGGTTGTCTGACGGAAAAGATCACCGTGCTGCCGATGAGTTTTAGGCCCGACGAGTTTCCATTTTTTGAAAGAAAAAAGACTGCCGGCCAACTACGGCTTGTTCAGGTAGCTACCATCACCGAAAAAAAAGGATACATGGATACCTTGGCTGCGCTCGACTTGGCACGAACAAACTGCCCCCATTTGCATTTGACCATTGCAGGCGAAAAGCAGGACCAAAAATTGGTGCAGGAAATGCGCAACTTTATCAAAATCAATCATTTGGAATCGGCGGTGACTTGGCTCGATTTTCTGCCGCACGAGCAATTGGCTGATTTTTTGAGGTCTTTTGAGGTGTTCATTCATCCCAGTTGCTACGCAGACAATAAGGACTGCGAAGGTGGCCCGGTTGCTATCCTGGAAGCACAATCCACTGGATTGCCAGTCATTTCGACCACGCATTTTGATATTCCCGCTGAGGTATTGCACAATCAGACTGGTTTGCTCGCCCCAGAGCGCAATCCTGAGGTATTGGCGCGGCATATTGAGCAGTTTTACCAAATGAAAGACGAAGAATACCAGCAAATGAGTCAAGCTGCAAGTGCCCACGTCCAGCAAAATTTTGACGTGAAAAATACGGCTCAAAAGCTGCGTTCACTATACCAAAGTATCACCAATCACCCATTGCCTGGTATTTGAAAATCCTCATCGTCACGGCCTGGTATGCTCCCTTTATCCACCCACGCGCGCACCGCTGGACGGCGGTGGCAGAACACTGGGCGAGTGAAGGACATGCCGTTCATGTCCTGACAGCACGGGTTCGGGAATGTGGCCAAAACGAAACGCTGCAAGGAGTGCAAGTCCATCGTGTTGGGTTTGACTCGCTCAAAGAGTGGGTGTATTATTGGCTCGGAAGCCAAGGGGCGCGGGGGAGGGTAGGGCGGAAGCCAGAAAAGCCGAGCCTAACTTTACACTTTACGTCATGGCTTTACAAAACCGTTTGGAAGAACATGTTTTTCCCCGATGACGCTTGCGTATGGTATTTTCCGGCCAGGCGAAAACTGCGCCAACTGCTTGATAGCGAGACTTTTGATGCAGTCTTTACCGTATCGTTGCCATTTACGGGGCATTTGTTAGGACTTGCCACTCTTCCTACGGATCAAAGCTGTAAAACGGGTAAACCCTTCTGGTTGGCCGACATTGGCGACCCATTCTCCTTTCAAGCCAAGCTGCCCAACAATCGTTTTTTTTATCAAAAGCAAAACCGCCAACTTGAACAGAAGGTCCTCGAAAAGGCAGATGCCGTCACGGTCACGACCGAGGCCACTTTGTGCAAATACCGAGAACTATTCGGTGAAAAAGCCGTGGCAACAATGCGTGTCATTCCGCCTTTACTTGTTGTACAGCCCATCGTGAATCATCATTCGTCATTGGTCATTGGTCATTCGTCATTCGTCAAAATCGGTTATTTCGGCGCCTTTTACGCTCCTACCCGCACCCCGGATGCTTTCCTGGATTTACTCTCCCAAACTTTTGCGTTGCGTCCCGATTTACGCGAGCGTTTGAAAGTCCATTTTTACGGAGAAATCTTCCCGGAGTTTTTTGAAAAACTAAATCATGAGCCGAGTATCCAACTGCACGGACTTTGTTCGCGGGACGAAGTTCAGGCGGCCATGCAGCAAATGGATATCCTAATCAATATAGGCAATGCCACCGATTTTCAATTGCCCAGCAAGGCTGTGGACTATCTCGCAGCGGGTAAGACGGTTCTGAATTTATCCTATGTGGAAAATGATCCCTTCGTCGAGTTGTTTAAGGGGAATCCAATGCTTTTTAATTTGAATGTAGAAAACGGAAGGGTGGGCAACCATGAATTAGTGCGATGGCTCGCATGGCTGGAAATGGAAAAACCGAGTTTGAGCAGGGCGGAAATTAGAGCGCGGATTGCACCGTTTTTGGTGGAAAGGATTGCTAAGCAGTACCTTGAATTAATAAACACATGAGTTTAGTGTTTGGCCAGCACTTCCCGAATCAGCGCCAAATACTTTGGCAAAACCCATTCGTCACTAAATTCTGATTCAGCTATCTGGCGGCTAAACCGGCCCATTTCTGCCCGTTGTTCAAGAGAAAGCGCTAGGGCTTTTTCCATGGCTTCGGCGAGCGCCACAACGTTCCTTGGAGGGATGAGGAAACCATTTTTTCCCTCCTCGACGGTGTCGCGACAACCTACATTATCCGTCGTGATAATCGGTTTTTCCATGCCCATTGCTTCCAGTACGGAGCGCGGCACGCCTTCGCGATAGTAAGAAGGCAACACCAACACATCCGCTTCCGCGATGGCAGGGCGCACATCGTCCAGAAAGCCGAGGTGTTGTAAGATGCCCTCTTTTACCCAAGCTTCTAATTCAGCATTTGAGATGGTAGTCGGGTTGCCAGAATCGGTGCTGCCCAACACGCGGAATTCAGCCGCTGCCCCTTTATTTTTCAAGCATCGTGCTGCTTCGGCGAACTCGCGAATGCCTTTTTCAGACAACAAGCGGGCGACAAATAAAAACACGATTTTATCGGAAGAATATGTTTTGACACGTGGTGAAAAGTGCTGTAAATCAACACCTGGGCCGTGAATAAGCTGGGCTTTCTGTTTGTTTACTACCTGGTGGCGCAAAAAATCCTGGAGGTCGTCATTGTTCAAAAAAATCACATGGCTCGTGTGGCGAAAAGCCAACCGATACAGGGTAAGCGTAAGCCTCCGAAGCCAGCCCTCTGAGCTGCCAGAGATTCCCATGCCCTCCACCGTTGAAATACTGGGAATGCCAGCCACAGCAGCAGACAGGTTGCCCAGGGTATTGGGGCGAACGGTAAAAAACAAGACTAAATCAGGTCGGTGGCGGTGTAGCACAAAGAAAATTTCAAACAGAAATTTCAGGTTTTGATATGGGGAAAGGCTGCGACGCGCGAGTTGGCGGAGCGGAAAAAATTTGGCGTAGGTGTGGTGTTCTAAGCGTAGGCGAGAAGCATCGTCGGAAGCGATGAGAATGACTTCGTAGCCAGCAGCTTCCAATTCCTTGATGAGCGAAAGGCGATAATTCCAGAGCGTCCATGCGATGCTGGCCACCAGTGCAATGCGCGGAGCGGGGGCTAGTGGGTTTCTCACAAGTTAAGAGCATAAAAAAATCTCCGAACCATACCCCACTTGGGTTGATTCAGAGATTTTTTTGTCCATTGTTTGATCTGAATAAATGTAAATCACGCATTTGCAAACATACGACCCGCACCGGGTTGAATGTTTGATTGCGGCCCTGCAAGGGCTGCAATTTGATCGGGCGTGATCTGACTGTTCATCAAATCATACACTTCCAACGCTTGATCGCGCGTGATGGACGGGAATTCGTCCAAAAAATCGTTGACGCTCACGCCGACGCGAAGGAAGTCGTAAAATGTTTCCACACGAACGCGGGTCCCGCTAAAAACGGGGGCTCCATCTTGGATTTCAGGGTGTACGCTAATAGTAGAACTTAGACTCATCCGGCACTGCTGTTTAGAATGGTGAAGGAACGGGCCGGGATTATACAATAAAAGGGATTAAGAGAAAACATGATTAAAACGATTTAGTGGTGCGAAGTTAGAGAATGTTAACAACGCTCAAAATTTTGCCAGATATTTTTTTAAAAAATTAGTATTTGACCTGTTAAAGATCGGTTGTTGATTAGGGGAAACCCTGATTTACAGGTGTTTTTTCCCGGATTTCTCTTTCACGAGCGCGGTCACTTGCTTCACTTCCTGTTCCTTGGATTTTGGGTAGATGAGCAGCGCGTCGGGGGTGTCAACGATAATGTAATCGTGCAGGTCTTTTACTACGGCGAGTTTGCCCTCCGGAATACGCACAAGCGTGTCGTGTGTGTCCAGTGCAATGACGTTGCCTTGCAGGGCATTGCCGTTTTCGTCTTTTGGACATTCCGCATGGAGGCTGGCCCAGGTGCCGAGGTCGCTCCAACCAAACTCAGAGGGTATGGTGAAAACGTTTTGGGCTTTTTCCATGATGGCAAAATCCACCGAGATATTGGGCGTAGTCGGGTAGGCGGCATCTATAAATGCCTGTTCGTCAGAGGTGTTGTACACAGCGCGGCCTTTTTCCAAAATGGAAAAAATGTCAGGTGCAAGGCTTTGGTAGGCGCGTAGGATACTGCTGGCCCGCCAAATGAAAATGCCTGCATTCCAAAGGTATTCTCCAGAAGAGATGAATTGCTGCGCCGTGGCGAGGTCCGGTTTTTCCGCAAATCGTTTGACCTTGAAAATACCGGGTACGGTCTCGTTTTCCATTTGAATATAGCCATAGCCCGTGTCGGGGCGGGAGGGTTGGATGCCAAGCGTGAGCAGGGCATCGTTGTTTGCTGCGTAATCGAGCCCAGCCTGGATTTTTTCTAGAAACGCCGTTTCCTTCAACACGATATGGTCGGAAGGCGCAATGACAAAATTGGCCTCCGGGTCTAGTGCTGCAAGTTTGAAGGCCGTCCAGGCCACGCAGGGAGCCGTGTTATTGCGACTTGGTTCGCAGAGGATTTGATTGTCCGAGATTTCAGGGATTTGCTCGAGAATCAAGTCGCGGTAAGCGGCATTGGTGACGATGAAAATGTGGCTCGCCGGACAAATCGGCAAAAAGCGCTCAAAAGTGAGACGCAGCAGGCTTTTGCCTACGCCCAGCATATCAAGGAATTGTTTGGGACGGGCTTCGCGGCTGCCGGGCCAAAAGCGGCTTCCAACTCCCCCGGCCATGATGGCGACGTATGTGTGGTTCATAATTTGTTACATTGGTGATTGGTGGATTGGTGATTGGTGGATTGGTGGATTGGTGGATTGGTGAATAGTGATTGGTGGATTGGTGGATTGGTGAATAGTGATTGGTGGATTGGTGGATTGGTGAATAGTGATTGGTGGGGAATTTGACAAATTTTACAATTTGCTTTTCACGCCTTCATAAACTTCACGGATGCCCGTTTCCAAATCAATTTTTGCTTTCCAGCCCAGTCCGTGCAATTTGCTGACATCCATAAGTTTGCGGGGAGTTCCGTCGGGTTTGCTGAGGTCGTGTCGAATTTCCCCTCTGTAGCCTACGATGCGTTGTACAAGTTGCGCCAGTTCCAAAACGGGGAGGTCTTCGCCCGTGCCGATGTTCACAAAACCAGGCTCGTCGTAGTGCTGCATCAGGTAAAAACAAGCGTCGGCGAGGTCGTCCACATGAAGGAATTCGCGGCGTGGCGTGCCAGTGCCCCAAAGAATCACGAAAGATTCATTGGCTGTTTTTGCTTCATGAAATTTGCGCAGTAAAGCGGGCAATACATGACTATTCTGTGGGTGGTAATTGTCGTTGGGGCCATACAAATTGGTAGGCATAACGCTCACGAAATTGCAACCGTATTGCGCCCGATAAGCGTCGCAAAGTTTGATGCCCGCGATTTTGGCGATGGCGTAGGGTTCGTTGGTTGGCTCTAAAAGCCCCGTTAGCAATGCTTCTTCTTTCAAAGGCTGCGGCGCCAGTTTTGGATATATGCAAGAAGAACCGAGGAACATCAATTTCTCCACCCCGTGGTGGTAGGCGGCGTCTATGACATTGGCCTCAATCATCAGGTTATCGTATAAAAACTCGGCACGAAAGGTGTTGTTGGCGAGTATGCCGCCGACTTTGGCAGCGGCAAGAAATACATGACGAGGTTTTTCCTGACGGAAAAACTCTTTGACTTCCAATTGATTGCGCAGGTCAAGTGCCCGCGAATCGGCGAGGGCGAAGCTGGAAAAACCCTCAGCCTGAAGTTTTCGGAGTATGGCAGAACCTACCATTCCTCGGTGGCCGGCGATGTAGATTTTGTCTGTTTTATTCATTCACCACAAAGGACAATTGGTTTTGAAAATTGTTTGGAGGGTATGTGTAATACGCTAGGAGCGGATTTAAAAACACATAGGGCACATTGATTTTCACCCAAAAAGCAACTATGTGTACTATGTGCCTACGTGTTTTTTACGCATTGGAGACTATGTGTTTTTTACTCATTCAAACTCGTTTCGGATCTCAAATCCTCCTTGCTTCAGATATTCCTCCCGTTGAAAAAGTTGCAAGTCACTGGCCACCATTTCTGACACTAACGCTGGTAGCGTCCGCTTGGCTTCCCAGCCCAATTTTTCCTTTGCTTTGCTGGCATCTCCCACAAGCAAATCAACTTCCGCTGGTCGGAAATAGCGCGGGTCAATGGCGATGAGCTCCTGGCCAGGTTTTAAGTTTGGGTTGGTTGAACTTGCTACCAAAGCTTTTTCTTCCACCCCTTTTCCGCGGAATTCCAACTCAACGCCGACTTCCCGGAATGCCATCCGGCAGAATTCGCGGACTGCGGTGGTTTTACCCGTCGCAATCACAAAATCCTCTGCCTCCGATTGTTGCATCATAAGCCACATCGCCTCTACATAGTCTCGGGCATGACCCCAGTCCCGCTGGGCGTCGAGGTTGCCGAGCCAAAGTTTGTCTTGCAGACCGAGGGAAATTTTTGCTGCCGCACGGGTGATTTTTCGGGTCACGAAGGTTTCCCCACGGGTCGGGCTTTCGTGGTTGAACAGGATTCCGTTGCAGGCGAACATTTTGTAACTCTCCCGGTAATTCACGGTGATCCAATAGGCGTAGAGTTTGGCCACACCATAGGGAGAACGCGGGTAAAATGGCGTGCTTTCGCGCTGCGGCGTTTCCTGCACGAGTCCGTAGAGTTCCGAAGTGCTGGCCTGATAAAACTTGGTTTTTTCGCTCAGGTTTAACAATCGGATAGCTTCCAACAAGCGCAAGGCCCCCACAGCATCCGCATTGGCGGTGTACTCCGGCGTTTCAAAACTTACCTGCACATGGCTTTGTGCCCCGAGGTTATATACTTCATCGGGCTGCACCTGTTGCATGATTCGGATGAGGTTGGTGGAGTCTGTCAGATCCCCATAATGCAGGATAAAGCGTTGATTGTCAACGTGCGGATCCTGGTACAGATGATCTACCCGCTCGGTATTGAAAAGAGAGGACCGGCGTTTTATGCCGTGGACTTCGTAGCCTTTTTTCAACAAAAGTTCGGCGAGGTACGCGCCGTCCTGGCCAGTGATGCCAGTGATAAGGGCTTTTTTCATAGTTGTAATGCAGAACGGGTTTTTCCGCTGGTATAGAGCTGCAAAGGTCTGGATTTTAGAGGGAAACGGAACACGGATGATAAGGATAGGACACAGATTTTTTAGATCCGTGCCCTATACTTATCATCCGTGTTCCATTCCGAGTATCTGATTTTGAAACGTATGCTCTTGTAAGGCCTTAACAAGCAGCTCGTGCGAAAGTGCTTGTTTCAGATTTGCCGCATGACGGACATGGTGCAGGTCGGTGGCGAGAAAGTCGGCAAGGCCAAGGTCAAGGATGGTTTTGGCGGCGCTTTGAACGGGCTTGCCGTAGTAACCCGTGAGCGAAAGCAGGTTTATCTGTAGAGCGCAGCCCATCGCTTTCAGATTTTCGTAGTCATCGCCGGAACGATAATAGGGGTAACGTTCCGGGTGGGCCAGAATGGGGTGATAGCCTTTCATTTGCAGGTCAAAAATGATGCGGTGCAGATCGCGGTACGCTTGGTAGAACGACATTTCTACCAGCACCCGATTGCCCGGCAAAGTCAGCAGGTGTTCCCCTTTGAGCATTCCGGCGAAGTTTGGATCCAGATAATATTCTGCGGCTGCGTCAAATTCAACATCCATTCCCAGTTCCTCCAATGCCTGTTGCACTTCATCCCTTTTTCGCAGGATAAGGCTCCGGGAGTTTGGGTATATATCTGCCATGACGTGTGGGGTGGTAAAAATCCGTCGAAAACCGAGGTTTTGCAATGCTTGAATCAAATCAATCGAAGTCTCTAAATCCGGGGCCCCATCGTCAATGCCCGGGAGAAGGTGCGAATGGAGGTCAGTGCCCAAGATGGAAAAATCGGGCAGGGTGGGAGGGGGCGTTTTTTTGAATAGATTGAACATGATGGCATTTCGTAAGACCTATAAGGTTTCCAAAAGCCTTATAGGTATGGAACGTCTAACGGTTCAGAAACTCCTGAATAGCCCGAACATATAGTTCCGGTTGCTCAAAGCCAATCGCATGGCCGGCAAAGGGAATCACTACCAATTGACTGTACGGGAACACATCCAGGTACTCCTTCGTACATCCCCATTTTTGACTATCGCAT
>Ga0105049_10003836_pt1 | contig 17696 bp, 12 predicted proteins | sample MAT06_FD_78087 | JGI IMG/M metagenome (GOLD analysis project Ga0105049, IMG submission 78087) | Freshwater microbial communities from Lake Fryxell liftoff mats and glacier meltwater in Antarctica - MAT-06 | ecosystem: Environmental > Aquatic > Freshwater > Ice > Liftoff microbial mat | place...
TGAATTAGTAGAAATCGTAGCGACATTATAATCAGGAAAAGAAAGTTTTAATGCTGGGTCACCCAATAATGCGAAGCTCCGATTGTTAAAAGACGAACCTGTAGCATTTTTCCTAACTCTTAGTATTTAACCTAAACTTAAATGTTTGCCGTTTTGAGTGGTAAAAATGGTATCCATAATCTTGCGGTTAAGCGCCTCATCGGAAGATGAGAATGTTAATCTTACTGTTGTAAACAAGCCAATTCCTCCCCCATTTGGATTCAAAATTACATATTCTCCAGCGGAAGTAAACTCAGGATTATCGAAACGACTAAATTCACACGTTGCAGTAATAAATAAAGTAAGGTTATCAAAATTTTCCCATGCATTTATTTCAGAAATGGTAATAACGCGTTCTAATGCAAGGCTTTGTTCTCCTCCATGTCCTGCATAATTCATTATTAATGAACCCCTTTCTATTCTATTGTTAATATCGATATTTACCTGAGGATATGTTTGTCCGCCTGTTCCTGTGGATTGCTGATAGGCGTCTAAATAAATTTTCTCTATATTATATGTGGGATGATTTTGATTCACGATAGCTGAAACTGTTTCTGCTTGGTCGGAATGGTCAGCTCCATCTTCATCATCTGCAATAAACGTAACCACATTTCTCCAATCACCTAAACAATCTCTTGATTCATTGTAGTGTATTGTTTTATTAACCATTGCCTGCGCTTCTTCAATAGTGTTCACCGGAAATCTTCCAATTCCTAAGTCTAATGCTCCACCATTTGCTTGAATAATATTTGCTCCTTCATTTGGATCAAGAAGGCCGAAAAAGTCATCTGAACAAACTGAACCAATTGGGCTTAATGATTCTGGCGACTCATAAGTTGGGATTAAATTGGAATTTTCTGCTATCCGATGTTTCGGATCGTAGGAACCGTCTCCAAATAATAACAAATATTTTGGCGTATCATCTATAGTTTCAGCTCTGTTGTAAAACATTTTCATGAAATTGCGAATGCCTGCAATGTCTTGATGTCCAGATGAAAACTCATTGTAAATCTGCTGAGGATTTACTACGGCAACTGTTAAATTATCAAAATTTCTATGGTGTTCTGCCAATTGATTTGCGGGTCCTAAAAATTGTGGAGGAGCAATTATTACCATTTCCACTTGAGCTGTAGCATGCAAATTCTGATTATTTACTGAACCTCCAGAAAATGGAGTGGGTAACGATGTTCCAAAGGGATTAAAAGCAACATACTCTTTCAAAGAATCCATCTGAATCGTTAAATTTAAAGTGCTGCCGTTTAATGTAAATTGCTGTCCCAAAGGATTTCTGTAATCAGTTACATCCCACAATCTCACATCTCCATTTACATTTCCTACCTCATATTTCACTACTCCACCATTTGATGCGGCTTCTACCGACCTAAAAGACAGTTGATTCCCATTGAATTGCAATGCTCTCTTTACATTTAATATTACGTAATCTACCCAACCAATGCTAGATCCAGTTAATTTGGTAACATTAACAGAAGACGCTCCATTATTTCCTGTATAATTAAAAATAGTTTCGTTTTCTCTTGCGTAAGTATCTAAATATCCTGTGGAGCTTAAGGAGGTTACTACTTGAGAGAAAGATTGTCCATTTACGTTAATAGAAAAATTTGTAGGTATGGTATTTCTAGCCGCTAAACCTACAATTGCTTTGTGCTGCCCGCCTGTTAGATTATCAAAAGTAAAATTGAATGCATGACTGATTACGACTTCCATTTTATTTCCAAACCATTTTCTTCCCGATTTCAAAAAATTCTCTTCATCGTTTTCAATAAACTTATAATCGTCGAACCTATTTACTGTTAATACAGAAACGCCCGAATTTTGAGCCTGTAAATTAATTCTTCTTCCTGGTCCTAAATCAGATGTAATAAAATACCAAGTTGTGTCGCTGTATAAATTTCTGGAATGTTTAAAAATTCCTTTTGATGAATCATAAGTCCATCGAGTATTTCCTTTTGCATAAAAGAAAGCAGCATCGCCATCGTTCCAGGCTCCATCTGATTCTCCATTTACAACAATTGCATTTTCAAATAAATCGTCAGGATAATAATCACTATTTCTTTCTGGAAGTTGCAAACCGCCATTTCCATAAATTCTAAAATTTCGAGGGTCTGAATTCGTATTAAATCCTAAACTAAGGAGTTGACTTGCGGAAATCTTATACATTCCTGTTTCAACAATACCAATTTTTATCCAATTACCTGAAGCTAATACCGAATTTAATGCAGTCGCATTTGTTTCTCTGGACGTATTACCTGAATTAGATGTAGTATACTCAACAGTAAAACTCAACAACTTTTCAATAAAATTGCCACTTTTTCTGAAGGGTACAATACTGTATTGGAGAATTGGCTTTTTCATTTCCAATAATATCAACGCCTCTAATTGTGGCGACGAAGTTATATTTTGGAAATTTTGTGCAATTTTTTGTTCTTCCGTGGTTAAAGGACCATATATAACGTTGATAAGTGAAGCAGAAACTGACGTCGCAGCATTTTTTAGTGGAATAGCTTCCGTGTAAATTGGAATATCAGAATTTGAGTCCGTATATTGAGCCTTATCAAAATGAATTAACTTCTTGGTATCATATTTAGAAATTTTTATTTCTTGAAGCTTATTCCAAGCTATATTTCTTGTAATTGATTGATTTTGTTGAGCTACAATGCCATCCACAAAAAAACAAAATAAAAGTAATAGGAGAAAATTTTTCATTGAAAATAAAAGTTAAATGTTTTAAACGAGACGTTTTTTTAATTGATGCGATTAAAGGGTTTTAGTATATATTTGGCTGTCAAATTTACGCCATATTTATCGAAGAATTGATTAAAGAACGAACACAATGAACAGAGATATTAACCGTTAATTGCTCATGAAGTTTTTAAATAAAGTTTTTTACAAAATAAAAAAACATTTACATTTGTCTACGAGCCAAAAAACGGCACCTTTCTTACATTATTGTGAGCAGAATGAAAAAAAAAACTGTAACACCGTATTGTTAATGCCGTTAATTGACCTAAATTCGTGATGATGATAAAAAGGTTTATTCCATTTTTGCTGCTACTCACAGCAATAGTTCCAGAGGTTCATGCACAAGATCCTCAGTTCACACAATTTTATGCAAACCCATTATACCTCAATCCTGCCTTTGCTGGGTCTGCGCGTTGCCCTAGGTTTGTGTTGAATTATCGCAATCAATGGCCTGCGATTCCAGGTAATTTCGTAACGTATAGTGCATCTTATGATCAACACTTTGACGGAATAAGTGGAGGATTAGGACTTCTTGTTACTAATGATGTTGCAGGTGAAGGAACTCTGGTTTCTACCAATGTAAGTGGTATCTATTCCTATCATTTAGAAGTTAATAGAAATTTTTCTATCAAAGCAGGTTTTCAAGCGAGCTATTCTCAAAGAACATTAGATTGGTCGAAATTAACCTTTGGAGACCAAATTGATTCGCGTTTTGGATTTGTATATCAAACTGCTGAAGTACAACCTGGTCAATCTGTATCTTATGTGGACTTTAGTGCAGGTTTATTAGCATACAGCGATAAATTTTATTTTGGTTTTGCTGCCCATCATTTAACACAACCCGATCAATCATTCTTAGTACCAACAAGTAAATTACCATTGAAAATAACCGCTCACACAGGCGCTGTTATTCCTTTAGGAAGAAAAACAAGATTTAATGATCCTGCCAAAATTTCTCCTAATATCTTATTTCAACAACAACAAGATTTTAGACAGATTAATATAGGTATGTATTTCCAGAAAAGTCCATTTATAGCTGGCTTGTGGTATAGAAACAAAGACGCATTTATCGCTTTAATTGGTTTACAGCAAGGTGTATTTAAGTTCGGATATAGCTATGATATTACCGTTTCTAGGTTAACTAATGCCACGGCAGGTGCTCATGAAATTTCGTTTGCCATGCAATTAGAATGCAAACCTAAAAAGAAACGCTACCGCACAATAAATTGTCCTTCGTTTTAGTTAATAACGAATCACCTCAAAATACAATAAAATCTTACACCCTAATTTAACAAACATGCTTTCTACAAAAATCAAGTTTTTGTCTTTAGGAATAATTGGCACTTCGCTTTTTATTATACAATCTTGCTCTAAAGATTCTTCTGGAGCTACAGGTTGGGAATATAACAATCCTAAAAACGGAGGTTATCTCAACATTGATTATTCTGAACAAGAAACAGGTCCAGGTCTGGTTCTCATAGAAGGTGGTACCTTTACAATGGGTAGAACAGAACAGGAAATCCAACACGATTGGGATAATATGCCACGCCGTGTTACCGTTTCTTCCTTTTATTTAGACCAAACAGAAATTACTAATCAGTTTTACCGGGATTATTTATACTGGTTGAAGCGTGTATACGATGTAGATTATCCTGATGTAGCGCGTAAAGCCACACCTGATACACTGGTGTGGCGTGATAAATTAGCATTTATGGAACCGTATGTTGAATATTATTTAAGACATCCAGCCTATAAAAACTATCCTGTTGTAGGGGTAAATTGGTTACAAGCAAATGATTATTGTGCTTGGAGAACGGACAGAGTAAACGAAAATATTTTAGTTAGAGAAGGTATTCTTAAAATGGATCCAGTAGGTCAAGTTGCAGATAATAACTTTAATACGGATGCTTACTTATCTGGTCAGTATGAAGGTTTAGTAAAAAGTGACTTAGAAGATTTAGACCCATCTAAAGGTGATGGAGCTACTCGTAAAGTAAAAATGGAAGATGGAATTTTCTTACCGAGATACAGACTTCCAACAGAAGCAGAATGGGAATTTGCCGCACTTGGTCTTATTGGAAATACATCCGAAGAGTTAATTACTGAACGTAGATTGTATCCTTGGAATGGACATATTTTAAGAAATGCAGATGATAGTTTCAAAGGTGAAATGATGGCCAACTTCAAACGTGGACGTGGTGATAACATGGGAACTTCTGGAAAGTTGAATGATAATGCTGATATCACTGGAGAGGTTACTGCATACTGGCCAAATGATTATGGTTTATATAACATGGCCGGAAATGTCAATGAATGGGTAATGGATGTTTACAGACCATTAACACCAGAAGATGTATCAGATTTCAGAGCTTTTAGAGGTAACGTTTACAAAACAGTTACCAGAAATGAAGATAACACGGTTGCTGATAAAGACGACTTGGGTAATATTAAATACCGTGATGTAACAGAAGGTGAAAGTGCTGAACGCAGGAACTACAGAAAGGCAGATAACATCAATTATTTAGATGGAGATAAAGAATCTTCTTCATCTTATGAATCTGAAGATAATGATGACGAAGCTTTGAGTAAAATAATGTACGAATTTGGAGCAACCTCCATGATTAACAACCGTTCTAGAGTATATAAAGGTGGTTCTTGGAAAGACAGAGCGTATTACATGTCACCATGTACGCGTCGTTTTTTAGATGAACGCTTATCTACAGAACACATTGGCTTTAGATGCGCTATGACGCGTGTTGGTAGTCCAGTTGGTTTAGGTGGAGGAAAGAAAAAATAAATACAAAAAAATATAAATTATTAACCCTGTAAATTTACTTTTACGGGGTTTTTATTTTATATGGATATTATTACACTTTACTCAGCTTTTTTAAAGCACCCTTCTGTTTCTACAGATACCAGAAAACTAACAATCGGAAGTATTTTTTTCGCTTTAAGTGGCCCCAACTTTAATGGAAATCAATTTGCTAAAACTGCACTTGAAAAGGGTTGCGCTCTGGTAGTAATTGACCAAGTTGAATTTAAACTCAACGATAAGTACCTACTAGTTGATGATGTTTTAATTGCTCTACAACAACTTGCTTTGCATCATCGTAAGCAAATGAAAGCAATCATTATTGGAATTACTGGAAGTAATGGTAAAACAACTACCAAAGAACTTCTTTATTCAGTATTGAGCAAAAGATATAAAACACTCGCAACATTTGGCAATCTTAACAACCATATTGGCGTACCGCTCACTTTATTGCAATTAACAGAAATTCATGAAATGGCTGTAATTGAAATGGGCGCGAATAAGCAAGGAGATATTAAAGAACTCGTAGAAATTGCAGAACCTGATTTTGGTCTTATTACCAATATTGGCAAAGCTCACCTAGAAGGAATGGGCGGTTATGAAGGAGTTATCAAAACCAAAACAGAACTTTACGATTTTATTCGTCATTCCGAAAGGCACCTTTTTGTGAACACACTACATGAGGTTTTTATAAAAAAATCGATAGGAATCAACCAGCATACTTTTGGAAATTCCATTTCAGACGATGTTATTGGAGCTTATTTAGGCTCATCTCCTTTTGTTCATTTAAAATGGAGAACGAAAGAAGAAACAACAGAACATGAAGTCAACTCGCAGTTAATGGGTGGCTACAACTATGAAAATATTCTAGCAGCTATTGCTGTCGGTGCATACTTCGAAGTTCCTGCTGCTTTAATTTCTGATGCCATTGCAGCTTATTCACCTACTAATAATCGCTCCCAACTTTTAGAAACACCCAATAATTCATTAATCTTAGATGCTTACAATGCAAATCCAACAAGCATGGAAGCAGCATTGTTGAACTTTAAAACGTTGCCAGTCGCAAACAAAGTCGTAATTATAGGAAAAATGATGGAGCTCGGCGATACTGCTGCTTTAGAACATCAAAAATTGGTGCAATTCATTCGAGACTGCAAATTTTATAAGGTGTTTCTTATTGGTGAACCTTACCAAAAGATAGCTGTAGAATCCTCTACCATCCTTTTTGAAAACGTAGATGAAGCAATTGCATATTTTGAAAAGTCGCCACTCTCTGGCTGCACCATTTTAATTAAAGGTTCCAGAGCGAATCAATTAGAGCGATTACAACCTCTATTCTAAAACGCACGATTTACTCCGATTAGCCAACGAAACTGAACGTAATCTGGCGAAATATTGGGTGTTCTATTCAATAAAAATGGCATATCAAATCGAATGGTTAATGGTTTTTCTAACGCCAACGGGCCCCATTTCTTAATGGTTGCCGCTATTCCGAGTCCCGCATCTGCGCGAGGTTCTGCGAAACTTAATTTTTCATTACTCAAATTTGAATTTAGTACTCCGATATCACCAAACAAATAAGTGTTGATTTTTAGCCACTTACGTGTAAATTTAGGTCTAATACGAATGAATTGATCAAATTCAATTTCAATGTTACCAGCAGCTCCAGTATTACCTCTGTAAGCCGCAATTATAGAACCATCAGGTCTTTCAAACGGAACTAAATAACCATTATAACCTCTTAGGTTTAATCCTCCTCCAAATTGGAAATTATTGGTGGTATTGCCATAACCATTAAATTGTTGAGGAAAAAAGGCTGCAGAACGCACATATTTATTTTCCATCATTTCTTCTGGATTTGCACCAGCAATGTATAAAGCAGATTCAGGTGCTACATTATTTCCTGTTCCAACTTGAGCAAAAAATCTAGTTTTAACTACAAATCGATTGATGTAATTCGTATTTACTACACTCAAATTAACTTGTGCATAGTCATAATCCGAACCAATAGCTGATGAGCGCATGTTCAATTTTATAGTTCCTTCGCCTTTTTGATATTCGTAACCATGCACTAAACCAACATTTACTGTATTGTTCCATTGTTTTAAATTCCAGTCGTTGCGATACATTAAATAACTTAAATCGGTAGAATCATTGCGGTACATCGCTTTAAAAAAAGCATAATAGGTAGTAGTTTCTTTTCTATTTTTAAATTCAAATCCAATTTTTCCTGCTGCCAAACCATCTAAATATCGGGCTGAAATATTAAATGAAGAACCTTTTAAAATACGGTTTGTGGCTGTTCTGTAGCTTCCTTTGAAAGAAATAGGATTGTAATTATTTAATACATTCTCCGTGTTATTGGTTAATATTCTTAAACCTGAATTTACCCAAAATGTAAAATCAAACACATGTTTTGTTTGCATGTAATTTCCATTAAGATGAAATCCGAACTTGAAACCATCTATCCTATTGTACCACACATCTGGGCGAGCAAAAATTTCATAATTTTTCCAATCACTTACGTTATAAACACGTGCATCAAACTTAACTGTAACAGGAGTTTTATGTGCATTATTCATCAAATTAATATCTGCAAGCCTATAAGTAGTATCAATAACTACATTTGAAAAGCCTGTGGGACAATTAATCGTAGCGGTATATTTTTCTTTCAATTTTCCCCATCCAATCCATCTAGGTAAAATAGCAGCATTCGTTTCTTTTTCGAACCAATTGTTGGGAATGTGATAGTCGGTTTTCTTTCCTTCTGCATCGTAAACAGAAAAATCTATAGGCATTTGCATTTCACCCTTTCGTTGAAAAGTAATTTTTACTTGCCCATCTTTCATTTTTCGAATCTTACCAATCTTATAATCAACTGTTTTAGATGTTTCTAACCATTGGTCAAAAAACCAATTTAAATCAGTCTTTGTGTAATGAATAATAGAATTTCTAAAATCCTCCATATAAGGGTGAGCAATTTTCCATGTATTGAAATAAGTCTTCATTGCATTTTGGAACAATGTATCGCCCAAAACATATTGAAGGTTATACAACATGGTTGCCGTTTTATAATAAACATTACCATAGCCTCCACCATGCCTTAAAGCACCACCAAAATCATCAGAGTGTGTATTGAGTGTTGTTTCATCCTCATTCACTCCATCTCTTAGATAACCCAAATAAACACTTTTATAACGCACCGTTTCTGGTCGATTGTACTGTTCTGTATAGTTTTGTTTTACCACTCCTCTAAAAGGAAAAGGACCATCAATATTTTCTAGTGACCAAGCAGTTAGAAATTGAGTAAAACCTTCGTCAAGCGCAGCTCTGTAAGTTTCATTGTTTCCTACCATTCCAAAAAACCAATTATGACCAACTTCGTGGGCCAATAAACCTCTGTAGGAAGGGTCTGCGCCACCGTCTAATGTCAACATTGGATATTCCATTCCATCGCGGGCATCAGCTACTACCATTTTATTGTACACGTACATTCCAAAATCTCGGGAATATGTTTCTATAACTTTTGCTGTATACTCCGCAGCATTTTGCCAACGACTTGCATGCGGTTCTTGTACCAAAGAAATAATCTGAATTCCGTTCCAAGTTGCTTCTCCAATTCTATAGGTTGGGTCTGCGGTCCATGCAAAATCGTGCACATTCTCAGCATGAAATTTCCAGGTTTTTCTTTTTTTAGGATCATAAGGAGTAATTACTGAGGGTTTCTCTTCCCAAGGTTTAGTAGCAAAATTTTTTATATCCAATTTATCTCTGAGCTCTTTGGGTAGCACTTCTTCCCTATTTTGCAGAAATCCAGTAGCTTCTAATACATAGTTTTCGGAGAAGTTTAAAGTAACATCATAGGCTCCAAAATCTCCGTAAAACTCTTTTCCTAAGTGCTGGTCGGTTTCCCAACCGAATTTTCTGTCGTAAACACAGATACGAGGGTACCAATGTACCCCATCGAAATGCTTGTAACCATAAGCTGGAAAAACTTTCATTCTTCTACGCACATTTCCTCCGATATCAAAATAGGTTTTAAAATTAATGTCAAAAGTTACATTGCCGTTAGGATTTAAAGGGCTTGGCAACCAAACTTTTAGAATCGTATTATCGAGTTGAATTTTTACTTGTTGCCCGTCGACATTAATTTTATCGATGATAGTTCCCAATTTCTGTGATTCATATTTTCCATATCTTGTAGGATAATCGTTAGTTTGGTGCAAATCGTCGGAATAGGATTCTGGTTGAAATGCATTTTGATATAAATGGAAATAAACAAAATTGAGGGTATCAGGAGAGTTATTGGTGTAAACTAAATTCTCTTTAGCTGAAATAATATCTGTTTGTTCATCAATTACCGCGTCTATTGTATAATGCACGTCTTGTTGCCAATATCCTGGAAAAGGCATTTTATTCTTCCAGTAATTGGGATTTTGAGGAGAAGTATATGAATTTGGTGGATGAATGGGGTCATATTGTTGACCAAAAAGGAAAGTATTATAAGCAAGACAAATGCTTATACCTAAAAATAAAATCGACTTCATTCTTGAATTTTAAAAAGCCGAAATTAACAAAAAACTAAGCAGGCAGTTGGTCTAATATTTCTTGACGTGATTTAATTTGCATTTTGTTGATATGATAGATGCTGGCATTAAATTCATAGCCTGCCAATAACACCAGCGCATTCAAGTTTATTAATACAAGAACAGCGATGAGCGCTCCAACTGAACCGTAAAGCGTATTATAAGTACCAAAATTCCCTACAAAAAACGCAAAACCAATCAATAATAAAACTATGATGAAACTCGAGGCTAAAGCTCCTACCGAGAAAAATTTAATTCTATTTTCCTTGGAAGGTCCCAAATAATAAAGAAATGCAATAATGAAGAAAATAAAACCGTAGAAAATAACCCATTTAAAAATCCACAACATTATACTATCCAATTGGTAGGTAATAATTTTCTTTTGGATTAAATAGCCCAAACCAAAATTTGCAAAAAGCATTAAACTAATTGCTAAAACCAATAAAAGAGTAACAATCATGGTTAATTGAAGAGAAACTAAGAGAATTTTCCATTCGGGGCGCTTATCGTGTATTAATATACTTGCATTGAACGATGAAATGATAGATGAAACACCATTGGTTGCATAAAACAAGGCAACAAAAAAACCCAATGACAGTAATCCATCGCGCTGAATTGAAATAATGTCTAACAACGTATTCTTAACCGCCATATATGAAAATGTTGGCAATACATCTTTTAATGAATCTAATAATAAATGGTCGAAATTGTCAATTGGTAGATAAGCTGTTAATGTGAAAAGGAAGATGATTGTAGGAAAAAGTGCCATGAAAAAATTATACGAAACTGCAGCCGCACGCATACTTAAGCGGGAACTTACCAAGCTCTTTTTAAATTGTTTTGCAACTGCAAGGATTGTAATACCGTGCAAACCAGGTAAAGATTTGTGAGAAGCAAAATGATACAATTGCTTCACCAAAGGAAGATTCAATAAAAAATCAGAAATTCTCTTAATCATTTAACAAGCTTTCAAACTCAAATCTAAGCTTTTTACTTGATGAGTAAGCGCTCCAATTGAAATGAAATCTACACCGGTTTCTGCATACTCTAAAATATTTTCTTCGTTTATACCACCCGAAGCTTCCGTTACATATTGATGATTAATAATTTTTAAACCTTCCCTAATTTGTTGTGGAGAGAAATTATCGAGCATTATCCTATTTATACCTCCTTTTTTAAGAATCAAATAAATATCATTGAGACTTCTTGCTTCAATTTCAATTCTCAAATCTAATTTATTCAACTTTAAATACGTATGAACTTTGTCAATTGCTGCTTCAATACCTCCTGCAAAGTCTATGTGATTATCTTTTATTAGAATCAAATCATACAAACCCATGCGGTGATTTACTGCTCCTCCATGTGCTACCGCCATTTTTTCTAAAACGCGCATTCCTGGGGCGGTTTTTCTGGTATCCAAAATTTTGGTAGAAGTATGTTTTACCTTTTGAACCAACTGATTCGTGTATGTAGCGATACCACTCATTCTCTGCATTATATTCAGCATTAATCTTTCAGCGGTAAGAATTGAAACTGGATTTCCTGTAATATAAAATGCAATATCGCCGTATTTTATTGGACTGCCATCGTTCAATAGTTGCTCCATTTGCAGCGAAGAATCAACTTTTTGAATGACTAATTTTGCTATCTCAATGCCTGAAATAACTCCATCACTCTTCACCAACAATTTGGCTTTTTGAATTATATCTTGAGGGACGCAAGCCAAACTTGTGTAATCACCTGTGTTTACATCCTCTTTGATGGCTAAATTTAATAATTCATCAACCAATTCTAACTGAAAACCAACATGTGGCAGTTTAACGTTCATTTTCGATACTAAGCTGTTGTATAAATTGTTGATTACCAATCTTTTTGATTAAAAAATACACCCTAAATTTTGACCTATTAATTGATTTGTAAGAACCAATTCCATACTGAGCAGATGCTGGATTATTTGCTTTATGACTCAATTCGAAACTCAAAGGAGGGTATTTTACAAAAAAATCTCTTAAAACTTGTTCTGCTTGTGCTTTGCTGTACATTTCTTCTTTTCCAAGAACCGTTAAATCGACATTGTTACTGAACCATTTTGCAACTTCTTGGGCTTTTCCTCCCCTTATTGCAGCAGCAATTTCTCCACCAATATCTCCCAAAGACGCAGCCTTGACTGTTGATGCAATAAGAAATAAAACGAAAATAAAACGCATGATTTGTTAGAACTGGCAACAATAATCAAGCCACCAGAATTTTATATATTATTTTTCCCAAAAATAAAATTAATTTTGGAAAATGAAGATAAAGCTGCTTCTAATAGGCAAAACAAATGAAAGTTATTTATTAAAAGGGATTGAAGATTACAGTGTTAGAATTAAAAATTACCTTCCTTTTGAAATAGAAATAATTCCCTATCTCAAAAATGCAACTGCCTTTTCACAAGAATTACTCAAACAAAAGGAAGGCGAATTGATTTTACAGAAAATTAAGAAGGAAGACATTGTAATTTTATTGGATGAAAATGGAAAAACACACCATTCTATAGGCTTTTCTAATTTTCTACAACAGCAAATGAACACAGGAAATAAACAGCTCATTTTTATTATTGGCGGGGCTTATGGATTCTCTTCGGATGTTTACTCCAGAGCAAATGGCAAAATTTCGCTCTCGTTAATGACATTCTCCCATCAATTGATTCGCCTCATCTTTGTAGAACAACTCTACAGAGGTTTTACAATTATTCACCACCATCCTTATCACCACGAATAGCGACAGTTTGATATACTTTATTGTATTTAATTACACCTTCTTTAAGTGAATAGTACTTTTGCGCAACTTGATGATTTTGTTCAGGCGGCTTTTCAAGCAAACTTGGTATTAATCTTACCGCTTTTAAATAATCTGAAGGTGTAAAATTATTAATCACTGCTCCTACGCCTCCATCGTTTAAAATTTCGGCTACATCACCCACATTTCCATTGCATATTATTGGTATTCCCAAAGACATAAGCTCGCCCATTTTAGTTGGTGAAGATGCTTTTTTAGAATACTTCGGGAGAATAAAAAATAAAGAGATACTACTTAGACTGCAGTAAATAGGAACCTCATTTCTTTTAGCTCTTTTTACAATGATATCGTTCGCATTTATTTCTTTTAAAACAGCAGCACGCTGCACTAATTCAGGTTCATCAGCAGTGATAAACAAAAATTTTGATTGAGGTTTATTTGCTTGTAGCACTTTAAAAAAATCAAGCATTTCGTTTAACATATACCAAGTGCCCAATGAACCTAGGTAACTGATTACAAAATCGTCCTGCTTTAATCCTAATGCTGTCCTAAGTTGCTTCACTTCTTGTTGATTAACATTTCTATAAGAAAAAAACTCCAAATCAGCACAACAAGGAATTACAGTTATGGGCACTTGTTGAAACCCTTTCCAAGAATGAATTTCAACTTTTGCATTATTGGTAAGTGAAATAACAGCATCTGCATTTTTCAAAAACTCCTTTTCTTTCCTTTTGAAATAGTTATATATCATCGAAAAAATTGGATTTTTAAGATTCCAAATGTTTCCATCTACCCTTTCATCAGCCCAAAAACCACGCATATCGAATACAAAGCGAAGATTCAATTCATTTTTTAAACCTTGTCCAATCAATGCAGAAATATAACTGCGGCAATGCACAATTTCAATTGCTTCTTGAACACAAATTTCTCTACTTTTCTTTTTTAAATTCCAAACGTCTTTTAAAGTTGAAAGCACAGGAGGACTTGGCGTGTAGAAAATTGGAAACCATTGAATATTATTTTGTAACAAGAGATTTTTTATTTCAACTCCTTCTTGTTCAAATCTTAATTTTTTCTCACAGCTTAAAATTGAAATGTGGTGGCCCATTGCGGAAAGCCCCTTCAAATATGGAATAACTTGAGACTGTCCGAGAGGATCGGTCATTCCATCATAAGAAATATATAAAACCTTCAAAACAATGTACTTTTTGATTTTCTTTGCATGATGCGCAAAAGTATTTATATTTTAACTGTAATGGTACATGGGTAATAAGTTGTTTACTTCTTTCGACTTATTACTGCTTCCAATTTATTTTTTTGGAATCTACTATTTAGCGCAAATGAGTATACGAGGCAAAGCTGCCATCAATCCGTTGTACAGATTCTATTTGAAAGGATTACTAGCAAAAATGATTGGGGCAATTGCTGTTTGTCTTATCTACATATTTTATTACAAAGGAGGCGATACTATTGGATATTTTGAAAGTTCTATTCTAGTTACCAAACTAGCAGTGGTAGATTTCGAAACGTATTTAAAAATTATGAGTGGCGATTTATCTAAACTCAATTTGTTTCATATGGTAGTTAATAATTTATGCTGTCCCGATTATTACAAAGACCCTCAATCTTTTTCGGTTGTTAGAGCTGTAAGTCCCGTTATCTTTTTAGGTTCGTTTAGTTACCTCTCTACTTCATTACTTTTTTCTTATATTTCCTATGCTGGAATTTGGCGATTGTTTCTTCTATTCAATGAGCTTTATCCTAACATGGAGAGAAAATTTGCAACGGCAATACTTTACATGCCATCACTCATATTCTGGGGCTCTGGAATTCTAAAAGACACGATAACTTTTTCCGCTGCATGTTTGTTTACATATAGTATTTATAACACTTTCATTAAAAAACATAAACGCCTAACTAATATCATCTTATTAATCTTTTCCTCTTTCGCATTAATAACTGTAAAGCCCTACATTTTTGTTGCTTTATTGCCAGGAGCAGCCATTTGGTTATCATTCTCCAGAATTTCTTCCATAAAAAACGGATTTGTTAAAATAGCTATTACACCCGTAATTTTAATTGTTGCATTCGCTTTAACTACAACAATTATGGGGGCTCTCGGCTCTTCATTGGGTTCTTTTAGTTCAGTTGATAGCGCCTTGAATAAAGCAGTACTTACCAAAAACGACCTAACTAGAGAGGCATACGGAAAAAACTCATTCGATATTGGATCCTACGATGCATCACTACTCGGAATTCTATCAAAATTTCCAGCAGCGGTTGTCGCTGGACTTTTCAGGCCATTTTTATGGGACGTTTCAAATCCGGTAATGTTAATATCGGCGCTTGAAAATACATTTTTAATGTTGCTAACATTAAGAGTACTCTTGAGAGTTGGCCCTTTAAACTTCTTCTCTCTCATTTTTAAAGAACCCTTGCTTATTTTTTCCTTCGTTTTCGCAATATTTTTCTCTTTTTCTGTAGGACTTACAACTGCAAATTTCGGAGCACTTGTAAGGTATAAAATTCCTGCATTGCCCTTTTACTTGTGCACATTATTTATTTTAGAAAATAAAATTAGAGTATCTAGAGATAGCTCATAACAATGGAAAAAGAATTAAATAAAACCGGTTTCTCGATGCACAACAAGCTGTTGCTCTGTCTTTCGTTTTTAGAAGGGGGCTCTTTAATGGCAACAGAATTATTGAGCGCACGTATGTTAGCTCCCTACTTTGGCTCTTCTTTATTTGTTTGGGCTACAGTTTTGGCAGTAACCTTAGGAGGACTCACTATTGGGTATTTTTTAGGAGGCATTATTTCTTCAAGCGCAAAAAAAGATAAGTTACTCCTCATTACATTGGTATACTGTGGAGGTTTAATTATGTTAATGCCTTTTGTTGCTCAATGGGTGCTGAATTTTGCACACCTATTTTCATTCAATGAATCTGTAATTCAATCGGGAATGCTCATAATTTTACCTCCAGTGATTGGTATGGGAATGGTTTCTCCATTAGCAATTGCAAACTTAGATGCATCCGCAGAAAATAGTGGAAAAAAAGCAGGGCTAGTTTATGCAATTTCAACTACTGGAGGAATTTTATATACCTTCCTTTTTGGATTTTATGTAATTCCACGATATGGATTAATTTTCCCTTCCATTGCAACGGGATTTATCTTAGGTATTATTCCAGCATTTTTATTGTTCAAAAATGGGTGGAGAAAATCGGGTGTGTTTTTTTTAGTTTTTATTGTTTGTATCGCTTACAGAAGCTGGCAAAGAAAATTAACGAACAACAAAATTGATATTGTGTATCAAAAAGAAGGAATATTAGGACAAGTGCTTGTTGCAGATATTCCAATTTTTAAAAATGGAAAATCAGAAGTTGAACGCTCCCTATTTGTAAATAGAATTATTCAAACCACCTATAACAAAGACAATAAAAAATTTAATGACCATGCTTATTTCAATGTAACAGAAGATATTTTAACTCAATTTCCTGAAAAATCACACATGTTATTGCTAGGACTTGGAGGTGGTGTATTAGCGGAATTCGGAATCAGCAAAAAATTCAAAGTAAACGCAGTAGAATTAGACGAACGAATTGTTGAAGTATCTCAAAAATATTTCAATTTAAGCAAGGAAGTAACAATAATTCAAGAGGATGCAAGAAGATTTATAAATAATGATACAAGTAAATACGATATCATAATTTTTGATTTGTTTCGGGGAGAAGAAACGCCAGCTCATGTTTTTACAGCAGAAAGCATTACATCCGCAAAAAAACTACTTACCGAAAACGGAATTATTCTTATCAATGCAAATGGCTATTTCCGTCACGATATCGGGAAAGGTACGCGGTCGTTATTTAAAACAATTAGAGGCTTAGGATTATTTGTAGAACTATATCCAACTGGCAAAACCGAATCGACCAGTAATATGATTTATTTAGTTAGTAAAAACAGAGATGTTTTTGATGATTATTTGCCTGATTATGTAAAAGATAATTTCATTGCTTCCGATGAAATTAATATTGAAGACGCCGTAATCTTAACAGACAGGCGTCCAATTCTTGATTATTTAAATGAAGACGCCACTAAAGCTTGGAGATTGGGTTACATGCAATACATGAATCAATTTTATAAAAATTATCATATTCCTTTATTTAATTAAGGCTCACTCAAAAAGTTAGAAATGCGGCGGATGTGAGGCTCAAACATTGAAGATGTATATTTAATACTTCAATAGGGCTGCAACGAAGCAAATGCAGTATTTCTGGTTAGCTTACATATTAAATAATGAAAAATCAATATAATATTGGTGCACGGATTTTTGATGATACTCAATTAAATTCATACATTTAAAATGAATATTTCAACAAGATATACCATATTTTAAAGGCATTAAGCGCTTTTGAGTGAACCCTAATTAGAGTCTTCTATAAAGCCCATTAGTCTGAACTATAGAGTCTTCTTATTAGGCGCGCGACGGATGAAAAAGCGCAGTTTACTTTTGTAAATGAGCATTTTTCAGAGGAGTGCAACGACATAAGACTTTATAGACAGACTTTAACTAGGTGTCTGTCTACAGAGGCAGGAGTCTGAACTACAAAGGCTTCATATTAGGCGAGGGACGGCTGAAAAAGCGCAGTTTACTTTTGTAAATGAGCATTTTTCAGAGGAGTGCAACGACATAAGGAGACTTTATAGAAAGACTCTAA
>Ga0105049_10003837_pt1 | contig 17695 bp, 12 predicted proteins | sample MAT06_FD_78087 | JGI IMG/M metagenome (GOLD analysis project Ga0105049, IMG submission 78087) | Freshwater microbial communities from Lake Fryxell liftoff mats and glacier meltwater in Antarctica - MAT-06 | ecosystem: Environmental > Aquatic > Freshwater > Ice > Liftoff microbial mat | place...
CACCGGGCCGTCGGACGGCGTGAGCTCGCAGACGCGATCGGTCTTGTCGCCGTCCGAGTGCCAGCGGCACAGCACGTCCGCCACGCCCTGGCCGTGTCGCCCGATCGCGAAGCGGAGGCTGCCGCCGCGGGCCTCGTCGCCGGTCCGCTCCGCGGCGGTGCTGAGATAGCCGCGCGCCAGGGCTTCGAACATTTCCATTTCCATGTGGACTTTGGTCAGGTCGCGTTCGTCCTCGGCGCTTTCGCTGGTGGTGGTGCGGATCATGTCGCCGAAATCGTAGAGGGCAAGGCCGGGCATCACGGTGTCGAGGTCGAGGACGCAAATGCCTTCGCCGGTCGCGTTGTCGAGCATGACGTTGTTGAACTTGGTGTCGTTGTGGGTGACGCGTTCGGGGATTTCGCCTTTGGCGTGGAGGTCGAGCAGGATGGTGGTGATGGGTTGGTGTTCGATGGCGAATTGGATTTCGTTGCGACAACTCGCGGCGCGCTGGTGAGCGTCAGTCTTCCGTGCGCGGGCAAAGGTGGTAAAGCGCTTCGGTGTATTGTGAAAATCGGGGATGGTGTCGTGCAGGCGTCCGCCGGGTAGGTCGGTGAGGAGTTGTTGGAAGTAACCGTACTCTTTCGCGGCCTGATACGCTTCTTTGGGGGATTCGACAACGTCGTAGATGCGGGCGTCCTCAATAAAGAGGTAGGTGCGCCAGTAATTGCCATCGGGGGTGAGGTGATACGTCTTGCCGTCGCGGGACGGGACGAGCCGCAGGACGCGCCGGTCAATGTCGGGATAGTTTTGCGCGGTGAACTTCTGGCGGATGTGATCGGTGACGCGGGCGATGTTTTCCATCACCTGAAGCGGTTGTTTGAAGACGTGATGATTGATGCGTTGGTGGACGTAGCGGCGGTCGGCGCCGTTCTGGTGGTACGTCGCGACGAAGGTGTCGTTGATGTGGCCGTGGGTGAACGGCTCGGCTTTGATCAGCGCGCCGGCGATGTCGAACTGCGCGCCGATGTGGGGAATGTCGGGTAGCTGCGTTACGTCCACAGTTTCTCCGGATAGACCCCCTGTTGGACGAGGCGCGCGATGTTGGCGACGACGACCGGCTTGTCTTCGCGGTACGTGATGCCGAACCACGCGCTGGTGCTGGCGAGGACTTTCATGCGCGCGCGACCGGCTTTGATCAAGGCGTTCATCGGTGTCGGGATGAAAAATTCGGCCTTCTCATCGTTGAGCCGGGTGGAGAGGAACTTCACAAACTCCGCCTGCAACAACTCGAACGCCGACGGGGTGAAGCCGAACATGTTCATCGAAACGAGTTCATCGCCGGTGAGCGGATGCCCCTGACCGGCGTCGTCCAAGTACCGGGCGGCGTTGCCGGCTTTTTCAATTTTGGTGCGTTCGACGATATTGGTCAGGAACCCGTGCGCGTCGCGTTCGCAGATCGCCCGGGAAACGGTACCGTGTTCGGAAAGCGTATTGCGCAGGACAAAGCCGACCATCGAATAATCCGCCACGGTCGGGGTGTCTTGTGATTGTTTGAGATAATCCGCCAACGTCTGGAACGACGCCGCGCCGTAGAAATCGTCGGCATTGATGACGGCGAATGGTTCGCGGATCACGCCGGCGGCGGCCACGATGGCGTGGGCGGTGCCCCACGGTTTCTGGCGAGTCGGTGGGAGCGTGAAGCCGGGGGGCAACCGGCCGAGTTCTTGATACGCGTACTCGACCGGCAACCGGCTCGAAAACTTCGACCCGACCGCCTTTTTGAAATCCGCTTCGATGTCGCGGCGAATCACGAACACCACTTTGCCGAAGCCGGCGCGGATGGCGTCGTAGATGGAGAAGTCAATAATGGCTTCGCCGTGCGCGCCGACCGCATCAATTTGTTTCAGGCCGCCGTACCGGCTGCCCATGCCCGCTGCCAGAACCAAGAGAGTTGGAGTCATAGTTGTTTCCGTCAAACGCGCGCAGTGTACCGATACGATTGCCCACCGGCGAGAGTTTTTGCTGCGGAACCGCAACTGCCGGCACCCACCCCTGCCCCCTCCACCGGCGTGTCGCGTGAGCCGGCTTAGGCTGGGATGGTACGGCTGTGAAGGACTTGCGCGATGGTTTCGCGGAGCGCGGCTTGCGTGATGGGTTTGCCGAGCACCGCGTCGGCCGGGGTGGGGCGGCCATCGGCGAAGCCGGTGACGATGACCACGGGCGTTTCGGGGTGAAGCTCTTTCACGGCTTGGGCGAGTTGATCGCCGCTGAGTTCGGGCAAGGCGCGGTCGGTCACCACCAAGTCGAACCGGTTAGCGCGAAATTTGTCGAGACCGTCGCGTCCATTGGCGGCGGTGATAACCGTGTGACCGTCGCCACGGAGGTATTCGGACTGGACATGAAGCACCTGCGGATCGTCTTCCACGACGAGCACTTTGAGAGGCGCAGGAGTGGCGTTGTTGGTTGCCGGCAACGAGGAAGTCGAGTCATCGGTCGTCGGTGCCGGCAGCGGCAGGCGCGCGGTGATGGTGGTGCCTTCGTTGGGGGCGCTTTGGATGTCAATGGTGCCACCGTGGCGGTGGATGATGCCATAGACGATGGCCAAGCCGAGGCCGGTGCCTTGTTGGGATTTGGTGGAGAAGAAGGGTTCGAGGCAACGTTCGCGGACTTCGGCGGTCATGCCGGTGCCGGTATCTGCGATGCTGAAGGCGACGTGGCCTTCAGCGACGCGCGTGCTGACGGTGAGCGTGCCGTCCTGTTGTAACGCGTCCACGGCGTTGAGGATGAGGTTGACGACGACTTCCCGCAGTTCGGCGGCCTGGCCACGGATGGGCGGGGCGTCGTGCAGGGAGATTTCGAGTTGGATGGTGATGCCGTGGGACATCGCCTGATCTTTCCAGCGGGGTTGGGTGAGGATGATGGCTTGTTCGATGACTTCGTTGATGTCAACGGGCTGATAAACTTCACTGACTTTGCGCTGGCGATAAAATTCGCGGAGGCGGTTGACGATCTGGACGGCGTCGCGGGCGGCGGCGTTGGACATCTGGAGGAACTTTTTGACTTTATTCTGGTCGTTGAGATTCTCCGGCCACGCGAGGAGCAGTTCGTTGAACCCGAGAATCTTGGCGAGGGCGTTGTTGAAATCGTGGGCGACGCCGCTGGCCATTTGTTCGAGGGCGCGGAGGCGTTCTTGTTGGACGAGTTGGCCTTGGGTGTTGCGCAATTCGGTGAGGGCGGCGGCCAGCCGCGCGGCGGTGTCGCGGAGTGATTCCTCGGTGAGCTTGTGCTGGGTGATGTCGCGGACGCTGACCTGGATCATCTCGCCGCGCGGGCAGGAGGTGAGACTGGCGCGGCCTTCACAGACAATCGTGGTGCCACTCGGTAGTGTGAGCCGGAATTCGTGGCAGGGTTGGTTGACGGTTTGCAGGAGCGTGGGTTGGTCGGTGATGCCGGCGAGGTCGGGGGAAAGCGATTGAAATGGGCGATTGTGCAGGTGGCTGTAGCCGCTGTCCGTGAGCCGCAGCGCGGCGAGGTTCGCTTCCACGATCTGGAGCGATGTTGGGTCGAGCAGAAAAATGGCGTCGCCGGACAAATCGAAGAGTTCGCGATAGCTGTGCTCGGAGACGTTGACTTCCTGTTCGACCACCATACCGACGGTGATGAGCACGGCGAGGATGGCCGAGGTGAAGTAGCCGCACGCCATGAAACGCGGTTCCAGTTCCGCGAGCGGGAACGCGAGCAGGTGGAGTCCCCAGAGAATGAAACCGCAGCCGAGAATCCGCGCGCCGAGGTACCGCCGGCGTTGCCGGATGTAGAACCACCCCGTGTACACGCCGGCCAGCGCCAGCAGCGTGAACAGCGGGAACGTGATCCACAAGTGGTCGGTCACGAGATAGGCCGACACAAAACTCCAGAGCACGATCATCCCACACGCAAGCCCCAGTTCCCGTTGCTGGCGGGGATGCTTCGTCAGTTGAAAACTGCCCCAGAACATGAACAACGCGCTGATGCCGATGCACGAGCCGCGGGTCATCAACAACAGCGGTGTTCGCGGCGATTCTTCCAGCCCAATCGAGGAGGCCAGATAAACCGAGTAAAACATCCACGACACCGTCCAGAGACTGAAGTACGGCTTGCGCGTCGCGTGATTCAGATAAGCAAAAAGCGCAATGACGACCCAGACGCTAATCAGCGCCAAGACCAACGCGGCCGTGCTCCATTCCGTCGGGAATAGCAGCACGGTTTTGTCGAAGCTATCTAGTAACCAACCTGTTGACATCGCGCCCCCATGTGGGCATCGGCTGGTATTGCAATCCGTGCGCCAAAGTGGCGAAAACGCCCTCCGCGCTTCTCAACCCGCAAAACTGACTGCCGGCGTTTCGCAAATTCGCAGTCGCTGGAAGCAATTTTGTCTCCCCGGCCACCCATCGCCGGTGTGGCTTACGAGATGCCGAGGAGGCGGAGCAGGTCGGGGAGCTGGGAGTAGTCGGGGATGACCACATGAGCGCCGGCGCGGATCAGCCGGCTGCGCTTGGCGGGGTTGAGACCGAATCGCTGCAATTCTTCGCTCGCGATGCCGACGGTCAGGCCGCCGCGCTTGTGGGTCTCGCGGATTTCCACCGGGCCGTCGCCGAACGCCACGACTTGTTTCACATTGGCCGGGCCGATGTCGTTCAGGATGCGGTCGAGGACAATTCGTTTGGCTTCCTTCGTCGCGTCGCCTACCGCGCCGTAGATCCGGCCTTCAAACAGCGGCGCGTAACCGAGCGCTTCGGCTTCGCGAATGACATCCTCCACATCGGTGCCGCTGGCGAGATAGAGTTTCACCCCGGCCTGATGCAGGCGCACGAGAAACTCCGGCGCGCGTTTCATCGTAAAATCCGTCACGTCCAACTCACCCCGGTGCAGCTTCGCAAACCGCGCTTGCACCAAGCCGCTCAGCGCGTCGGTATAAATCTTTTTGTACCGCACCTCGTCGAGAATCTCCGCCGCTGGCACCTCACCAAACTCGCGCACCAGTTTCACCAATCCCTGCATCTGCACCAGCGTCTGGATGCCGGTCGTCCGGTCAATGAACTCGCGGACGCGTTTCACGACGCGCGCGTACAGCGTCTCATCGGCGGTGGCGTAATGCCGGCCCAGAATCGCCTGGATCATCATCGGCTCCATCACCTGTTCCCAACCTTGGCGGAGCGTGGAAATTGTGCCGTCGTGATCGAAAATCGCATGCGTCATTCGCACCGGGTCGGGCAGCCGTTGGATGATCTCGATCTCGGTGTTTTGCCAATGCACCGCTTTCCGGGGATCGTCTGCCAGCTCCGGTTCGTACACGTAATCGGGGTCAGCGCCGATGGTGCGGATTTCGGCGGGTGAGGCGGTCCCGGTCTGAAACAGTTTCTGCACGGTGACGCCTGCCACAAAATTGCCAAACGACGCGGCCTCGGCCGGGGCGCGTCCGGCCGCCAGCGCCGCCGCCAAACCGGCCAGCATCGCGTCGCCCGCGCCAACGGAATCCACCGGGTTGATGATATGCAGCCCCGGCACGGTCTGCAGTCCGGCGGGGTCCGCGACGAGACAGCCCCGCGCCCCGCGGCTCACAACCACCGGTTTCGACCAGCGCCGGTAGAGTTGTTCCGCTGCCGCGCGCGCTTCTTCCAGCGGGATCACGTCGCCCGGCTGATATTGACCGCTGCAGAGATTGGTGGCTTCGAGGTCGTTGAGCCGGTGGAGGCAGTGATCGTAAGCGGCGGGCAAGTGCCGGCAATCCACGATGAACGTCTGCGCCGGGTGTTGGCGCATCAGTTGGTTGAGCGCTTGCTGGAAAAACGGGGTGTGAATGCCGCGCAGGATCTGTTGGTTGACGATGACGATGTCGAGCGCCGGCAGGGCGGCGGCGAGTTGGGCGAGGAGCGCGGTGGCCACTTCGTCGCCGAGCTGGTTGAAATTGCCAAAATCAATCCGGTTCTCCTCATTGCCTTCGCGGATCGGTTTGATGTACACCGGCGTGTCCCAATTTTCGGTCTGCACCCGCACCGCGCGGCGGTCCACCTGGTGTTGATCCAGCCGCCGCCACATTTCCCGGCCAAACGGATCATCGCCGACCACGCCAAAGGCCGTGAGTTGACCAACGCCCATGGCGAGGAGGTTGTTGACGATGGTGCCGGCGCCGCCGAGTTCGTAACGTTGACTGCGGGCGGGGCGGGTGGGGAGGCCGGTTTCGACGGATTTTTCCGAGGCGGTGTAATCCATCGGCCAATACACATCCACGCAAAAATCGCCAATCACGCCCACGCGCACACGGGGCAAGCTGTCCAACAGGGTATTCAATTCTTTAACAATCACATTCACTCTCCGGCTTCGGGTCGGTATAGTACCAGCCATGCAACGAATTGGAATTGTTTTGAATGCGGAGTCGGGAAAAATTTCCATCCACACCACGGGCGCGGATGGTGCGCCGGTGTGGCAGGCGCGGGACATCCCGGTGTTATCAGCGGCGGGTCAGCCGGTGGCGGGGAAGCTGACGGCGACGGCGGATGGTTTTCGGTTTGAAACCACGACCCCGCGCGAATTGATTTTGACCGCGGTGGTGCGCGATGACCGGCTGCTGCTCACCCTCACCGAATCCGCCACGCCGGGCGCGACGGTGCCGGAGCGGATGCGACGGGCAGCGGAAGCCCCGCCGGTGCAGGTGTTGCCCGGGTTGTTCGCGTTGGATCCTGCGGAGGAGCGGTCCGGCTTCGTGCTGCCCATCGCAGAAGGTCTGTGGGTGCCGGTCTCGACCGTGGTCGTGCAGGCGACGGTGAAATTGTATTTCGTCATGGGTTTGGCGATGGGATTCTGGGCGGTCTGCCGGCCCGGGCGGGGGACGGTGGTGGGGTTGAGCGATCACCCGTACCTCCAATTTGCGATGGAAGGCGGAGCGTGGGGGCAACGTTGGACGCCCGAATGGTTGCGCGATCCCGACACCGTGCCGCTGCAACTGGAAATCGCGTTCATCGCGGGTGAACAACCGCTGGATGCCGCCAAAGAATTTCGCCGGCATGAGTTCGCCCACAAGCAACTGGTGCCGCTGGCCCGGCGACCGGCAATGCAGAACCTCGCGGGTGGCGCGAATATCAAATTCTTCAACCTCACCAACCGTGTGGCGCGCCCGCCGGATCGGCCCGGCGGTGAGAAACGTCTGTACCGTTTCGCCGATGTCGCGCGGGTGTGCCGGGAACTGCGCACGCTGGGGCTGGACCGGGTGACGGCGATTTTTTGGGGGTGGGGGAAAGAGGGGTACGACCGGCTGCATCCGGATTTTCTCCCGGCGAACGAGTGGGCGGGCGGCGATGCCGGGTTGCGCGCGGCCAGCGATGAGATTCGGGCGCTCGGTTTCAGCGTGGGCGGGCACGACAATTATCAGGACATCTACGAGGCCGCGCCGTCGTTTGGCAAAGGCGAGTCCGTGTGCGTGACGCCGGCTGGCGAGTTGCAGGCGGGCGGTTTTTGGACAGGCGGACAATGCTACATCCAGTGCAGCGCGGAGGCGTTGCGGTTTGCCCGGCGGAACCTGCCGCAGATGAAAGAGCGGTATGGATGGAATGCGTTGTTCATTGATACGACGACCGCCGCGCATTTGTACGAGTGCTACAGCGAGCATCACCCGCGAACGCGCGCGGATGATCGGCGCGATAAGCAGGCGTTGCTGGATCTGGGGCGGGAACTTTTCGGGTTGTGCGGCTCCGAGGCCGGCTTCTCATGGAGCGCCGCGCACATGGATTATTGGGAGGGAATCCTCCTCATTCCGTTGGATCTCAGTGGCGGCTTCAAGTGGTGGGGGCAGGAAATGCGCGCCCGACCCTTGCCGATTTTCGGCGCGGTGTATCGCGATGTGGCGTTGGCGTATCAACACCAGTCGTGTGGACTCGGGCCGAACACGCCGTTGTTGTTTCTCGCCGCCTTGCGGAGCGGCCAGCCGCCCTATTATTTCCTGAACGAAGAGGTCACACCGGCGCTGACGACGTATCTCCGCCAAAGTTACGAGGTGCTGGCGCATCTCCACCGGCTCACGCTGAACGAGACGGTCGCGGAACATCACTGGTTGACGGCCGATGGGTTGGTGGAGCGGACGGTGCTGACCGATGGTACCGAGATCGTCACCAATTCCTCCACTCAACCTTACGTCACGACCGACTATGCGTTGCCGGCTTACGGCTTCTTCGTGCGCGGTCCCCAGTTCCTGGCGTTCTGGGCGGACCGGGTGGGGACGATGACATTCCAGCCGGCACGCTGGGCCGTGGTGCGACCCGGTGTGGTTTTCTCGGAGCCGGCCACCGATGCGGCCGGCGAAGCGCAGTTGCGGGCGTTACTGCGCTGATTCAGATTCCCGGGACGTAGCCTTTGCCGAAGGACATTTTGCCCACGGGTTGCCGGCACTGCTCGGTGAACGGCAGCCACGAGGTGGTGCCGCCGTCGAGGACGAGTGTTTGGCCAATGAAGTAACGCGCGTCGGGCGAGGCCAGAAACACGGCGGCCCGGGCCACATCGCGCGGTTTGCCGACGAAGCCGACCGGGATCATGCGGCCCATCGCTTCTTCCGTGACGCCGGGGATGGCGATTTTGTGATTCTCCACGGTGATTGCGCCGGGGGCGATGGCGTTCACGCGCACGCCGCGCGGGGCGAGTTCGATGGCCAGTTCGCGGGTGTAGGCGACGATGGCGCCTTTGGTGCCGGCATAGACGGAATGTTCGGGGAAACCCGCGAACGCGTGGATCGAGGTGATGTTGACAATGGCGCCGCGTTTCTTTTCCAAAGCCGGTAGCACGGTTTGCGTGAGGAAAAACTGGGCGCGGACGTTGACGTGATACAACGTGTCGAACTGTTCCGGGGTGACCTGTTCAAACGGCAGGTTCATCGTGATGCCGGCATTGTTGATCAAGATATCGAGGCCGCCGAGGAACGCGATGGCTTGCCGGCCGAGTTCTTGGACCGCGCTCACGTCATTGAAGTCCGCTTGGAATGCCGCGGCCTTCTTGCCGATGGCGCGGACAGCCGACTTTGCGCCGCGGTCGCTGTGCGAATAATGCAGTGCGACCTTCGCGCCCTGCCGGCCAAATTCGAGCGCGATCTCGCGACCAATCCCGGTCCCTGAGCCGGTGACCAACACACGTTTGTTCTTCATCGTCATGCCATCCCTTTAGACTGCCGTTCGCCCGCCGTCAATCGTCCACGCGGCACCGTTGACGTAGCTGGCGGCATCTGACGCGAGGAAGAGCACCACCGCCGCGACTTCTGCCGGCTCACCGTACCGGCCACTGGGGTTGCGGGCGAGAAACCGCTCTTTGGAGGTGTTGGGGTTTTCGCGGTCGGCGGCTTTTTCAATCGCCGTCCACAGCGGCGTTTGAATTGGGCCGGGGCAGACGGCGTTGACGCGGACGCCGAGTTTGCCGACTTCACCGGCGGCCACGCGCGTCAAACCGACCACCGCATGTTTGCTGGCGGAGTAGGCGGCCATGCCCGCCGGACCGTACAAGGCCGAAGCCGAGGCCATGTTGATGATGCTGCCGGCTTTCTGCGCGAGCATGACCGGCAGGACGTACTTCAGGCCGAGAAACACGCCGCGCAGGTTGACGGCGATGACTTTGTCGAACACGTCTTCGGGGTAATCCACCAGTGGGCAGACCGTGCCCTCGATGCCGGCGTTATTGAAGAAGACGTCAATCCGGCCAAACTTGGCGAGCGCGCCTTGCACGTAACCCTGCACATCGGCGCTGTGCCGGACATCGGCGCGGATGAACTCCCCGCCAATCTCCGCCGCCACGGCCGCGCCTGCCTCGGCAACGGCGTCCACGACCACGACCTTGGCGCCGGCCTCCGCAAACGCCAGACACGTCGCCTTGCCGATGCCGCTGCCGCCGCCGGTAATCACGACGACGCGGTCTTTCAATTCGTTTGCTCCAAGCGCGCGATCAATTTCTCAATGGCCTGCGTCCGGCAATCCACGATGGATTGCTTGCTGTACCACGCGGTATGACTCGTCAAGATGGCGCGGTCGCCCAACGTGCGCAGCGGCGAGTCCGGCGGCAAGACCTCCGGCTCGTACACATCAATCGCCACGCCGGCCAACCGCCGCTCGCGCACCGCTTGCGCCACGGCGTCGGCGTCGAGCAATGCGCCGCGCGAGACGTTGATCAAGAGCGCCGTCGGCTTGACGAGTTGCAGCGAGCGCGCATTGATCAGTCCGCGCGTCTCCGGCAACAGCGGACAATGCAGCGAGATCAAATCCGATTCGCGCAGGACGGTTTCCAAGGCTGTACTGCCCGGCACCACTGGATCATAAAACAGCACCCGCTTCACGAGGGGGCGGATCATTTCAGCAAACTTGCGCCCGATGCGGCCCAAGCCCACCAGACCCAGCGTCAGCGTGCTGAGCCGCTCGATGGGATCGGGCGGTTGAATCTTCCATTGTCCGCCCAGCAGCACCGATTGCGTCGCCGCCAGTTGCCGGTGCAACGACAACAGCGCCGCCAGCGCTTGTACCGCGACCTCTTCCGTCGCGTAGTCGGGCGTGTTATCCACCGTCATCCCGCGCGCCTTCACGGCGGGGAGATCAATCGTGTCCAACCCGATGCCGACGCGTTGCAAGTGCCGGCACGTCGCCGGCAAGGCGTTGATCACTTCCGCCGGCAACGGCGCGAGGATGAACAGCACGCCGTCAATGCGCGGCGCTTGCTTGATCCGTTCCAGCAACTGCCGGATTTGCTCTTCGCGCGGGGGCGGCGGTGGTTTCCAGCCCGGCATGCACCACGTGATGCCGTGCGCGGTCAGCGCCGGTGTTTCGATGTCGAATTCCGGCGCGAACCAATCAGTGACGAGAACATGTTTTCCGCTCATAAGTTTCCTTCCAAGGTTTCCACAATGCGTCCCAAAAACTCCGCCGCCGGTCCGCCGTCCAGGACGCGATGATCCACGGACAAACACAACCGCAGCGTCGGGCGAACGGCGAGTTGCCCGGCCACGACAAACGGTCGCTCGGCGATGCGGCCCACCGCCAACATGCTGCTTTGCGGCGCGGCGATCACCGCCTGAAATTCATCCACCCGGCTGGTGCCGAGATTACTGATTGAGGTCGCGCCGCCGGCCGTGGCCTCGCCCGGCAGCCGCCCGGCCCGCGCCGCGGCAACGAGTTCGGCACGTTGTTTCGTCAACGCCGCCACGTCCAGATTGTCCGCGTTGCGAATGATCGGGATCAGTAACCCGTCGTCCAGCCCGACCACCACTCCCACGTCGTTCGTCGGCAGTTTCACAATCGTCTCGTTCTGCCAGATGCAATTCGCGAACGGACAATCCCGCAACGCCCGCGCCACCGCCTGCACCAACAAATCCGTCACCGTCACCCGCGCGCCGGTGATCTGCTCCAACAATTCCTGCCGCCGCGCCAGCAACGCCGTCGCGTCCAACTCCGCCCGCAAATAGAAATGCGGCACCGTCGCAAAACTTTCCGCCGTCCGCCGCGCAATCGCCCGCCGCATCGGCGACAAGGCCGGCCCCGCCCGCGCCACATCCGCCTCCACGATCCGGCCGCCCGGCCCGCTGCCGGACAGGGTGCGCGGATCAACCCCTTGCAGCCGCAACGCCCGGCGCGCGCGTGGCGTGGCGATGATCCGGTTGGCGCGCGTGTTTGTCATTGCGCGATGTACCCTCCGTCCACGTGCAAAACCTGGCCGGTCACCATCGCGGCGGCGTCGGACGCGAGAAACAGGGTTGGCCCGACCATGTCTTCCGGTTGCGCCAGCCGGCCGAGCGGGATCTTCGATTCCATCTTCGCCAACAGCACAGCGCGTCCGCCAAACTTCGGATCGTCGAGCACCCGGTTCAACGCCGCGGTCAACGTCTGACACGGCGCGATGGCATTGACGCGAATCCGGTGCGCGCCCCACTCGACGGCTGTCTCCCGCACCATCGCGTTCATACCGGCCTTGGCGGCGGCATACGCGCCCGTCCCCCGGCCCAGCGCCACCGTGCCGGCAATACTGGAAAAATGAATCACGCTCCCGCCGGTCCCCTGCGCGATCAACGCCCGCCCGGCGCTCTGCGACACCAGAAAGCAGCCGCGCAAACAGGTGTCCACCGTCATCTCGAAAACGTCCAAACTCATCTCGACAATCGGAACCAATTGCGAGGCGTACGCGAGATTCACCACCACATCGAGCCGCCCAAACTTCTGCCGGGTCGCCGCAACCGCCGCGTCCACCTGGCCGGCATCGTTGATGTTGCCGCCGACCACAATCCCGCGCACCTCTTGCGCCAGGGCGTTCGTGGCGTCGGGATTCACATCAAACAACGCGACGTCGCACCCGGCCTGCGCCAGTCCGCGCGTCACCGCCGCGCCGATGCCGCCCGCCGCGCCGAACACCAGTGCTTTCTTCCCGGTCAGATCAAATGAATTGTGAGTTGCCATAAAGGTTAGCTTGGTTGGAGATAATCGTGAATCACCTGGCCCGGCACCAGCGTGAAATCCGCCCGCCAGAAATACGCATCATCCGTTTCCAACACCGGCAACCGGTACAGCGGCGCGAGCACATTGGCGCGCAACTCCACCGAACACGGCCCGCGCCAACATTCATGGACGCGCACGTCGGTCAACGTCCGGCTGGTGAGTTGCTGAATCGCGGGGCGACCGTCAATGTGATTGATGAGTTTGTAATTCAGGTTTACCGCGAAATCGTATGTCGCGCGTTTCAAGTCGGCCAGATCGCCGCGCGTGTGTTTGTAGCCCATCGTGCCGGTAATCACGTCGATGCCGTTGCGCTCCAACATCCCCACGATCAAGTCGCCGCGGAACTCGACGCGCGGGTTGGCGAGTTTCTTTGGCTGGCCGTGGACTTCCCGGCCTTGCGTCAGGCCGCCGTCGCTGTTGAGGAAGAAGAATGGGGAGAATCCGCCGCGCGCTTTCCCCGGCAACTCCGCGCCGAGCATCACGTTGCACTCGTTGTACCGGCCGAGCCAGTCCGTATCGTTCATGTTGTAGAGGTGAATCAGCACCCGGTCGCTCGTCGGCACCAACGGCGCCGGCACGAGGCGGCGCACGGCCTCCGGCGTGGTGCGATAAACCAGCGTTAGCACGTCAACGTTCCGGTAGTTGAACGGAAACGGCGGCACCAGCGGTGAATCCAGCGGCGTAGACCAAGGCTGGCTCATGACATCACGGGGTTGGTCAACGTGCCGAGACCATCAATCTCGATGCTCACTTCATCACCGGCGTGGAGCAGACGTTTCGGTTGGCGCGCCCAGCCAATCCCCTGTGGCGTGCCGGTCAGGATCGCGGTGCCGGGCAGCAACGTGGTGTCTTGCGAGAGAAAGCTGATCAACGTGGGCACGTCAAAAATCATGTCGGCCGTGTTCGAGTCCTGCAACACTTCGCCGTTGAGCCGCGTGCGGATCACGAGCCGGTTGGGATTCGGAATCTCGTCGGGCGTGACGAGAAACGGGCCGAGCGGTGCGAACGTGTCGAAACTTTTCCCGCGCACCCATTGCGAGCCGCCGCGTTGCAGTTGCCAGACGCGGGCCGAGACATCATTCGCCGCCGTGTACCCGGCCACGTACTCCAGCGCCTTTTCCACCGGCACATCCCGCGCTGTCCGGCCGATGATCACCGCCAGTTCGCATTCGTAATCCACCTCGTCCGCGCACACGCGCGGCAGGCGGATCGGTTCCAAGTGGCCGGTTGCGGCGGACGGATTTTTCATGAACACCACCGGCTCTTTCGGCACTGGCAGATTACTCTCCACCGCGTGCTGCCGGTAGTTCAGGCCGATGCAGATGATGGCCGGCACCTCCACCGGCGGCAGCCACCGCACGGCGACGACGGTCTCGCTGGTCGCGCGTGCTGTGCCGGCCAATGGATCGCCGGTGAGTCGCAGTAGTTGGCCGTTTTGTTCCGTGACCCAGACCGGGGTGGTTGATTGGCTTGTGAGGACGCGCGCGATTTTCATGTGTTTGCCTGGGGTTGAATGGTTCCGAGTTGTTGGCCCATCTTCACGACGGTGCCGGCAGGGGCGAGGATTTCGGCGAGCTTGCCGGCGGCCGGCGCTTCGATGGCGGTGACGGCTTTCTCGGTTTCGACCTCCACCACCGGCTCGTCTTTCTTGAGAGCGTCACCGGGTTGTTTCAGCCACCGGACCACGGTGGCTTCGGTGACGGTCAGGTCGCCGTGCGGCATGAGAATCGGTTCGCCGGTCACACCCGGCTCCCTCACCTTAATCTTCTCCCCCGCAACGGGGGAGAGGAGCGGGGTAGATTGAGGGGCGGACGACTGCGGTGCCAGGCCGGCGCTGATGCGGCGTTGGACGGGGGCGCGGCCGGCCATGATTTCTTTGGCGGCGGCGATGATTTTGTCCACGTTGACCAACATCGCGGCTTCGAGTTTGGGGTTGAACGGATGCGAGGTGGCTTCGACGTGGAGCCGGCCAATCGGCGCGTCAATTTCATCGAAACCATGTTCCATCACCGCGGCGGCGATTTCCGCGCCGACGCCGCACATTGCCCAGCCTTCGTCCACGATCAACAGCCGGCCGGTCTTCTTCAGGCTGGTGATGATGGTGTCCACGTCCAACGGCGCGATGGTGCGCAAATCAATCACGTCGCAGGTCACGCCTTCCTTGTCGAGGGCGGCGGCGGCTTCCACGCACCGCGCCACGTATTGGCCGCACGTCACGATCGTCAAATGCCGGCCTTCGCGGACGACATTCGCCACGCCGAACGGCACGAGATATTCGCCCGTGGGTACCGGCCCTTTGGAGGCGAACAGCGCTTTCGGTTCGAGGAACACCACCGGGTCGCCCGCGCGCAACGCCGTCTTCATTAAACCCTTCGCGTCCGCCGGATTAGACGGCACGACCACGATCAAACCCGGCACGTGCGCCCAGAGCGGATGATACATGCCGCTGTGATGCGGCCCGGCGCTCTTGATCGAACCGCACGGCGCGCGCAACACGACCGGCGCGTGCATCTGGCCGTTGCTCATGTACCGCAACTTCGCCGCCTGCACCACGACCTGCCCGGCCGTTTCAAACAGAAAATCCGCAAACATCAAATCCGCCACCGCCCGGCACCCCGTCGCCGACGCCCCGATGGCCGCGCCGGTAAAGCCCATCTCGCAAATCGGCGTATCAATGACGCGCTGCCCGCCAAATTCCTGCCAGAGATTCTTCGTGTGCGCGAAACTGCCACCGCGTTCGCCGATGCCTTCGCCCAGATAAACGATGTGCGGATCGCGCCGCATTTCCTCCGCGATGCCGTCGCGCACCGCGTCGAGCCAGCCTTGCGTGACGGGCGCGCCCGGTGTCGTCGCCGGCACGGGCGGGTTGAGCGGTTCGGCGAACACATGGTGATGCAACGTGACCGGGTCCGGGTCGGCTGACGACCGGGCGAATTCCACCGCTTCCTTCAGCAGCGCGTCGTACCGGGCGTCAATCGCATCCAGTTCCGCTTCCGTGGCGACTTTGAATTCCTCGATCAACCGCTGCCGGAACCGCGCGACCGGGCAGCGCTGTTTCCACGCCTCGACTTCTTCCGCCGTCCGATACACACCGACGACTGGATCGCCTTCGTGATGGCCAACGACCCGGTATGTCTTCGACTCGATCAACGTCGGCCCCTCGCCGCGCCGGGCGCGTTCGATGGCTTCTTTGGCGACCTGCCAGACGGCCACCACATCGTTGCCGTCCACCGCGATGCCGGGAATCCCGTACGCGGCAGCCTTCGTGGCGACTTCGGGATTGAGAGTGGCGCTCTTCAACGGCGTCGCGGTCGCGTACAAATTGTTTTCGCAAACGAACACCACCGGCGCCCGCTGCACACCGGCAAAGTTGAGACCTTCGTGGAACGCACCGTGATTCACCGCGCCGTCGCCGAACAACGCGACCGCCACACCATCCGTCCCGCGCACCCGCGCGCTGATCGCCGCGCCCACCGCCTGCGAAATGCCCGCGCCCACGATCCCGTTCGTCCCGAACAACCCGACCTGCGGATCGTACAGATGCATCGTCCCGCCCCGTCCGCCGCAGCAGCCGGTCGCTTTGCCATACAACTCCGCCATCACCGCTTTGGCCGGCACGCCCTTGGCGAGCGCGTGGCCGTGGCCGCGATGCGTGCTCGTGATCCAGTCAGTCGGTCGCAGATGCGCCATGACGCCGACCGCCGTGGCTTCCTCGCCGATGTAGAGGTGGAGAAACCCCGGCATCTCGCCTTTGCGATTGTGGATTTGGGCGGTGGATTCAAACCGGCGCAAAAGCACGAGTTGTTCGTAGAGTGCGAGCAGTGGAGCGGGGTGGTTCATAAAGCGCGATAAACAAATGTGCCGGCGGCCGGGGCGGTTGACAATTCGATTCGTATGCCTTGCTCCAGCAACTCGTGGCCGGGGACAATGGTGCTGGTGTCCGCGTCGAGGTTGCGGACTTCATAGCGGGCGTTCGGGTCGAGCGCGTGGAGTTTGAAGCGCGCCGACTCGAACGGGCTGCCGGTCCGCCGGAACATCTGCACCATGCCGGCGTTTTCACCGGCAAATTGCCAGCCCATCCAGAGATGATCTTCGAGCGTGTACGGCGTGAGCGGGTAGTAGTCGCCGTAGTAATACCGGACCATTTCCTGGCGTTGCGCGAAGAGCCGACGCAACGCGGCGAAATCGAGGTTCTCGCGGACATCGGCGGTGAAAACCGTGCTCGGGGTGACGTTGCTCCAGAACGCGTAGGGTTCGACCGCCGTCCAGCCGGCGCCGAGGTAGGGGACGTTGCCGCAGGCGACGGTGCCGGTGCCGTGGTACGGCAACCAAAACGAGATGCCATACGTCTGACTTTGCGTGGCGACCGGATCATACGGGCAATCGGTGCGCCAGAGCGGGACGGCGCGGCGCATGGATTCGAGATCGTTGCGGCGACCGCCGGAGGCGCACGCGTCGATCAGCATGCCGGGATGGCGGCGACGGAGTTCGTCCCAGTAGGCGAGGTAGCCGGTGACGTGTTTGATTTCGGTGATGCCTTGCCGGTCGGGCGCGTCGTTCTTTTGCCAGAACGGGAGCGGGTCAATATTGAAATCCTGCCGGTAGAGGTCGATGCCGTTCTCGGTGATCAGCCGGTCGATGTGATTGGTGAGCCAATCGAGCGCGGCCGGGTTGCCGAGGTCGAGCAACGTGCCGCCGAGCAGCCACTCGGGGTGATTCTTCGCGAGCCAGGTGTCGGGCGTGACGCGTTCCGGCTCGAACCACACGACAATCTTGCCGGCGCGGTCGCGCACCGGCTTGAAGCCGCGCGGGAAACGCGTCTTGTCCACTTCCCACGTGCCGGTGGAAGTCCAGTTGGCTTTGATCGGATACCAGCCGGCATCCATCCACCAGTAATCAATCGGCAACTCCTGTTCGCGATACCGGTCGACGCAGGCGATTTGGTTTTCCTCATTGGCTTTCGCCATCTCCTCGAACATCCGCGACGAACAACCCAATGTCATCGGCGCCGGCAACGGCTTCGGCACGTTGTGCGCGATCATCCAGCGCCGCCAGATGTTTTGCGCGCGAACCCAGTCGCCGCCTTTCCAAAACTGCACCACCATCAACGGCGTCCGCACTTCCTCGCCGGGGAGCAATTTGAAATGCGTCGTCTCCTGCCCGGCGATGATGCGGATGCCGTTCATCTCATCGCGCGCAAACTCCGCGGCCCATTGTCCCGGCCAGCCGACGGC
>Ga0105049_10003841_pt1 | contig 17677 bp, 16 predicted proteins | sample MAT06_FD_78087 | JGI IMG/M metagenome (GOLD analysis project Ga0105049, IMG submission 78087) | Freshwater microbial communities from Lake Fryxell liftoff mats and glacier meltwater in Antarctica - MAT-06 | ecosystem: Environmental > Aquatic > Freshwater > Ice > Liftoff microbial mat | place...
GCGCCTGCCAGCGGCCAGCCCAGCGCGATGACCGACGCCAGCAGCAGCACGATCCAGCCGCCGCGTCGGAGCGGGGTCGTGTCAGATGGCGTGCGGGCAAAGCTGGCATCCATCCAGTCGCGTGTCGCGGCCAGCGTGACCGGGCTGAAGATCACGCCGACATGTTCCGCATAAGGTGCCAGCATCGCGCGGCGGGCAAGGCCCGTGGCGGGGTCGCCGACCGTGTCGCCGAACTGCGCGTCGGGGTCGGACAGGCGCAGGGTGCGCAGCGCCTCGGCCCCCAGCGCGGCTTCCCACGCGCCGGCGATGGTCAGCAGGTTGCGCGGCTGGTCGGCGGTCACCGCCAGCGAAAACAGCGACATCGCTGCCACCGCCTGGACGCGGGGATCGCGGATCGCCTGGCGGATCACGATGTCGGAGGCCATCGAATGGCCGACCAGCGCCAGCCGCCCATCCGCGCCGGGAAGGGCCAGCGCGGCATCGCTGACCCGGCCCAGTTCGTCCATCAGCACCGTGGTGGTGCCGCTGATCGCGTTGACATCGCCCGACATCGGCGCCGGGTTGCGGCCATGTCCTTGCAGGTCATAGGTGACGGCGATGTATCCCGCCCGCGCCAGCACCTGGGCAAACCCTTCCATCAACTGGCGCGACCCGGCAAAGCCATGCGCGATGACGATCACCGGGGCGGGGTCGTGGGCGGGCAGTTGCCAGACGGTGGCGGGGGTGCCGCCCGCATCCAGCGCGGTGATCGACAGCCCGGCACGGCCCAGTTCCAGCCGCCAGACCGCCAGGGCTGCGCAGGCCAGCGCCAGCACCAGAACCAGCCAACGCGCGCCGGTCATGCGCCGGTCAGGCCCATGTCGGGTGGAATTTGCCTGCCGGGGACAGGGTGAAGATCTGCGCCCCGCTGGCGGTAATGCCGACCGAATGTTCGAACTGCGCCGACAGCGACTTGTCGCGGGTCACTGCCGTCCAGTCGTCGGCCAGCACCTTTGTTTCGGGGCGGCCCAGATTCACCATCGGCTCGATGGTGAAGAACATGCCTTCTTCCAGCCGGGGGCCGGTGCCTGCGCGGCCGTAATGCAGCACGTTGGGCGGGGCGTGGAACACCCGGCCCAGGCCGTGGCCGCAGAAATCCCGCACGACCGACATGCGGTTGCTTTCGACATGGGTTTGAATCGCGTGGCCGATATCGCCGAATGTGGCACCGGGGCGCGCGGCTTCGATCCCGCGCATCAGGGCGTCATGCGTGACCTGGATCAGGCGTTCCGCCTTGCGGTTGGTGGTGCCTGCGACATACATCCGGCTGGTATCGCCGTACCAGCCACCGACGATCACGGTGACGTCGATATTCAGGATATCGCCGTCTTTCAACACCTTGTCGCCCGGAATGCCGTGGCAGACGACATGGTTGACGCTGATGCAGGATGCGTGCTGATAGCCTTTGTAGCCGATGGTGGCACTGATCGCACCCCGAGCGGCAACGGTCTGGGTGATGATGCGGTCGATCTCTGCGGTTGTCTGGCCGACCTGCACATGGGGCGCGATGTCATCCAGGATCGCCGCAGCGACCTGGCCCGCATGTGCCATGCCGACCAAATCCGCAGCCTCGTAGATGCGGATACCGTCGCGGGTCAACCTGCCTTTCACTCCGTCCAAAATCGCGATGTTCCTTGCAATGCCTTTGGGTCAGATAGGCGAAAAGACGCAGGGAATCCAGACGCCGCGTGCGGCGGCCCGCCCGGGATGGCAAAGTCGTGACAAACCGCCTAAGCGTTGGGCCGCCCGGGGTGCTGCCCCCCCGCGCGCGATGTACTGCGCAAGGAGGTCTGCCGATGCCCAATCCCAAGGCCGCGATGCTGGTGATCGGCGACGAGATCCTGTCGGGGCGCACCCGTGACAGCAACATGCACCATCTGGCGCAGGAGTTGACCCGGGTCGGCATTGATCTGGTCGAGATGCGGATCGTGGCCGATGACCGCGACGCGATCATCGGCGCGTTGCGGGCGCTGGCGGCGGGCCATGCCGAGGTGTTCACCAGCGGCGGCATCGGGCCGACGCATGACGACATCACCGCCGATTGCGTGGCGGCGGCGTTCGGGCTGGCGCTGGACGTGCGGGCCGATGCGCGCGCGGTGCTGGCGGCGCATTACGCCCGGATGGGGACGGAACTGAACCCGGCCCGGTTGCGGATGGCGCGGATTCCGGACGGGGCCGTGCTGATCGACAACCCGGTCAGTGCCGCGCCGGGATTTTCGGTCGGGCATGTGCATGTGATGGCGGGGGTGCCTGCGGTGTTTCAGGCGATGGTGGCGGGGTTGTTGCCGCGCCTGACCGGTGGGCAGCCGCTGTTGTCGCAGACCTGGCGCATCATGCGCGGCGAGGGCGAGATTGCGGGACCGCTGGCCGCGCTGGCGGCAGATTGCCCCGATCTGATGGTCGGGTCATATCCGTTCAATACCAACGGCGTATACGGCGCCAACATCGTGATCCGGGGGCATGACGGGGTCGCCATCGACGCAGCGATGCTGCGGCTGGCGGCGCTGTTTCCGGCATGACGCCCGAACGGATGTTCGCAGCGGCCGCGGCGACCTGGCCACCGGCAGCGGTTCATGCCGTCGGGCACTGGACGATCCGGCAGGGCGGCGGTGGCGGCAGCCGGGTCAGTTGCGCCACGACCGACGCTGCGCCCGACGCGACCCGGATTGCGCAGGCCGAAGCGGCGATGCGTGCGCTGGGGCAGGTGCCGCTGGTGATGGTGCGCCAAGGGCAGGATGGGCTGGACGCAGCGCTGGCCCGGCGCGGCTATGCGCTCAAGGATCCCGTGATTGCCTGGGCTGCCCCGGTTGCCACGCTGGCCAGACTGCGCCCGCCGCCGGTGACCACGTTCGAGGTCTGGCCACCATTGGCCGCACAGGCCGAAGTCTGGGCCGCGGGCGGTATCGGCCCGGCGCGGCTGGCGATCATGGCGCGGGCGCGCGGGGCCAAGGTCGCGCTGTTGGGTCGGCAGGACGAGGTGCCGGTGGGGGCCGCCTTTGTCGCCTGTGACGGCGATGTGGCGATGCTGCACGCGCTGGAGGTGCTGGAACCGGCGCGCAGGCAGGGTCTGGGCCGTCATCTGCTGACAGCAGCGGCGTTCTGGGCTGCAAGGCAGGGGGCGGCGCATCTGGGGCTGCTGGTCACGCGGGCCAATGTGGCGGCCAACCGGCTCTATGCTTCCGCCGGGATGGTGGCGGTGGCACAGTATCACTACCGCATCCTGCCCGAGTGATCCGTTGCCCCGCTTGTTCGCCCCGGTTGCCCTGACGCTCTGCCTGGTCGGCGCTGGTTCTGCGCTGATGGCACAGGAACAGGCACAGGAACAGACGCAGGAACAGGCACAGGAACAGGCGCAGGAACAGGCGCAGGAACAGGTTCTGGAACAGGCACTGACGCTGGATGTGCCGGGCGATCCGGTGGCGACCTTTGCCCAGACCGAAGCGTTGGGCAGCTACGCCCTGCCCACCGCCCCGGCACGCCAAGGTGTGGTGCCGGTCGCCATCGGCGAGGGCGAGGTGACGCGGGCCGCATTCCGGATCGATACGGCCGGGCTGTCCAGCCTGCAACTGATCGCGCCGCTGCGCGCGCAGTTGATCGCGGCGGGGTTCGCGGTGCTGCTTGACTGTGATGGCGCGGCTTGCGGAGGTTTCGATTTCCGCTTTGCCATCGAGGTGATCGCCCCGCCCGACATGTTCGTCGATCTGGGCGATTACCGGTTCCTTTCGGCCCGGCGCACGGGGGACGTGCCTGAACTGGTGGGCATTCTGGTCAGCCGGACCACGGCGGCAGGTTTTGTGCAGATCATCCGCGTCGGTCCTGCGGCGGATGGCCCCCTTACGCGCATCCAAGGCGGCAACCTGACGCCCGCAGGCCTGCCCGCCCCTGCCACTGCCCCCGTCGACACACCCGACGCGCGCCCCGTGACCACCGGCGATGTGGCGGCCCGGCTAGAGTCGGAGGGGCATCTGGTGCTGGACGGGCTGGCCTTTCCCACCGGCTCGGCCCAACTGGCCGAAGGGACGTTTGCCAGCCTGCAGGCGCTGGCGAATTACCTTCTGGCCAATCCCGGCCGCCGGGTGGCTCTTGTCGGCCATACCGACAGCCAAGGGTCGCTGGATGGCAATATCGCCCTGTCGCGGCGACGGGCCGGGTCGGTGCTGGAGCGGCTTGCAGCAGATTACGGCGTGCCGCGCAGCCAGATGGAGGCGGATGGCATGGGCTATCTGGCCCCCGTTGCCAGCAACCTGACCCCCGAAGGACGCGAGGCCAACCGGCGGGTCGAGGTGATTGTCACCTCGACAGAATAGGCGCGGTTTCGGTGCCGGTTTCGGTGCCGGTGCCGGTGTCGGTGTCGGTGCCGGTGTCGGTGCCAGTGTCGGCGTCGGTGCCAGTGTCGGTGTCGGTGCCGGTGCCGGTGTGTCGGGGACGCGGTGTGGGGACGCGGTGCCGCGCCAGGGCTTGCCCCCCATGCCCGGACTGCGGGGGCAAGATTGCGGCCGAAAGCGCGGTCAGCCTGCTACCAGCGGTCGGGCCCCTTGTCGGCAAAGGAGCTGACCAGAAAATCAATGAAGGCCCGCACCTTGGGCTGGGTAAAACGGCCGGGCGGATAGACGGCATAGATGCCCTGCACTTCGACCGGCAGACCGGGGATCGCCTCTTCGACCAGGCCTTTGGCCATCGCATCGGCGTACAGAAAGGCGGGCAGATAGGCGATGCCCAGGCCCGCGATGCAGGCATTCAGCAGCGACTGGCCGTCATTGACCGTCAACCAGCCGGCAGTGCGCACCTGGCGTTTCTCGCCGGAAGGGGCGGTGATCTTCCACACGGCGGCGTTGGACTGGTTGGAATAGTGCAGCAGTTTGTGGTCGTTCAGATCGTCGATCTTGTCGGGCCGCCCGAACTGACCGAAATAGGACGGTGCGGCGATCATCCGCTTGGTGGTGTCGGTCAGCTTGCGCGCGCGCAGGCTGCTGTCCTCCAGCTCTCCGATCCGCACGGCCATGTCAAAGCCTTCCGAGATCAGTTCGACATAGCGGTTGTTCAGCACCATGTTGACGGTGATGTCGGGAAATTCCTGCAGGAATTCGCCCAGCACCGGCGACAGGTGGTTGACCCCGAAATCGGTCGCCACGCTGATCCGCAGCAGGCCGGACGGGGCAGTCTGCATCGATGTCACCAGCGCATCCGCCTCGCCCGCGTCGTTCAACACCCGGCGGGCACGGTCGTAATAGGCCAGGCCGATTTCGGTGGGGCTGACGCGGCGGGTGGTGCGGTTCAGCAGGCGCGCGCCAAGCCGGGCTTCCAGCGCGCTGACATGTTTGGACACGGCGGACTTGGAGATGCCCATCTTTTTCGCCGCATCGGTGAATCCGCCCTGATCCACCACGGTGGCAAAGGCTTCCATTTCGGTCAGGCGATCCATGCTGGTCCTCGCAGGCGGTCTGTTCTGGGGTCCAGTGATGGCGGCCAAATCCGGCGCGGATACGGCGGGCTTGCGTCGCTGCCCTGACAATATCGGGGATTCTGCGCCACCGGTGCCGAAAGCGAAACAGCCGTTGCCGCAATCCGGCGGAGCGCCTGCGGCGCGTTCCTTTTCGTCAAAAGCGGGGGGCTTTGCCCCCGGCCTGCGGCCCCCCCCAGGGTATTTCGGCAAAAATGAATGGGGCCAGGTCAGAGCTGCGCGGCCAGACGTGTGCCCTGATCGATGGCGCGCTTGGCGTCCAGTTCCGCCGCAAGGTCGGCCCCGCCGATGATATGGGGCGCGACGCCCTGCGCGATCAGGTCATCGGCCAGGGTTCTTGCCGGGATCTGACCTGCGCACAGCACGATGGTATCGGCGGCAATCAGGTCAGGGCCGGCGTCGGTGGTGATCCACAGTCCTTCGGGTGCGATCCGGTCGTACCGGATGCCGCCCAGCATCCGCACGCCCCTGGCCTGCAATGCGGCGCGGTGAATCCAGCCGGTGGTCTTGCCCAGACCGCGCCCCGGTTTCTCTGCCTTGCGCTGCAACAGGGTGACGGTGCGGGTTGACGGGACGGGGGCGGGGCCCTGCGGAGCCAGCCCGCCGCGCGCCGTCGCCGGATCGGTGACGCCCCATTCGGCCAGCCATGCGGCAAGGTCGGTGGTCGGGCTGTGATCGGTGGTCAGATAGGTGGCGACGTCAAAACCGATGCCGCCGGCGCCGACAATGGCCACCCGCTGCCCGACCGGGCGGCGATGGGCCAGGACGTCGACATAGGACAGCACATGCGGGCTGCCCTGGCCCGGGATGGCGGGGTCGCGCGGTATCACCCCCGTGGCGATGACCACAGCATCAAATCCGGTCAGATCGCCAGTGGCCACCGCACGGCCCAGCCGCAGGACAACGCCACTGGCGCCGATCTGACCCGCATACCAGTCCACCAGACCATGAAACTCTTCCTTGCCGGGGATGACCCGGGCCATGTTCAACTGGCCGCCGATCCGGTCGGCACGATCGAACAGGGTGACGCGGTGCCCGCGCCCTGCAGCCGTGATCGCGCAGGCCAGACCAGCCGGCCCCGCGCCCACCACCGCGATGCGCCTGGCAGTGCGGGCCGGGGCGATGATCAGTTCGGTTTCATGACAGGCGCGCGGGTTGACCAGGCACGACGTCATCCGGCCCGAGAATGTGTGGTCAAGGCAGGCCTGGTTGCAGGCGATGCAGGGCGCGATATCGCGCGCCCGCCCGGCCCGTGCCTTGGCCACGAAATCGGGATCGGCCAGGAAAGGGCGCGCCATGCTGACCATGTCGGCCACACCGCGGGCCAGCAGGTCCTCGGCCAGTTGTGGCGTATTGATCCGGTTCGTGGTGATCACGGGAATCGTCACATGCGGCCGCAGCTTTGCCGTCAGCCAGGCAAAGGCAGCCCGGGGGACGGATGTGGCAATCGTCGGCACCCGCGCCTCGTGCCAGCCGATGCCCGAGTTGATCAGGTTGGCTCCGGCGGCCTGCACGGCCTGCGCCAGCGTCACCACCTCGTCCCAGCTTGAACCATCCGGCACCAGATCGATCAGCGACAACCGGTAGATCAGGATGAAATCCGCCCCGACAGCGGCACGCGCCCGGGCCACCACCTCGACCGGCAGACGCATCCGGTTGACATAGCTGCCGCCCCAGTCATCTGTCCGGTGATTGGTATGGCGCACAAGGAACTGGTTCAGAAAGTAACCTTCCGACCCCATCACCTCGACCCCGTCATAGCCGGCCTCGCGGGCGCGGACGGCGGCGGTGACGATGGCGGCGATCTGCGCCGCGATCCCCGCCTCGTCCAGCGCGCGCGGCACGAACGGGCTGATCGGCGATTTCAGTGCCGAGGGGGCCACGCAATCGCGACCATAGGCATAGCGCCCCGCATGCAGGACCTGCATCGCGATCCGCCCGCCCGCGTCATGCACGGCCTCGGTCACCCGGGCATGGTTGGCGATGTCCTGCGCCGTGAACAGCCCGGCCGCCCCGGGAAAGACGCCGCCTTCGCGATTGGGGGCCATGCCGCCGGTCACGATCAGCCCCGCCCCCCCCGCCGCGCGCGCGGCATAAAAGGCCGCGACCCGCGCCCAGTCGCCTGTCTCTTCCAGCCCGGTATGCATCGACCCCATCAGCACCCGGTTCGGCAAGGTCACATGGCCCAGGTCCAGCGGGGCGAACAGATGCGGATAGGCGGTCAAGACAGGATCCTCCTCGGGCGGGCGCGCTCATGCATCCTGCCTTGCCCCGCCCCGACCGTCACGGGGCGACGCCGCGTCATCGGCCACCGCGCCCCATCATTTTTGCGGCGAGAAATATCCCGGGGGTGGCCGCAGGCCGGGGGCAGAGCCCCCTTCTCTGCACGAGAAAGTATGCGCCGCAGGCGCTCATCCGGATCAGGTGGCGGTCGCGTCTCAGGCCGTTTCGACGCAATGCCTGCGGAACGCGCGTTTCAGCAGATCCAGTTCTGCGCGCAGCAGGTCGACCTCGGCCCGGATATCGGCATCGAGGGCGTCGCCTGCGATCAGGGTAAAACTGTCCAAACTCGCGCCCGTCGCCGCGTCGGCGATGACAAAGGTCTGGACCCCGTCGGAAATCAGCGCGGCAGGCACCGCAATCGTAACCTGCCAGACCCCGGACTCGGGCGTGCAGGTCAATGCGACGCCGTCCAGCGGCTGGTCCAGATGTGACACCACCAGGCGCGGTGCGGTATCATCGGGACCCGGGCCCTGGGTCAACTGCCCCTCCCAGCGCCCGGCGATCAGCCGGGTCTTGGTCAGGCGCAACCGTGTTTCGCCACCTTCAGCCTGTGTCGGCATCAAAAGCCTCCCGCTTGCAGCCGCGCCATCACAGCGCCGCGCGCGGATAGCGCGCAAATGTCAGGTCGCGCACGGTGATCTGGTTCATCTGCGGGCCTTCAAAGATCAGGTCCAGCCACATCCGCTCGACCCGCTTTTCGTTCAGCTTGCTGTAGGCCAGGTCGAACTCGACAAACACGTCGCTGTCGTGCAGCGGCAGTTCGCGCACCATCTGTTCGGTGTTGGGGCCATGCCTGATATTCAGCCGGGCAAAGATTTCCAGCGGTTTCTCGCATTCCACCTGCAGGTTCAGCCGGATCAGGTGGCGCTTTTTCAGCCCGGTGCAGGCATCATCGGGCAATTCCACCACCAGGCTCAGGAACGAGCCGTCAAAGCGGAACACATCCAGCCGCAGGCCGAACGGGGCCAGGTCGGCATCGCGGCTGTTGCGCAACTGGCGAAAGGTCAGTTCGGTGATCTTGCAATCGTGAAACACCGTAACCTCGTCGCCGATCGGGGTCTTGCTGTCGACCGAGGCCATGCCCCTATGCGCCAAAGGCCCGCGCCACAGGCGTGGTCGCCAGGACCATTCGGTGCCGGGCGGGCGCGGAAACGCGGCCGAGCCGATCCGTGGCAGCGCAAGCCGACTGTCGGCGACAAAGATCAGCCGTTCCAGCATCTGGCGCAGGCCCGTGGCACGGTCCAGCTGGCCGCGCAGCACCGACAGTTCCGCAGTTTCCGCACCCTGTGCCAGCCGCCGCCAGCGGCGCCAGATGCGCCGGTCGATCATCCAGCCGACTGCGCCCCATTCCCGCCGCGCCATGCCTGCCCGATCCGCCCTGCCAAAGTTGCCGCCTGCAATAGTCGTGCCAAATTGTTTCTGAAAAGGAAACAGGGCTTGGCCCCTGCAATGGTTGTTCTTATCCCGCAGCCGCCGGTTCTGGCGGATTGGCCGCCCGCAGCGCCATCACCGCCTGGCCCATCAGGTCCAGTCCCCGCGCCCGGGTCAGCGGGGCGCGGGTAAAGCCGCGCACGCTGACCGTCACCAGCCGCCCGCGCAGGTCAAGAAAGGCGCGCCATTCCACCTGCTCCAGCCCCTGCGCCAACGGCGGTGCGGCGTCGCTGAAGCGGACCATGACGGTGCCGGGCAAGGTCTCGATCCCGTTCACGACGATGGCCTCGGGCCGGCCGGTGGCTGACAAAAGCCCCGCACCCTGGGCCGAGCGCAACAGCGCCACGACCGCCGCCTCGTCGCCATCGACGGCGGCGCTGCCCGCCGCGCCGAACTGCACGGTGATCAGCCCTTCGGTCTGCGGCATCAGCGCAATGGCCGAGATCAGCGCACAGCCGCCCATCGCGGCAAAGCCCGCGTCGGGGCGACTGGCGGCGGGATCGACGCAGAACCCGTCCGGGCCGCGCGCATGCACCGTGCCGTCCAGCAGCGCAAAGGTGCGCACGCCCCGCGCCTCGTTCAGCACGTCGCAGCCCAGCAGGGCGGCAAGGGCCAGCAAAGGTGCGCTGAAGCGCACCCTACTGGTCCATGTAGATGTGGCTTTCACCCTTGGCGCCCGGATGCGTCACCGCCCCCCAGCGCGCGCCGCCGACCAGTTGCGTGAACTTGTAGATCGCGCCCGAGGTATAGGCCGTCTTGCGCGGTCCGGCCCAGGCCGCCTTGCGGGTGGCCAGTTCCGCCTCCGACACCGCCACCGACAATTCCCCGGTGATGGCGTTCATCGTGATGATGTCGCCATCGCGCAGCAGCGCAATCGGCCCGCCATGCGCGGCCTCGGGGCCGACATGGCCGACGCAGAACCCGCGCGTCGCGCCGCTGAAGCGGCCATCGGTGATCAGCGCCACCTTCTTGCCCGCACCCTGACCCGACAGGGCGGCGGTGGTGGACAGCATCTCGCGCATGCCCGGGCCGCCTGCGGGGCCTTCGTTGCGGATCACGATGACCTCGCCATCCTGGTATGCGCGCGCCTTTACGGCGGCAAAGGCATCCTCTTCGCATTCGAACACCCGGGCAGGGCCGACAAAGACCTGTTCCTGCGGTGTCATCCCGGCGACCTTGACGATGGCCCCGTCGGGGCACAGGTTGCCGCGCAGGCCCACCACGCCGCCCGTCTGGGTAATCGGCGACGACGCGGGATAAATCACCCGCCCATCCGCCTCGCCCTCGATCTTGTCGAGCGATTCGCCCAGCGTCTGGCCGCTGGCGGTCATGCAGTCTTCGTGCAGCAGGCCCAGCTTGCGCAGTTCCTTCATCACCACCGGCACGCCGCCCACCTCGAACAGGTCCTTGGCCACGTATTTGCCGCCGGGCCGCAGATCGACGAAATAGGGCGTGTCGCGCATGATGTCGGTCACGTCGAACAGATCGAAATCGATCCCCGCCTCGTGCGCGATGGCGGGCAGGTGCAGCGCGGCATTGGTGGAACCACCGGTGCAGGCCACCACGCGGGCGGCGTTCTGCAGCGATTTCAGGGTGACGACATCGCGGGCGCGGATGTTCTTTTCGATCAGCTTCATCACCGCGACGCCCGACGCCTCGCAGAACTGGTCGCGGCTTTCATAAGGTGCCGGCGCGCCGGACGAATTCAGCAGCGCCAGTCCGATCGCCTCGGACACGCAGGCCATGGTGTTGGCGGTGTATTGCGCACCGCAGGCCCCGGCGCTGGGGCAGGCCAGACGCTCCATGATCGCCAGTTCGGCGTCGCTCATGTTGCCGGCCTGATGTTTGCCCACCGCCTCGAACATGTCCTGCACGGTGATGTCCTGGCCCTTGTAGCGGCCGGGCAGGATCGAGCCGCCATAGATGAACACGCTTGGCACGTTCAGCCGCACCATCGCCATCATCATGCCGGGCAGCGATTTGTCGCAGCCCGCCAGGCCGACCAGCGCGTCATAGCAATGGCCGCGCATCGTCAGTTCGACCGTGTCGGCGATGGCATCGCGCGATGCCAGCGACGAGCGCATGCCTTCGTGCCCCATCGCGATGCCGTCGGTGACGGTGATGGTAGTGAACTCGCGCGGGGTGCCGCCGGCTTTCTTGACGCCATGCTTGGCGACCTGGGCCTGCCGGTTAAGCGCGATGTTGCAGGGGGCCGCCTCGTTCCAGCAGGTGGCGACGCCGACCCAGGGCTGATGGATCTCTTCCTCGGTAATGCCCATCGCGTAGAAATAGCTGCGATGCGGCGCGCGGGCCGGGCCTTCGGTCACGTGGCGGCTGGGCAGTTTGGATTTGTCGAAGCGCGGGTTGGTCAACGGGGTGATCCTTTTGGCAAGCGGGGCTGCGAACGGGATAATGGGCTGCTTGCCATCGGGCAAGGGGGCCTGAGGGGTGTGCATCTTGCGCATCCTGTGGCGACCGGTGCGCAGGATGCGCACCCAACAGGCATAACCTTGCGTCGGGGCGCGCCAGATCCGTCACGTGCGGCAGCAACACGCCGGCCGCCGCCGCCAGATCGCGGGCAGCGCGGGTATGCCCGGCATTGGTGACGGCCGCCGCAATGGCAGGTGCGCAGGATGCGCACCCTACGGGCACAACCGGGCGTCGGGGCGCGCCAGGTCCGCCACGTGCAGCAGCACCACGCCGGTCGCCGCCGCCAGATCGCGGGCAGCGCGGGTGTACCCGGCATTGGTGACGACCGCTGCGACAGCAAGCCCGTGAAATCGCGCGCCGGCCAGCGCCGCCTGGACGGCCGCGTTGCCGACGGGCTGGCCATGCAGCTTGCACTGCAACCCGACCGAGAGCCCGTCCTTGATCGCCACCACGTCGGTGCCCTGATCGCCCGAGGCACCGGTGACCCGCGCCTGCCACCCCGCCCGCACCAGCGCTTCTGCGACAAACCGCTCGAATGCGGCAGGATCGGCGGGGATCTGGTCCAGGCCGTGACCGCTTTCGGCTGTGGCGCGATCGGCCTGTCCCAGTCGGGCCCGGATCAGCGCGGCCGCCTGCGGCAGGTCGTGGGCTGACAGCCCGACCGAAGCCAGAAACTCGGCCACCGCTGCAGCGGTGTCGTCGCGCACCAGATGGCCATAATCATTGCGCCGCTGCGCCCGTGCCAGGTTGCGGCGCAGGGCCGGGGCATGGGCGTCAACCGCGCCGGTCAACGCCACCCGCGCACGACGGCGGCGCGTCAACCGGGCCGCCAGCATCAGCGTCACCCCCCACAGCAGCAGGCCGCCCGGGATCAGGGCCCACAGCGGCAGATGCGGCCCCATCACCGCGCCCCAACCCGCGACGACCAGACCCAGCGTAGCCAGGCTGAGCCATGGGCCGGGCAACGGATCAACCAATGGTGGCTGATCCTGCGTCGGTGCCATGTTGTGGTAGGTCGGGGCCATCCAGCCCCGCTAATGCGGTTTCAAGGCCGAAATAGGGCGGTTGTCGGGACCACCGCTCGGGCCACCGCTTGGGTCGCCCCTCAGCCCCCCCGGGCTCAGATGCCTGCGAACCAGTCATAGCCCTTGTCGGGCCAGTATCCGCCGCGTTCGCGCCCCAGCCCGGTGAAATCGGCTACCAGGTCGATCCGGCGGATGTACTTGGCCATCTTGTAACCCAGCTGCCGCTCGACCCGAACCCGCAGCGGCGCGCCGTTGCGCACCGGCAGGTCCTCGTCATTCACCCCCCAGGCCAGGATGGTCTGCGGATGGGTCGCATCGACCATGTCGATGCTTTCGTGATACAGCACCTCGCCTGCCAGCCCACGCTCGATGGCGTCAAAGCAGTGGAACACCACGAACCGCGCCCCGGCCTGCGGGGTAGCCATTGCCAGCACATGACCAAGCCGCACGCCGGTCCATTTGGCGATGCAGGACCAGCCTTCGACACAATCATGCCGGGTGATCTGGGTTTGCGCTTGCATGGCCCGCAGGTCGGCCAGGCTCAGCGACAGGGTCTGCCCGACCATGCCGCCAACCTCGAGCCGGTAATCGGCCCAGGCATTGCCCTGCAAGGCCAGATAATCCGCCGTCTGCGGGTTGGTCGATCCGTTGGGGTGCATCCCCTGCCGGATGTCGGCCTGGGTGTATTCGGGCGCCAGCGTGTGGCCGCCGCCCAGCGCACGGTGGACCCGGTAGGTCAGGCTGTTGGCCGAGGCCATCACCGCGCCCAGCGTGCCGCCCCGGGCATCATCCAGCACCTTGCACCCCGAAAGGGCCGCGACCGATGCGCCGGTCAGCAATGTCCTGCGGTTCATTGCGCATCCTCCTTGGCGGGGGTTGGTTCGGGGTCGATGCGGTACCAGCCGGTGATGATCGAGCGCAGCTCGTTCAGCGGTCCGGCGGCCAGAATCATCAGCATGTGCACCACAAAGAATGCCACCAGTGCCGCCATGGTCAGAAAATGAATGGTCCGCGCCGATTGCCGCCCGCCGAACACGTCCAGGAGCCAGGGGGCCATGGCGTTGAAACCGGGCGACATGCACAGGCCGGTCAGGATGATCAGCGGAAAGGCAACGAACAGCACGCCACCATAGGCCAGTTTTTGCAATACGTTATACTGCCGGGTGTGGTGAAACCGCAGGCGGGCGTGGTCGGCGATGTCGCCGGGCAGCTTGCGCAGATCGGCCCCGTTCGGCACCAGATCGCGCCGCAGATGGCCATTCACCACCGATGCGACGGCCCAGATGGCCAGCGTGCCGACCAAAATCCAGGCGAAAAAGAAATGCACGATGCGGCCAAAGGCCAGATTGCGGGTCGACGGGATCGTCACCGCCGCGGGAAACGCCTGCACCGTGTCGCCCTGCAGCCCCAGCCAGCCGGTGGTGTCATACCGGGTGCCGAACAGGTCCAGATAGCCCTGCCGTGCCCCATCCACGTCCTGCGCGCCGATCTCGAGAAAGGCGTTGTCATACTCGAACCCCGCCTCTTTGCCCCAGACCAGCTTGGGAAATGCGTTGAAAATCTGCAACCCGCTGAGCAGCAGAAAGAACAGCGACACGGCCCAGACCCAGTGGGTCATGCGCGTCCAGCCGGATTGTCGGTAGATCAGTGATCCCGATGCGGCCATGGCAACGTCCTTTGTCCTTTGTGACCCGCTGTCTGAACCAACGCGCTGGCCTTTGACAAAGTTTCAACCGGGCTGGCGAAATCGTGTCGGCAGGTGACACCAGCGCCGCCGATTGCATTCCAGGCCCCGTTTCCTTATCTGCGGGGTCAGCCCAACGGCCAGACGAGGCGTGCATGAACTGGATTTCCAACTACGTCCGCCCGCGGATCAACTCGATCTTCTCGCGTCGCGAGGTGCCCGAGAACCTGTGGTCCAAGTGCGACGAGTGCGGGACGATGCTGTTTCACCGCGAACTGGCCGACAATCTGCAAGTCTGCACCAACTGCGGCCATCACATGGCGATCACGCCCCGCGCGCGCTTTGCCGCCCTGTTCGACGGCGGCGTGTTCACCGAGGTGAAGGTGCCCGAACCCATTGCCGACCCGCTGCAGTTTCGCGACCAGAAAAAGTATCCCGACCGCCTGCGCGAGGCGCGCAAAGTCACCGGCGAGAAAGACGCGATGCTGGTCGCCGAGGGCGAGATGGGGCGTACGCCGGTGGTCGCCTGTGCGCAGGATTTCGCCTTCATGGCGGGCTCGATGGGCATGTATGTCGGCAATGCCATCGTGGCGGCGGCAGAACGGGCGGTGCAGTTGAAACGCCCGCTAATCCTGTTTTCCGCCGCCGGTGGCGCACGGATGCAGGAAGGCATCCTGTCCCTGATGCAGATGCCGCGCACCACTGTTGCGGTAAACATGGTCAAGGAAGCGGGCCTGCCCTACATCGTGGTGCTGACCCATCCCACCACCGGCGGCGTCACGGCCAGCTATGCGATGCTGGGGGATGTGCAACTGGCCGAGCCCAACGCCCTGATCGGCTTTGCCGGGCAGCGGGTGATCGAACAGACGATCCGCGAAAAGCTGCCCGAAGGGTTCCAGCGGTCGGAATATCTGCTGGATCACGGGATGCTGGACCGGGTCACGCCCCGGGGCAAGCTGAAGGATGAACTTGTCACCATCGTGCGGATGCTGATGCGCCAGACCCCGGCTGTCAAAGGCGACCTGCCGCCCCCCGTCGCCGTCACCCCGCCGCCCGCCGCGCCCGCAGCGGCACCACCCAGGCCTGCTGCCACCGCAGAGGCGAAACAGCCCGCGAAACCCGCAGCCAAGCCATGAGTTTCGCCGCATCGGACGTGATCCTGCAGCGGATGGTGACGCTGCACCCGAAAATCATCGACCTGACGCTGGGCCGGATGCACCGCATCCTGGACGCGCTGGGCAACCCCGAACAGAACCTGCCACCGGTGGTGCATGTCGCGGGTACCAACGGCAAAGGCTCGACCCTGGCGATGATCCGCGCCGGGCTGGAAGGGGCGGGCGCGGTCACGCATTGCTATACCTCGCCCCACCTGGTGCGGTTCCATGAACGCATCCGCCTGGCCGGCACCCTGATCCGCGAGGGTGATCTGGCCGAGGTGCTGGACCGCTGCATGGATGCCAACGGCCCCGACCCGATCACCTTTTTCGAGATCACGACGGCGGCGGCCCTGCTGGCCTTTGCCGAAACGCCGGCCGACTGGACCCTGCTCGAGGTTGGTCTGGGCGGGCGGCTGGATGCGACCAATGTGGTCAGCCAGCCGGTGCTGACGGTGATCACGCCGGTGGACATGGATCACCAGTCCTATCTGGGCGATACGCTGGAACTGATCGCGGGCGAAAAGGCCGGGATCATCAAGCGTGGCGTGCCTTGCGTGGTGGCCGGCCAGCACGACGCCGCGATGGCGGTGATCGAAAGGGTGGCTACGCGCCATGGCGCGCCGCTGCTGGCGCATGGTCAGCACTGGCATGTCGGTGTCGAACACGGGCGGCTGATCTATCAGGACGAACGCGGGCTGGTGGACCTGCCCTTGCCCGTCCTGCGCGGGCCGCACCAGATCATGAACGCAGGTACCGCGCTGGCTGCGCTGCGCGCGCTGGGCCAGGACAATGACGCCTGCGAGGCCGCCGTGACCCACGCCGATTGGCCGGCCCGGATGCAGCGGCTGGACACCGGCGCGCTGGCCGAACTGGTGCCCAAGGCCGAACTGTGGCTGGACGGCGGCCACAACCCCGCCGGCGGGCGGGCGATTGCCGCCACGCTGCAAGCCATGCCCCTGCGCGAGACGCATCTGATCTGCGGCATGCTGAACACCAAGGATGTCGCGGGCTTCATGCGCCCGCTGGCCGCCGCCACGGCCAGCCTGAGCGCGGTGACGATCCCGGGCGAGGCGAACGCGATCCCCGCCGCCAGCATCGCCGCCCATGCCGCCGCCGTCGGCCTGCCTGCGCATCAGGCCGCGTCGGTGGCCGACGCGCTGCAGGCGCTGGCCATCCGCGCCCCGCAGGCGCGCATCCTGATCTGCGGTTCGCTGTATCTGGCGGGCCATGTCCTGCGCGAGAACGGATGATGTGGCGGTTGCTGTCCTTGCGCGCCCTCAGCCTCGCGCTGGTACTGGCGCTGTCGGCCGCACCGGCGCAGGCGGTGACGATCTGGATTTGCTGGCAGGGGTCGAACGGCTATACCATGTCGGGCCGGATGGAGTTTCCCGACCGGCTGCGCGATGCCGATATCATCACCCAGGACGATGTCACGGCTTTCCAGATCACCGGCTATCGGGATGGCATCGCGCTGGGGTCATGGTCCCTGGCCGATCGGCAGGACTGGCAGACCTGGTACCTGCGCTATCTGCCGCGCGAACAGATATTCCCGACCAATGACCGCATCCCCGGCCCGTTCGATCAGGGCTGGAATGCCGACGGCACCGCAACAAACTGCGGCCTGGGCGGGTTTGGCTTCAACGCGGGCAACTATGCGCAGGATTTCTGCCTGGATGGCGTCTGGCTGGAGGAGTCCGGCATGCCGCCGCCGACACCATTTTATGCGCTGACCGAAGCACCCTACATCGCCGATTGCTCGGACCCCGCGCTGGTCAGTTGAGCGCCGCTGGCGCGAGGCTGCCTACATGCCGCCGCCGACAGCATTTTATGCGCTGACCCAAGCGCCCTGCATCGCCAATTGCTCGGACCCCGCGCTGGTCGGTTGAGCGCCGCTGGCGGGAGGCTGTCGGCCTGCCGCCGCCGCCGTTCCATGCCCTGACCCAAGCGCCCTATATCGCCGATTGCCCGGACCCGCGCGCTGGTCGGTTGAGCGCCCCCCCTCGCCCCCTTTTTGGGGGGGGAGGGGTCGGGGGTGAGGGGGAGGGTCACCCCTGCGCCGCCGCCACCGATGCCTCGATGATGTCCAGCGCCTCGGCGAACACCTCGTCCTGAATCGTGATCGGGGCCAGGAAACGCACGACGTTGCCGTAGACGCCGCAGGTCAGCA
>Ga0105049_10003842_pt1 | contig 17677 bp, 11 predicted proteins | sample MAT06_FD_78087 | JGI IMG/M metagenome (GOLD analysis project Ga0105049, IMG submission 78087) | Freshwater microbial communities from Lake Fryxell liftoff mats and glacier meltwater in Antarctica - MAT-06 | ecosystem: Environmental > Aquatic > Freshwater > Ice > Liftoff microbial mat | place...
AAGGCGCGCCACCTGCTCGCCCGCCGTGGACCGCGCAAAGAAGACATCGCCGCCACCCGCGCGGAGGCCGATGCCGCCGCCGCTACTGCCGCACATCGCGGTGCAGAGCTGGCGCGTAGCGAGCAGCTCGGCAAGGCCGGTGCGGTCGCCGACTCGATCGTCGATGCCGATGGCGCGGCGGCGAAGGTCGCAGATGCGCAGGCCTTCGCCGCGAAGGCACGGCTCGCTTCGATCGCCCACGGCACGCGCACGGAGTTGATCGAGGATGCCGCCGCGGCGATCGCGCTCGCGCAGGCCGAGCTCGACACCGCGAAGGTGGCGCTCGATCAGACGTTGTTGCGCGCGCCCATCGCCGGCACGATCCTGCGCCGCACCGCGGAGGTCGGCGCGCTGGTCACCGTGATGGTCCCGCAGGTGGTGGTGACGCTCGCCGACGTTCGCGAGGTCGAGATCCGCGCGGAGATCGACGAGGCCGACATCGCCGCGATCGCGGTAGGTCAGCCCGCGTACGCGACCGCCGATGCGTACGGCGATCAGCGGTTCCCGGTGCGGATCGTGCGCGTCACCGACGAGCTCGGTCGCAAGACCGTGCGTGACGATGACCCCCGAGCGCGGGTCGATACGCGTGTGCTCGAGGTGATCGGCCGCTTCGAGGGTGCGACGACGACGAAGCTGCCGCTCGGGCTGCGGATGAGCGTGCACCTGAGCAAGTGACCAGGCTACTCGGGACGAGCGGTCCGGATCGTCCGGACGATCCAGACCAGGACCACCACGCCGAACACGAGCGTCAACGCGAACACCGGAAACCCACCCGCCTCCAGCGCAGCTGGTCGCGGCGGCTCGAGGATCACGAGGCGCGGCGCTTCACGAACGACCGCACCCGCGACCAGCGCCGCGGTCCCACCGGCAGTGACCACCCACAGGCCGATGCCATGCGGCGCACGCAACATCGCGATCCAGCCGACCAGCTCGACGACGGTGGCGATGATGAACAGGTAGAGCCAGCCGTGGGTCTCGACGACGCCGCTCCGCGACGCGAGCCACGCGAGCGCGATGCCCGCGACGAGCTTGCCGGCGAGCCCGAACACCGCGAGGCGGCGCAGCGGTGGAGCCGCGAGCTTCTGTGAAACTGCCGTCCACGCGGCGACCCCCGCGAACAGTGACGTCATCATCCCGAGCCACAGCAGCAAGCGCGGCGCGACACCGCCATCGCCGTACAGCCGATCGCCCGCGGCATACATCGTCTTCCACGCCGGCTCGTCCTGCATCAGCAGGTGCATCTCCGTCCACGACCACGCGACGAACAGGAAGCACAGCGATCCCACACCGAGCGCGAGCTTGCGCCACTTCTCCGAGCTCTTCGCGACGTAGAGCGCGTAGAACCCGAGGATCAAGGCTGGTACGACGGCCCCCCAGCGCGGCCCGAGGATCAGGTTCGAAGAGTAGAAGTGCCGCTGATAGAGCAGCTGGAGGAACAGCAGCGGCGCGACGCCCGCGGTGATGCCACAGCCGAGCATGAACGGGAGGCGATCGCGGATCTGCTCGGCGATCGGATCCTCCGATCTGCGCACCGCCTGCACGAGCGCATACGTGGTGCCGATCAGCACGTAGCCGACGAACACCGCGTGCAGACAGAACGTCAGCAGATACAGCGCGAGCCACAGCCCATGGGCGTCGGTCGTCAGAGGCCACATGCTGGCTACTGACCTCCCATCGGCGAGGTCCCGACCTCGTCGAGCCAGCGCGTGATCTGTGCGAGCGTCGCCGGATCATTCGACACCGGCCACGCGTCGGGCGTCCCGGCGGCTTCCCACTTGAGGAGCTGCACGATCGCCTCGACATCGTCGGCAGTGCCCGCGAACGGCGGCATGAAGCCCTTGGTGCGCTGCAGCTTCGAGATGTTGAGGCGGAGCTGATCGTCGGTCCAGGTGCGGACCAGCTCGACCAGTGCGTTCGAGCCATGCAGCGTGTGGCAGGCGTCGCACAGCGTGCGATGCACCTTGGCACCGAGGATCAGCTGCGCGCTCGGATAGCGATGCTCGTCGCGCAGCGGATACGGATCGTGCGTGGTCGCGCCGGTCTTGCGCAGGACTTCGACCTCCGCAGGGGTGATCGACGTCGAATACAACGTACCGCGGACGGTGAACGGCTTGCGCGCGCCTTCGCGAACGAACTCGCCGGCGGCGGTGGCCCCGAACGCGAGCATCAGCAGCAGCGCCGCGGTGGCGACGTTCAGCGTCAGCTTCTTCATCAGGATGCCGACGATCACGTAGCCGCCGATCAGCGCCGACGCGCCGGCCGCGATCCCGACGAACATGGTCATCGGCATGCTGCCGCCGAGCAGCCACGAGCGCGAGTCCTCGGGAATCGCGCTGAGGAACCACAGCGCGAACAGCGGCATCGCGGCGATCGGCACCGCGAACTTCGCCGCGCCGCGGATCAGCGCCAGCTTTCGCTCGCGGGGCAGATCCATCATGTTGATCACCACGCACGCGGCGAGCGCGGCGAGGGTGGTTGACACAGCGGTGCGAAACAGCAACGACGGCCAGAACGTCGGATTGAAGAACCCGGCCCACATCCCCCCGCCCTCGAGCCAGCCACCCGGCGTCAGCTGCCACGACAGGATGCCGTTGATCCAGAACAGGCTCATCCACGCGGCGAACGCATAGAGCCCGAGCAGGCGCCTTCTAGCTCGATCGTCGAGCCGCGCTCCGAAACGATAGAACGCGTAGCCCGAACACACCTCGATCGAGAACCACACCCACTCGGTCGCCCACAGCCAGTGAAACTCGTCGACCATCAAGCCGATCGTGCGCGCCCCGACCTGGATCGTGGTGAACCACATCGCGACACCGGTCAGCGCGCCCAAGACGAAGCTGACCAGCACCAGGATCCGGAAGTAGCCGTCGACGAACGCGCGCGCGTCGGCATCACCGCGCTGGGCGCGCCGCTCGAACGCGTAGAGCAGCATGCCGCCGCCGATCGCGAACTGCGCGAGGAAGACGTGGAGGATGCCGACGCCACCGATCACGAGGCCCTTCATCAACGGGCCGAACTCGTTCACCGGGTAGTACGGGACGGGATCCACGAAGGTAGGATGCTACAGCGAAGCACGAGGTCACGGTTGGGATGCACGTCGAACGGTGAGGTCAGCGAGCGAGCGCACTTCGTAGCTACAACGCCTCATCCGAGAGCGCGTAGGTACCGGCATCCGACGCGTCAAAGTGCCACCATTCCGTCGGGATCGAGGTGAACCCGGCTGCCAGCATCGCGTCGGAGAGTCGCTTGGCTTCCTTGCCCGCAATACCGGCAAACGCTCGATCGCGATGGGCCGCGGCGGTGAACTCGTCGAACTTGGTCGGTAGCACGACCGCCTTACCGGCCTTGTCCACGATCGCGAGATCGACCGCGGCGCCGCGGTTGTGCTTCGACCCGACCGCCGGATCGGCGACGTAGCGCGGATCCGGGACCCACTTCCACAGCGCCTTCTGGATCGACAACGGCCGGTAGCAATCCCAGATCAGCAGCCGGCGATCTTGCTTGCGGAGGAGGTCTGCGGCCCTGACCAGCTTATCGACGACCGCGCGGCGCAGCTTGCACCTCGCGACCGGGTACAGGACCGTGCCTGTGAAGTTGTCCTTGGTCGCGTACCGGAGGTCGATCACCGCGTCGGGGATCACGGTCGTGACATCGATGAGGTCGTTGCCGCGAAGTGTCGGCGAGGCTTTGATCGCGTCGCTACCCTTCGGCGCAGCCCAGGTCGTCCCGACCAGCACCAGCAGCACGCCACAACGAAGCACCCACCGAGCGTAGTACGCCAGCGAGCCGATAGGCGAGCACGTGCCCCCTGGGGTACAAAGACCAGGCATGACCACCGACCCCGGCCTGCTCCACGCGTACATCCTCGACGGCAAGGGTCGCGGTAAGCAGCTCGAGGATCTGTCCGAGGTCACGCGGTGGAGGCCGATCGACGGCATCCTGTGGGTCAACCTCAACTACGCAACTCCCGAGGCCGCGGCGTGGCTGAACGAGAGGTCAAACATCGACAACGTGATGCGCGAAGCGCTCACCGATGCCGACCCGCGACCCCGTGTCGCGCTGCACCGCGAGGATCTGTTGATCATCATGCGTGGCATCAACCTCAACCAGGGTGCGGAGCCCGAGGACATGGTGTCGATCCGCGCCTACGTCGAGGCTGATCGGATCATCACGCTCCGCCAGCGGCCGTCGCGCACGCTCAAGCTGCTGGCCGCCGAGCTCGAGCGTGGCCAGGGTCCGAAGGACGTGCCCGACATGCTCGTCCAGCTCGTCGATCGAATCGTCGACGGCGTGGTCCATCGGGTCGACGCACTCAGCGACACGATCGGGGCGCTCGAGGATCAGGTGCTCACCGAGGTACGCCCCGGTCATCTGCGAGCGCAGATCGCCGACAACCGTCGCCGCGCGATCGCGCTGCGCCGGTTCCTCGCACCCCAGCGCGAAGCGTTCACCAAGCTGACGACGGTGCCGTTCTCGCCGTTCACCCCCGCGCATCGCGAGCAGTTCGCCGAGCAGGCGGATCGGATGACCCGCACGGTCGAGGAGCTCGATGCCGCGCGCGATCGCGCCTCGGTGACGCAGGAAGAGCTGTCGTCTCGGATGGGCGAGCTGACGAACCAGCGGCTCTACGTGCTGTCGATGATCACCGCGGTGTTCCTGCCGCTCGGCTTCGTGTGCGGCCTGCTCGGCGTCAACATCGGCGGCGTGCCGTTCCAGGGAGACGACTGGGCGTTCTGGGTGCTGATCGGCGTGTTCCTCGTCGGCGTCTGGATCCAGCTCTACATCTTCCGCAAGCGCGGCTGGATGGAGTGATCAGGACGGCCCGGGCTCGCCGAACGCGTCACGAGCGATGCATCGGGCTCGCCCGGTGCACCACCCTGGGCACACCCGACGAGCGCGATGGTCGACACCCAGCGCATGACTCCTGGAGATTCGCTGTGCACTTCGGACGACGTCACGTTCGGTCGCGTGGGTCGACGACTGGGGGTTCTCCCGAGAGCGAGTTCAAGTACATCGCCTGTGTGCCATACGCGAGGAACCGACCCTCGTCGTCCCACACCTCGGCGTCGGCGATCGCCCAGCCCATCCGCGCGCGGCGAACGGTGACCGCGATCAGCACCCACTCTCGCGTGGTGTCGTCGACGACGTACGTCGTGAGGTCGAGGCTCGGGGCGTAGAAGCGGTAATTCCCCGGGCCGATCGCGCGATGCAGCGCGGTGGGCATGGTGTCGATCAGCGGCGGCAACGCGAGGCGATCGAAGCGGCCCTCGGCGTCGCGCTGCGGCGTCTTGTAACGGAACCATCGCGCGTAGCGTGCCGGTCCGGCGGTGAAGTCCGGTGACCAGAACCGTTCGCCATCGGCGAGCTTGCACTCGAGCTGGTGATAGAAGCGAAACCGCGTGTGCGGGTTGTTCGGCAGCCCGTCCTCGACGGGGGTGGCGTCGGCGAGCGACTTCACCTTCGGCATCGACGTGCCGATCACGTCGGGCCCCTTGCGATCGCGCAGGAAGGTCGCCGTCATCTCGAGGCCGATGTTGTCCTCGCCCGCAGCCTCGCTGCCGTCGCGCGGCTTCGCCGGCGGTGGATCGGCGTCCTTCATCGCGACGCGAACCTGCGCGCTCGCGCCACCGCGACGGAGGATCGTGACGTCCACGATCTGCTTGCCGCTATGGATCGGCGTCGCGAAGATCGTGGTCGCCGAGGCGAAGCGAAGGATCGGCTCGCCGAGCGCAGCTTCGGCGGCACGCAGCGCGGCGGTCATCGCGACGCCGCCCGACGGCATCAAGTAATCCCAGCGATCGGGGAGCGTGAGCAGAAACCTCCCGGGAACTTCGGGGTCGGCGCGCACCGTGGTATCGGCGGCGAGATCGGCGAACATCGCTGATACCGTACCAAAAACGCAGCGCTAGCGCGGGACCTGTAGCGACAGCGCGCCCGCCAGCCGTTCGAGATCGCCGACCAGCCCCGAGGCCTTGGGATCGGCACGCTCGCGCAGCGCGTGGAGGCGGTGCAATAGCCCGAACGTCGCGTTCTGCGCGAACCACAGATCGACCTTGGTCTTCATCCGCGCCGCGACCTCTGCCGCACGTGACACCGTCTCGAGCGCCGCGGGATCGAGCTCACCATCGGGGCCCGCGACCCGATCGATCAAGCGACGTAGACCTTCGCTCGCGGCGAGGGCGATCTCAGGCGTGTCGAGGGAGACTCGCACCATGCCAGCTTCCGTCATGTGCTCGCGCAATTGCTGGAAGCTCGGCTCGGCCGCGCGCAGGTTGACCAGCACGCGACGGTGGAGCGCGGTCTGCACCATCGCGTACAGCACGTCGGGCACCGGCAGCTCGTGCGCGACCAGCCAGCGGATCAACGGGGCGTGCGCGTCGTACGATTCCTCGAGGCTATCCTCGGCACTCTGGATCGCATCGCCGAGCACGGCGGCGAGCACGCGCTCGCGACTGCCGGGAAGCAGGGCGGAGAGTGAAAGGCCGGCGCCCGGAAAGTGACGATCGATCGTGCGACCGGCGGCGAACACGTCCGCGGTCTGGAACGCCGCCGAGAGCTCATCGACGATGTTCGCCCACTCCGCCGCATCCGGCGGGGTGCGCACACCACCGGTGATGTGCTGATCACCGAGGTGAAGCCCGGCGAAGCAGAGTTGCGTCACCGCCTCGGTCAACCGCGAGCGAACGCGTAGCGTGCCGGTGACGATCCGCGCGCGCCCGCTGCGGCGCTCCATCCGATCGATGAAGTCGACCTGATAGCCGTATTCGCGGTACGGCTTGGTCGCGATCTCGGGATCGACGAGCGTCAACACCGCGACGTGCGCGCCGACCTTCGCGGGATCGACGCGCGCCGGCCGCACACGTTGCTCCCAGACTTTGCGACCATCACCCTCCTCGGGCATGTTCGAGTGCGCCGACGCGATCCGCTCGATCAACGCGGCCTCGACGGGATGACCGCCGACCTCCTCGAGGAGCTCCGCCGCACGCAGCGCGTACTGCATGCACTGCACGGTCTCGATCCCCGACAGCTCGTCGAAGAACCAGCCGCAGCTCGTGTACATCAGCATCGCGTGGCGAGCCATCTCCATCAGCGACAGCGCACGCACCCGCTCGTCGGCGTCGAGCACGTGCGAGCCGTACGTCTCGAGGAACTTGTCGCGCGAGACCGGCCCGCGCGCGATCACGACGTCGATGTAGCCGTCACGAGCAGCCCATGGATCGTTGAACAGGACGCGACCCGGACCTTCGAGGGCCGCCGCTGTCTGCTCGCGCAGCCAGTCGAGTGCGTCGCGAAGCGGGCGACGCCAGCGCTGGTTCCAGCCCGGGCGACCACCGCCGTTGCAGCCACAATCCTCGCGCCAGCGCTCGATGCCGTGCACGCAGCTCCACGAGCTATCCTCGACGAGCTGGACCTCCCAGGTTGCGGGGACGCGCGCACGAAACTCGGCGTAGTTGGTGAGCCGGGTGCCGTGCCAGCCATCCTCGACCTGCGCGAGCGCCCACGCGAGTGCCATGTCGCCGTAGCGATGATGGTGACCGTAGGTCTCGCCGTCGGTGGCGATGTGACACAGCGTGGGATCGCCACCCTCGGTGGGGCCGCGTCCGATCATTCGCGAGATGATCTGGTGACCGTCGGAGAGCAGCCGCTCGAACGCGACCGCCTGCGAGACGCCGCCATCGTAGAAGAACAGATCGATCGACGCGCCCGATGGCAGGTGGCACTTGTACGCGCGGCCTGGATCGACCGACGTATGACGCCACTGCCCGTTCGGCGGACGCCAGGCCTTGGCCTGACGGGGTGCGAGGACCGTGAACGCGATCCCCTCGGCGACCAGCGCCTCGAGCGAGGCCGTGTTCGCCGCGCACTCGGGCAACCACATGCCCTCGGGCTTGCGGCCGAACCGCTTCTCGAAGTCGCGGATGCCCCAGCGCACCTGCGTCGTGCGATCGCGCGGCGACGCGAGCGGCATGATCATGTGGTTGTAGGCCTGGGCCATCGCCGAGCCGTGACCGTCGAACCGCTTGATGCTCGCGCGATCGGCCTCGATCAACGCGGCGTGAACATCGGGCGCCCACTCCTCCATCCACGACATCAACGTCGGACCGACGTTGAAGCTCATGCGCTGGTAGTTGTCGACGATCTTGATGATCAGATTTGTACCGTCGACGACACGCGCGTGCGCATTCGGTCGATAGCACTCGGCGGTGATGCGCTCGTTCCAGTCGCGATACGGATGTGCACTCGGTTGCGGCTCGATCGATTCGAGCCACGGGTTCTCACGGGGCGGCTGGTAGAAGTGCCCGTGGATGCAGACCCACTTGTCGTTCACGCTGCCGCAAATACTACGATGCCCAGGGGCGGCGCGGTGACCACGAGGGAGTGCTCGTGATCCCGGCATGCATGATTCTCGGCATGCATCCCACCCCGGTTGCCGACCCCGCTCCCGCCGTAGACCTCGGCATCGGAGCTCAGGATCTCCTTCCAGTACCCCCCGCGTGGCACCGGTAGGCGATATCCCTCGCGGACCACCGGGGTGAAGTTGGCGATCACGACGACCGGCGGATCATCGGTGCCCGCGTGCCGCGCGTACGCGATCACGTTGGCATCGCGATCGTCGCCGACCAGCCACTGGAAACCCCACGGCTCGCAATCACCGCGGTGCATCGCCGGGTAGTTGCGGTACACGCCGTTGAGATCGCCGATCCAGCGCGCGATGCCGGCGTGCGCGGGGTGATCGCCGAGCGGCCAGTCGAGCTGCGCGTCGTGGTTCCACTCGCCCCACATGCCGAGCTCGCCGCCCATGAACATCAGCTTCTTGCCGGGCAGCGTCCACTGGTAGCCGTAGAGCAGCCGCAGCGACGCGTACTTCTGCCACGGATCCCCCGGCATCTTGTTGATCAGCGAGCCCTTGCCGTGCACGACCTCGTCGTGGCTGAGTGGCAGCACGTAGTTCTCGCCGTTGAAGTACAGCGAGCGGAACGTCAGCTGATCGTGGTGGAACTTGCGATGGACCGGATCGAGGTGGAGGAACGAGAGCGTGTCGTGCATCCAGCCGAGGTCCCACTTGAAGCCGAACCCGAGGCCGCCGTGCTCGGGCGGACGCGTCACCCCACCCCAGGCGGTGGATTCCTCCGCGATCGTCTGGATGTCGGGGAACGCGCCGTAGACCGCGCGATTGAAATCCTGGAGGAACGTGATCGCATCGCGATCGTGATTGGAGCCATCCTCGTTCGGCACCCACTCGCCGGCCTTGCGCGAGTAATCGCGATACAGCATCGAGGCGACGCCGTCGACGCGAAGGCCGTCGATGTGAAAGCGCTCGAGCCACGACATCGCCGACGAGATCAGGAACGACTTCACCTCGTGACGGCCGTAGTTGAAGATGAAGCTGGTCCAGTCGGGGTGAAAGCCGCGGCGCGGATCGGCGTGCTCGAACAGCGCGGTGCCATCGAACAGACCGAGGCCATGTGCGTCGGTGGGGAAGTGCGCGGGGACCCAGTCGATGATCACGCCGATGTTGCGGCGATGCAGGCCGTCGATCATCGCCATCAGATCTTCGGGCGCGCCGTAGCGCGTGGTCGGCGCGAAGAAGCCGGTGACCTGGTAGCCCCACGATCCGTAGAACGGGTGCTCCATCACCGGCATCAGCTCGATGTGCGTGAAGCCGAGGTTCGCGACGTGCTCGCCGAGCTGCTCGCCGAGGGCGTAGTAGCCGAGCTTCTCGTTGTGATCGCGGCGCCACGACCCGAGGTGCGCCTCGTAGATGCTGATCGGCGCGCTGCGCGTCTGCCGATCGCCGCGCCCGCGCATCCACTCCTGATCGCCCCACTCGTACGACGTCGGCCACACGATCGATGCGGTCGACGGCGGATGCTCGCTACGTGTCGCAAACGGGTCGGCCTTGTCGCGCTTGACGCCATCGGCGCCGACCACCGCGTACTTGTAGCGAGTGCCATGGCCGCTGCCGCGCACCACGCCTTCCCAGATCCCCGATGAATCGCGCGGCGTCAGCGGGCTCTGCCCATCGCGCCAGCCGTTCCAGTCGCCGATCACGCTGACCTGCTGCGCGTTCGGCGCCCAGACCGCGAAATACGTTCCGCCATCGACGACGTGCGCGCCGAGCTTGTGATGGAGACGGTAGTGCGTACCCTGGTTGAACAGGAACAGATCTTCGGCGGCGAGCAGGGACGTCATCGAGGGCGCCAGGATACTCGCCCGCGATGTGATCGCCAACGAGCGCCGACGTTCAGCGTCGCCCGTAGCCGAGATAGAACTCCCCCATCATCCCCCTCGGATCGCCGTCCATCGCATCCATTCGTCGCGTCGCGCCGAGCTCGAATCGTCGGTGTCCGTCTGCACGATCCCGCCGCCCCGACATGCACCGATGGCCCGCGATCCTCGGCGTGCGCCCGAGAGCCGATCATCGCGATCGTGCCGACGACAAATCCAAGCCTCCTCCGCGCGATGCTACACCTCGCTCGACCGCGATGAGCACCGAGCACGAGCACCGGCGCGCACTCTCCCTGCTTCTGCTGTGTGGCGTGTTCTGGAGCACAGCCGGTGTCCTGATCAAGCTCGTCGATTGGCACCCCGGCGCGATCTGGTCGGCGCGCTGTGCGATCGCCGCCGCCGTGCTCTACGCGATCCGGCGCCCGTCCTTCACGAACATCTCTCGCGCCGAGTGGGGTGCCGCGGTCGCGCTCGCGGCGACCACGGGCCTGTTCATCCTCGCCAACAAGTTGACCACCGCCGCGAACGCGATCCTGATCCAGTACTCCGCACCGGTCTGGGTCGCGCTGCTCGGCAGCTGGTTCCTCGGCGAGCGCGCGCGCCGGCTCGACTGGCTCGCGATCGTGATGGTGCTCGGCGGCATCACGCTGTTCTTCTTCGATCAGCTCTCGCTCGATCATGCTGCGGGCAACCTCGTCGCGATGGCCGCAGGCGTCGCGTTCGCGTTCGGCGCGATGACGATGCGCATGGTCGGCCGTACGCCGGGCTCCGATCCGATCCGCCCGCTCCTGCTCGGTAACCTGATCGGTGCGGTGCTCGGTGCGCCGTTCTGGGGCTTCGGCGACTTTCCCGACGCGACCGGCTGGGGTGCCCTGCTCGTGCTCGGGCTGGTGCAGCAGGCCGCGGCGTACTTCTGCTACGCCGCGGCGGTTCGGCACGCGACGGCGATCGAGGTCATGTTGATCCCCGTGATCGAGCCGATCCTGTCGCCGCTATGGGTGGCGATCGCATTCGGCGAGTGGCCGAGTGGGTGGGCGCTGGTCGGTGGCACCATCGTGGTCGGTGCGGTGACGCTGCGCGCGGTGCTGGCGCGAACCCCGCGATCACGGCCGCGCGAGGCGAACGACGACGCGCGGCAGCCAGCGCAGCAACGCGAGTAGGCCGCGCATCGTCCGACGATCGCGATCTCGGGAACCGGTCTGGCGCAGGTGGGTCCTGAACGACCGTGCGACGGAGCGCTACGAAACAAACCAACTGTGCCCGACGACTCTTCGTCTGCGGGCGCGTGACGAGCTGTGACAACGGTCAGTCGACGCTGTCGAGCCCCTCGGGCGCGCCATCACCGGCCATCTCGACCGACGACGGCGTCGACTCTTCGACCTGACCTGCGGTCGGATCGTCATCCCCGAGATCCCAGCCACCATCGACCTCGTCCATCGGCGGCGCCGTCGACGTCGACTTCGCACGTGCGGCGGCTTCGACCGCACCCGGCGGCGGCGGTAGATGCGGACTCGACACACGCAGCGACGGCACCTCGGTGGGTCGGGTGACCACGTCGTGGATCTCCGTCGGCGTCGGGCCCGAGACTGTCTCCGCGATCGCCACCAGCAGGGGTGCCACTGCGACGACCATCGGAGCCGGTGCCGTCACAGGTGGGCGCGCCCGCGGGGGAGCCGGCGTCAGGGCGGGTGCCGGCGTGGGCGTCGGTGCCTTGAGCGACGGCACCGCCGTGGGCGCGGTGATCACGTCGTGCACCGACGTCGGCGTCGCGACCGGCACCGACTCGAGCGGCGGTAGCGGTGCAGGCGTCACAGCGGGAGGACGAACGAGCGCCGGCATCGGTGCGGTCTCGATGCTGGTCACGACCTCGCGTGGCGCGTGGACGGTCGGGCGTGGTGTCGCGGCGGTTCCGAGCGGCGCGGTCTCGACGTGCATCGGCACGGCCGGTGCCGGGCTAGCAACCGTCGGGAGCGGCGCGGTCTCGACGTGCACGATCGGCACGATGGGTGCGGGCGCGGGGCTCGCGGCACGTGGTTGCACCGGCGTTCCGAGCGGCGTGGTTTCGGTGCCGAGTGGCACGGCGACCGGGATCGGGCCACTGGTGGCGGCGGCGGGCTCGCGACGATCGCGACGACGGCGACGACGACCATCACCCTCGGGGTCGGCAGCGCCATCCTCGTCGGCGCGCGCGGGGCGACCATTCGCCTCGAGCATGCGAGCGATCGTGGCCTCGAAGCGCTGCGCGAGCTCGTGATCGACATCGTCGAACACCGGGCCGACCGCGTTCCACTCGTGCTTGAGATCGTCGAGGACCTCGATCGGATCGCGACCGGAGAACCGCAGATCGCCGAAGGCGTTGCGGCCCATCGCGGCCTTGAGCTGGGCGGCGACACTTGGTCCACCATCACCGGCGGCCGCCGGTGCCACTGCCTGCCTGGGCATCAGGCCCTCGACGCGCGCGATCAACTTCTCGCGCTTGGCGCGGAGCGCCGATGGATCGAGCTCGGTGCCCTTCACCGCATCGATGTGGGTGGTCATCACGTGGCGAACCATCGCCAGCACGTCGGGCGTGAGGACGTCGTGCTCGGCGGCCTTGGCGCGGAGCGCGATCGCGCGGGTGACGACATCGTCGCCGCCCGCCACGATGGCGGCGAGCTCGGCCTTGATCGCGTCGAGCTCGGCGCGGTGGGTGTTGGCTTCGGAGTCACGCGCGTCGTCGCGCTTCGCGAACAGCGCATCGCACGCGGTGCGGAACGCCTTGTAGACCGCATCGGCATCGCGGCGCGGCACGAACCCGATCTCCTTCCACTCGCGCTGGAGATCCTTGATCTCGCCGATCGCCTTGCCCCAGCCACCATCGTCGGGGGCCTTGAGTGCGACCTGCTGTGCACGCGCGATCAGCGCCTGCTTCTTGCGGAGGTTGTCGCCCTCCTCGGCCTGGCGCGCGTCGAGCATCGGCTTGCGACGCTCGAAGAACTTGTCGCACGCGGCGCGGAACCGCTTCCACAGATCGTCGCCCTGCTTGCGCGGGAGGTGACCGGAGGTCTTCCACTGCGCCTGGAGGCCCTTGAGCTTCTCGGCGGTGGCCGCCCAGTCGGTGGACTCGGCGAGCGTCTCGGCCCCGGTGATCAGCGCTTCCTTCACCTTGGTGACGTCGGCGTACTTCTCCTGATCGACGGAGCGCTGACCGCGCACCTTCTCGTAGACCTGATCGCAGCCGGCCTTGAACGCCTCCCAGAGATCCTTCGAGCGCTTCTGCGGCAGCGGCCCGATCTCCTTCCACAGCGCCTGCAGGCCGCGGAGGCGATTGCCGAGATCCTCGGGGGCCGGCTCGGCCTCGAACAGTTCTTTTGCGGTCGCGATCAGCGCCTCGGCTTTCGGGACCTCGGACCAGCGTTGCCAGTCCTCGGCCTCGCGCGCCTCGGCGACGCGTGTGACCAGCTTGCCGCGCACGTCGCGATAGCGATCGGCGATCGCGTCGCGATCGGCGGCCGGGACCTTGCCGATCTGATCGAACGACTTGCCCGCCTGCGCGAGCAGACGATCGATCGCGCGGGTGTCGGCTTTGTCCTGGGCAGCGAGCCCTTCCATGTCGGTGACCATCGCGCGCAGGCTCTCCGCGATCGCGATGCCACGCTCGGCATCGTCCTTCTTGCGGGCGTCCCAGTCGGCCTGCTGGGCCGCACGACGCGCGTCCTCGCCGGCGCGCTGCTTGTCACGTTCCTCGCGGCGGGCGCGCGACTCGGCATCGCGAGCCTCGCGCTGGGCATCGGGCACGAGCTCGCGGACGTAGTCGTCGGTCTCGGGTTCTTCGGCCTTCGGCTTCGGCGCTTCCTTGACCTCGACCGCGGCGCGCGCGCGCTGTACCTCACGCTCGATCGCCCGCAGCTCGTCGGCGGATCGCGCCTGCGACTCGTAGTTCTCCTTGCGCTTCCAGAACCGCGTCGCGGCCTTGCTGAACCTCTCCCCGCCGTCGCCTTCGTCGCCACCGAGCGCGGCCCACGCGGCCTCGGCCTTCTTGACCAGCTCGCTCGCCTTCGCGAACTCGAACGTCTCGACGACGCCCTCGACCTCGCGGAGCAGCTGCGCGCGCTCGGCGCGCTTGCGCTTGACCTCGTCGGATGTGCCGGGCTTCTTCGCCTTCTCGGCATCCTGGATCTCGCCGACGATCTTGCGCGCCTTCTGGCGCACGGCCTTGTTCTTGGCCTTCTGCGCGACGTTCTCGAGCCGATCGACGTCGTCGAGGCGTTCGACCGCCGCGAGCCCGACCTCCTTGAGGGTGGTGTCGATCGCGAGGGCGCGCAGCACGTCGCCGTCGTCGATCCGACCGACCGCGGCGATCCGGATGTCCTGCACGGCATCCGACTTCGCGAGCGCCGCGAGCGCGCGTGGATCGCGGAGCTCCGCGAACGCTCGCTTGCGGATCGTCGCGAGGCCGGCACCGACGATGACGTCGACCAGCGCATGCTGATCGCCCAGCTTGATGATGCCGGAGAGCGCAGGATCTGCGCGGTCCGCATGATCGCTGCACGCCGACGACTGCCACAGCTCGGCCGCGCGCTCGCCCGCGAAATCTCGCAGGCTGCGTTCGGACTCCGCGGTGGCAAGCTCGGCGAGGACGTCGGCTTGTTCGATCTTCTCGATCGCGATCCGGCGCACGCCGATATCGCGGTCGGTCCTGGCGATGTGGATCAGGGTGGTAGCGTCGTCGCGCGTCAGAGCCTTGACGGCTTCGGTGCGAACGCGAACATCGCTATGGCGGTACTTGGGGCGAAAGAAGTCAACTATCCCCATGGGAGGACGGGGAATCTATGGGAACCCGGGGGTGACGACAAGCGCGGTCTGCCCCAGCCTTGGGCTTTCTGAGGGGTCAGACGAGATCGACGATCGCATTCACGATGTCGACGAGCTTGTAGTCGGCCGGGGTGAACACCCGGGCGACCCCAAGCGCCCGCAGCGCCGCATGATCCGCCGCCGGAATCGTCCCGCCGACGATCACGGCGATGGCGTCCCCGCCCCGCGCGCGGAGCTCCGAGATCACCGCGCCGGTGAGCTCGAGGTGGCTGCCAGAGAGCACCGAGAGCCCGACGACGTCGACGTCCTCCTGAACCGCGGCCTGCGCGATCGCGGCCGGCTCGAGCCGGATCCCGGCGTAGACCACCTCGAAGCCGGCATCGCGCGCCGCGACCGCGATCACCTCGGCGCCGTTGGAGTGGCCGTCGAGGCCGGGCTTACCGACCAGCAGCTTGGGCCGGCGCAGCAACGCGGAGACCCGCGCGCGGACCGCATCCCAGTTGCCCGCGGCGGCGATCTGGGCACCGCCGATGCCCGTCGCGGCGCGGTACTCGCCCCACACGCCGCGCAGGGCGCCGGCCCATTCACCGGTGGTGACGCGGGCGAGCGCGCACTCGATCGAGGCCTCCATGATCGGCTCCCCCGCACGCGCCTTCGCGATCAGCGCGTCGATCGCGGCTCTCGCACGCACGGGATCACGCGTCGCGCGCGTGTGCTCGAGCGACGCGATCGCCGCATCGACCGCCGCGCGATCGATCTGGAACACGCCACCATCGGGACCACCGACGAGCGGCGACGGGAGTCCGTCGTTCCACTTGTTGACGCCGACGACCGTCTGCTCGCCGCGCTCGATCCGGCCCATCCGCTGCGCCATCGACCGGACCAGCTCGCTCTTGCAGTAGCCGTTCTCGATCGCGCCCGCGATGCCGCCGCGCTCCTCGATCCGCGCGAGCTCGGCGCGTGCGCCGACACACAGCGACTCGACCTTCGCGGCGACGACGGGAGACCCCGCGAACAGATCCTCGTACTCGAGCAGATCGGTCTCGTACGCGAGGATCTGCTGCAGCCGCAGCGACCATTGCTGATCCCACGGCCGTGGCAGCGAGAGCGCCTCGTTCCACGTCGGCAGCTGCAGCGCGCGACACCGAGCATCGCGCGACAACGTGACGCCGAGTGCCTCGATCAGGATCCGCCACGCGTTGTTCTCGGGCTGCTGTTCGGTGAGGCCGAGCGAGTTCACCTGCACGCCGTAGCGGAACTGACGGAGCTCCGGATCGGTCACGCCGTAGCGCTCGCGACAGATCTCGTCCCACAGCACGCCAAACGCGCGCATCTTGCACATCTCCTCGACGAACCGGATGCCGGCGTTGACGAAGAACGACACGCGCCCGACGCACTGATGGAATGCACCGGCGTCGAGCTTGCCGCGGGTCTTCACGCGATCGAGCACGCCGATCGCATCGGCGAGCGCGAACGCGAGCTCCTGCACCGGCGTCGCCCCGGCCTCCTGCAGGTGATAGCTGCACACGTTCGACGGGTTGAACTTCGGCATCCCGCTGACGCAGTACTCGTAGGTCTCGGCGATCAGATCGAACGACGGCTCGGGTGGAAAGATGTACGTGCCGCGCGCGAGGTATTCCTTGACGATGTCGTTCTGCACCGTGCCGCGCAGGCCGGCCTCGGGAACGCCACGCTCACGCGCCACGGCGACGTAGAGCGCCAGCAGCCACATCGCGGTGCCGTTGATCGTCATCGAGGTATTCATCTTCTCGATCGGGATCTCGGCGAACAGCGCGTGCATGTCGTCGAGCGACGCGATCGGCACACCGACCTTGCCGACCTCCGGCCTCGCCAGCGGATGGTCGGGGTCATACCCGCACTGGGTCGGTAGATCGAACGCGATCGAGAGTCCGGTCTGGCCCGCGGCGAGGTTGCGCCGGTAGAGCGCGTTGGAGGCCGCGGCGCTCGAGTGCCCCGCGTAGGTCCGGAAGATCCACGGGGGGTCGCGCGGCCGATCATTCACGGGGGCACCTTCGCGTATGAACGACGGTTCCGCAACGCAGTCCCGCATTGTCGAGGCCCCGGGTCGGGGGTATCGTTCCGCCCATGCGTACCTTCCTGTTTGGCCTCACGTTGGCGCTCGCCGCCGCTGGTTGTTCGAAGTCGACGAGCCCGGACCTGGTCGCCGCGTCGAAGGTGACCGAGGTGACGATCGAGGAGCTCGACGGTCAGATCGCGAACGGCGACTGCACGCCGGTCGACGCCAACGGCGACGCGACCCGCAAGAAGATGGGCGTGATTCCGGGCGCGGTCCTGCTCAGCGATTCGGACACGTTCAACGCGAAGGAGCTACCGGCCGACAAGTCGCGCCAGCTCGTCTTTTACTGCGCGAACACGCACTGCGGCGCCTCGCACGAGGCCGCCGGCAAGGCGATGACCGCCGGTTACAAGAACGTCAAGGTGCTCCCCGAGGGCATCGCGGGCTGGGTCAAGGCGGGCAAGAAGACGTCGCAGCCAGCGTCGTAGCTCAGCGAACCACTGCGAGGGCTGCGATCACGCCGAGCACGATCACGACCAGCATCCACGGCAGCCGCCGTGACGCCGAGGTCTCGAG
>Ga0105049_10003844_pt1 | contig 17673 bp, 2 predicted proteins | sample MAT06_FD_78087 | JGI IMG/M metagenome (GOLD analysis project Ga0105049, IMG submission 78087) | Freshwater microbial communities from Lake Fryxell liftoff mats and glacier meltwater in Antarctica - MAT-06 | ecosystem: Environmental > Aquatic > Freshwater > Ice > Liftoff microbial mat | place...
AAGCGATGGCTCTCCTGAAGCATTGGAGCGGGATCGGTAACAAGCGGATCGAGCAGGTTGCCAAGTTGCTGATTGTCCTGTAAGAGCACATTCACATTGCCGTGTATATCATAACTATAGTGCGAAGCGTGATCGTAGGTTTCTACATCGGCGTCATAGGTAGTTTCATAAAGCACGCTGGAAACACGCTTGCGCAAATGGGTTTGGGTGAAGTCTGAGGGAAGCTGAGGGACGTAAGGGTCTACGGATTTATCGTAGAGGGTGCTTGTTAATTGCTCGCGAACTCCTTGTCCAGCTATCCAAGCGGCCAATTGGTCATCATTGATGGTATTCGGGTTGAATGCGGTGAATATGTAGTCACCGAAAATATCGTCAAAGACAGGGTCGGTGCCTGAGTTCTCTCGTTTTTGTCCGGCTTCCAATACACGTCCGAGATCATCATATCGCGTATAACTCCAGGCCTTTTCTGTGTATTCGAATTGTTTGGTGTTTTGACTTGCCACTATTCGGCCCAAGCGATCATACCAGAAGCGGGTACTGAATTTTTCACTTTCATCTTTGATGCGTCGGCTATACTGGTTTGGCCCATCGTAGCGCCCGGCAACAAAGCCTCGCGTATGGTGAGGGAATGCGATGGCAACGATATCCATCACACTTTGATCGATTTGAGCTATTCCGTTTTGAGTCAATCCATCGTCGGTTGGCTTTTGCTCAAAGGTGAAGGATCCATATTCTGATTGATACAAGGAAGACATTTCCCATAGAGTAGTTGAACTTTTCAATAAAGTACCTGACTCGCCGCAGATGTATCCCGTGATGTCATCATAGAAAGTGACATCAAGTAAATCAACTCCGCTAATCGGAAGAGTCACCGATACAGAGCCATCAATGGCGCCATTCTTAAAATAAAGAGCCGTGGCATTGTTTCCTACGGCAAAGAAGTGATCATTATTTGGAAACACATGAAGGGCACGCAGGGCTTGACTCGCTGGACTTGAGCGAGCCCATGAAGAGGTATATGTAACAAGACTGGAGGAAGTGGCATCACCTCCTACGGCATAATATTTATCGCTGAATGGTTGATAGGAGATGTCGTATAAAATGTGCGTAGCTGCGCCTACACAAGTTGGGCAGGCTTCGGATTCGAAGGTGTTTCCATTTCGACTTCCGATGAAGCTGTGATCACCGACAACAAAGAAATCACCGTCATTTTTAGTATAAACGCTGTAGAGGTCGGTCACGTTCGACATGACCGCTGGACCATTGGCATAAATGGGTGTCCAAGTGGCTCCACCATCATTAGTGCTTCGAACAGTTCCATTGCTGCCCACAATAGTGCCCATTTGTGCTTTGGCGAAATGTACATTTAGCAACGGGAGTGTATAGGTTTCGTTAACGATATACCTATTCGTAGCATTGGCCTGATGAAAGGACGCACGTTCCCCAACAGCAATACATTCAAGAGTTATTCCAGCGTTGCGCAAGGCGAGTGCATGCAGATTGGCATTTATTCCTGGTGCTTGAGCAACAGGGTTGGGTGCACTATTTGCGCCACCTAACGCTTTGTACCACATTTTGCCTTCATCACCACAAGCCATGTATTTATCATCAGACGTTGTGGTCGTATTGTTATCAAAATACTCTACATCATTCACTGCAACATTACTTCCAGTGCCAATCACATCATGCTGCCATGTATTGTTAGGCAATTGTTTCATTCGGCACAAATTACCTGATTCGCAAGCAGCCATCCCGGCTAGGTAGGCGCCATTGGTGTACAAATCAATTTCACGAATACCGAGTGTATTACGCAGAGGCAGAAAGCTGAAATTTGTACCGGTTATTTCGACTGCATTACCGTCAATACCCGCTGCCACTGTGCGGCTATTTTTAGTCCGGATGGTATTCATAGCCGTAGTTGCTATGTCTCTATTTGTAATAGACTGACTACTCACATTACCGGAAACATTTGTGATCAATTCATATACTTTTCCTCCACCTGAGATAATCAAGCGGTCGTTGGCCCATGCCAATGAGTTGAAAGAAACACCGGAAAGGATATTGCTGGAATAAATAGTAGGCGTGCCAGAAAGCAATTGAATGGCATCGATGCTTTTCACCTGATTGCTATAAAGCACATAGTATGTGGCATTTTCTTCATTAAATGCGACATCAATCGGTGATCCTGAGAAACTTGTCAGGAGCGTACTCACAGGAATATTCCCTCCAGAAGCATTAAATCGATAGAGGTTGGAGCCTGCCTTACCGAGAAACAGCGATATATTATCTTGGGGTGCTCCTCCAACGATTTTAGAAATGCCTGAAAGAGGAGCAGCGAGAGGCAGCCAGTCCGCTGTTGTGGCTTCAATATTCTTGCAGAACACCACATTAGAAGTAAACGCTGCTAATCCCGGATTCCAGTCGAGATCGAAGTGATCAGCAACAATACATACTGGGTTAGAGGCAAGTCCGCTGGTTGTTACATTGGCTAGTCCAGGCGCTTGTCCTGGCATGGCAACAATGCGCTGAAAAGCGCCTGCGGTTCGAACGGCCACAACTTTATTTATTTCTGGGCCACTGAGTTCAGCGTACCATGACAGTGACTTATAGTTGTTGGTTTCCCCGGGAATATTTTGCCACGATTGGCCGCCATTGAGCGTGTATTGTAAATGGCCATTAGCGGCCCCAGGCAGATCAGTGATGATAGCGACACCCTGCAATTCGTCAAAGAAGACCACATCAAGAATGTCTTTAGTCAGACCTGTCGGCAATTGGCGAAAATGTTCCGAGCTAATATTATTTATCGTGCGTGTTGTGAGGAAAATTTGCCCATCCTCTGCACATAGAACACCGGGACTGTTGGCTCGACCTGCGGTGCTTCTTAGATTAGAGCCAAGGAAATTTATACGATCCCATAAGCCACCATTTGTACTTCTGTAAAACTCACTGTAAGGTTGATTTAAAGCGATATCCTCTTTTTGAACATTTATTAGATATTGAGAACCATCCCAACTTATCCCTTTAATGTTCGAATCATCGACATTGTCTGGGTCGTCAAGAAATTTGATGAGGGTAACAAGGTCATTGTCGATTTCTATACGAATCAGTGTTCCTTGATCGCCTACAATTATCCCCTCACTAAAGCTGCCAGTCGACTTAAAGCAAATGTCATTTAGGTTTTCGAAAACAAGGACGTTATAAGGATGTGCAAGTGTGAACCATGTATTGCCTCCGTCCAAGGACTGCATAACAGTTCCCGCTTCTCCCACTGCAATCGACTTATTCGTGTCATAGAATACAACTTGATTGAATGCACTGCCAACCGTATTGTTGACACGTTGCCATGATGTTCCACCATTGAGTGTTCTATAAAGGCAACCCAGTTCTTGACTGGTGGGTAATATCCTGATTCCTGATAAATATCCGAGATTGTCATTGACCATTTGTACGTTTGTCGTTTGCAGGTCTGCAGGCAATCCAGAAGGCAGTGTTGTTTCCCAGATAGTCATTGGGTCATGATCTGGAAGCAGTTGGCCAACCAGTTGGTTGAGGCTATTGTAGAGGTAGGTAGTTGCCAAGCGATGCGTGGTAAAAACCTGTCTTGTGTTGTGTTCCCGGTCATCAAGCAGGCGCTGGTAGAGTGTATCGTTGATTGACGTGCAATCAAGTCGTTCCACACCGGCCGGAGGTACCGTTTTGATGAGGTTCCCGGCTTGATCATAATAGTATAGAGTGAAATGGTATTCTTGATCGTCAAATATTGAAATGAAATTTTCATCAACGCCCAAACAATGGGCGTTGTAGAGCGAAATAAAATTATCGGTTATTTCATTGATGTGTTGTTGATAGGCAAGATCCGCGGCACCGTAAGCCAAGTTGAGCAATTGTTGTTCACATGGGTTAATGTAATCGATTGGAGGTAATGGCGTTCCGCTGAGCGAATCAGGCGCATGCACGCAAGGGTTGTCCGCACAGAATTGATCCAGATTAATATTGAGAATCATCTCTTCATAACTCACTGCTTTAGGCGTGGCTATGGCCATCATAAGATAGGCTTGCCACTCATCAAAGCAATCGCAAAGTTCTTCAAGAATAAAAATTTCCTCTTTTATAACTGTCCGTATACCAGGCAGACCTTGAGTAGGATTGGCTAGGACAAAAGCATTCCAGAGGTAAACAGTTTCTATGTATTGATCGTAACAGGGCACTTCTTCTTCTTTTGGGTTACACCCTTCCCAATTCCAAATGTTTACTGGCAATGGAGTGCTGAGCGGAATATTGGACATCAACCACGTTTCGAGGTAAGATAAATAGTCCCGCACACAATCGCATAACCCTGCATTAACAAATGCTTGATAAGTCGGGTAATTTCCGACAAGAAGGATATGTTGATGGTGTTGAGCGTAGGCGGTTGCTTTGTATTTCTTCAAATAACTCTGCCATTTTTTCCATAGATCATGACAACCTTCGGGTGATTCAATCATGGCCGCTACAGGCTCGCAGTTTTTAATATATGGCATTCCTTCAGGACATCCTTCTGTGGTATAATGGGCTTCAATGAAACTCGCGAATTGCTCCAAGGTTTGTGTGTTGCAACAGAGATCATACTTTTCAAAATCTTCATAAGCATAAAGAGGGTAGATTTTGTTGAAGCCAAGGCATGTTTCGTTAATCGACTGCTGATACACAAAATAGCGATAGGCATTTAAATAACTTTGATACTTCTGAGTGCATATATCTGAACTAGGTTCACCGTAGTAAAAATTTCGGTAGGTAAGCGCATCTATGGGAGGTTCACTTCCCGCGTACAAGCTGATGTAGTTCACATAATCCCAAATAGTTTCAGCAAGCCTATTATCTGTAAACTGTACATACGATAATATTGTGGTTTGAGCTTCATAAGCGGCGTATTCATTATATTTTATAACGGATTGAGCATATCTTAAATAATCTTCCAAGGGATTTTGAAAATTTCCATAAGTGGCCGTGAATTTGTCGATCGAATCTGCCTTTTCCCAAGCATCTAATCCGGGAAGAAACTGCTCAAGCATGGTTTTATATTCTTCGACAGAGTGCTCGTCTCCCGAATAGAAAAAGTCGTGATAGTTCTTTGCTTCAATATAACCCTCATCCCCAAGTGAAAGACCAAGACGATTATTAAAGTCGGCTATAGCGTTTTCATAAATGGGATATTTTTCGACTGATTCGTCGAAAATGTATCTCTTTAGCTCCTCTTCAATTGTCCAAGCCATTGCAGGGAGGCTATCCGCATCAATGCAAAGGACACCGCATGATTTCAATGGAATACATGACAGGCCATAGAGTATTCGCGAAGTCCCATTGTCTAGTTCCACTTCCAGTTGAAATTGATAATAATTTTCGCTGAGATCAGGCTCACCATAAACGCTAGCAGAAACTACAGAGGTAATTGAACCCATTCCGCCTTGGAGATTTGTTGCTGAAATGGTTAAATCACAATTATTCATTTCGAAGACAAGGTCGTTCTGCGAAGTGAAAAGGCTTCCTAACCCCATTTCCGGACTATCAAGATATGATGCCAATTGATCACTGAAAAGTGAATGCAGATTCAGGCTCATATTGTTCACGTAATTTGGAATCACTTCCCGCATCAATTCGAAGAGATCACGGAAATTATCGTATTCAGTTCCGACACATTCTAGTGGCGCAGGCCATTGGCAAGATCCCAATTCGAGCGGCTCGAAATTCTGGCCAGTGTTGAGCACAAGCCACGCCTCCCCCGAAAGTGTTGCCACGAACGCAGGATCCCCATTGACAAGTTTCATTACATCGACCGTCCAAAAATTCTCACATGTGGTATTGAAGTTTTCGAACCAATGGTCAGGAGACATATTCAAATAATTGAATGACGAAGGTTCAACTTCTGTGACATGTAATTCGATCGATGTTGTATTGGAGGATCCATTGTCAACAATTGACCAAACTCCATTTCCCTGATAACTCCATTCTAGCTCTGTTGAAAAATTTGAACCAATCGTATTGGTTACAACTTGAGCAAAGGGTGGTGTTGCCATATTGGCATCGTTGTTGAAACCTTGCGTTCCATCTAAGGAGCCAATGTCTTGACTTAGGTTCATCATATCTTCCAGTGCATTGGCTAGATCATTGGGATACGGTTGAGGGCTGAACGAACAGCTAGCAAGATTTAGGCAATCTGTTCTGCCGATAATCTCCTGCCAATCATATACTCCTGCGGACACTTCATATTTGGCTTCAATAGTGAAATGGTCGACACCTGAAATGGTTTGGGTGTAAGACAGGTTTCGAAATCCGATCACATCATCCCATGCCGTAAAGTCGGACCATCCGCTGGCAGACAGTTGCAGGCTGCAATCATCAACAGATCCGTCATCGACGATCTCAGTCCAATTTGCTGTGAGCATCGTACTTCCTGAGCCGCTCCATTTCCAGTCGTAGTTCGAGATAGGTTGTGAAAGGTCATAGTCATATATTGCTAACACCAAACCAGAGAATGCCGGATTAAATGTATCTAAAAAGTTTAACCCGTCTAACTCACCAGCGACAGCTATTGCATCGAGCAAATATTGTAAGGAAATTTCTCTGGGACATTGTCCGGTTTGCAGGTAAATCTGATAAGCTACATACTCGGGATTTGTCGCTTCTTCCGCACCTGGATAATCATTTTGTCCCATAAATCGTGGAACTTTAGATTGGTATAAATACTTGCGATAGAAGCTGCATGGTTCAGACGAATCCCAAGCCAAACCATCCCAAAATTGCCACAATGGATTTGGATCACTATCCCAAACAAATTCTGGATAGGAATACGGCGACCAATAATCTTCACCGAAGCATTCGTTGAATGATCCACATTCATTTTCGATCACGTATTGATTGGCGAATTCGCGTTGAACTTCGGCTTTGACAGAAGCATAAAGGCTGGTGAGGGTAACCCATTCTTGATCGCGCATTATCTCATCATTTACCGGATCATTTATGTCAATGGTTGTTCCAAATGACAAGCAGACAGTCGGTGGATTGGGATTGCCAATTTCATCTCCGCAGCGATTTATAAACGCTGCGAACTGAGGCAAACTATAACCATTGGCATAGTTGTTCCAGCGATTAATAACATCTTGACCGAAGTTGTCAAAGGAACCAATTGCAGCAAAGGGATCATTTGGCTGACCTGCTATAAACCAGTTAGTAGGCAGTCCATTTGATTGCAATAGGCCTCTGCTTATTGCAGTTGCGACATCCCAAGTGTTAGCGAGTAAGCGATCAAATTGCTGACTCGTAGCGATGTTGCTGGAAAATACTAGAGTTGTGTCCGCATTAAAGGATTCCCCTGGAACAACGGCAGGACCATAACTCAAGCAGACTTCGTAGTAGCAATACTCAGGATGATAAAACAACAATGATTTAGCCCAATCCTGTTCAAAGGCAACAATGAAGTCTTCGATCTTTTGCAGGTGTTCCGGAAAGGTGAATGGCTCATTGTTGTCGTCGAAAAAAACAAAACCGGGATCAACCAATGGCTGATACACTTCATCTTCATCGAGGGTTAAATAAACAATAGAGCGAACTCCATACTCGTCATAGTATGCATTAGGAAGTTCATCTTCTGCCAGTGGATTGTACGGATATTTCCAATTTGATCCAGGGGAATCGGGCAATAAATTGTTCTGGTTGAGAACGCTAAGAAGATGGGGGGACCCAGATACGATGTATTGAGTTGGTAGCGGGAATCCATCACCATCAAGGGGAGATAAGGTGTGATAGGTGGCATACTGACCGCCTGGTGTCATATCAGCCAGCATCATTTCACGGGCCATTTCACAAGGATTCACGTATTCATCGCATGGGCCAATGCATTCGAGATAGGCCGCATCCCAATCTTCACCTGTTCCACCCTGAGCAATCCACTCATCGAGCGTTCCAAGCGAGTGGACACAGTCTTGGCAGTTGATATTGCAATCTGAATAATCTATGCTGTCAATCGCTGCCGCAATGAATGTTCCAAGGGAATCAATGCACCCGCTTTCCATAGCTGCGTGGAGGTATTCTTGCAGATAAAAGCTTCTTGCATCTTCATTAATACGCAGGGTTTTTCTGACAGTATAGGCGCCAGGTGGAAGTGTTAGGATGCTCTCGCCATCAGCATTGGCGTCGCTAGCATCCCAAACGCGCTGAAAAACATCCAGATCATTTCCAACATTACAATCGGTATTGAACGTAAAGGTTCCATTCGTTTCAATGAGATATCCTACAGGGTAGGTATTATCTTCACTTGAATCATCTGAATTCATTAGATTTTCCCCGCATTCATCTTCCACACTTAGCTCTAAATCATATACGCAATGAACACAAAGGTCGACTTCACAGGGCAGCGTGAGCGTATTGATGGTTAAGTTGTAGTCAAAATAGTAATCACTTTCGTTGGTCACAAGAATGGTCTTTGAAAATTCAATGCTATTGTCAGTGGTAACGATATTGATATTACTTAGGTCTTTGGAGTCTTTACTGAAAAGGTCGACAGTGAGCGTAACGACCTCTTCATAATTCTCTAACTGCTGTAAGTTACCTGGTGATTGTCCAGCTAGGGAAGTTGCAATTGTTCTACCTTCCATATCGAGGTAAGAAACGCTAATTTGCTTATTGGGGTCCAGCACCATATTCTTTTGATAATGCGAAGCATTGCCAACTTCGCCTCCGAAGAGACGATCCAATTGAATTTGATACGGTGATCCATAGTAATATTTTGTTTCATGATCGCTGCCAAGTTGAAATTCGGGTCCAACTCCTCCTTGTCGACTAATTCGACCGGTATTGTCCGGAGTATATTCTACTTGTGTCATGGGGTATCCTTTTGCATCGGGGATGAACGCACTTTCGGGATGATCAGCAAGCATTGGATTCAGTGGGCTATAATAGTTCGATGCACCAGAGCCATCAAATAATGGAGGTGTGGCTGTTTCGCATGGTTCGGTATCAAGATCAAAATCGCCTCTGTCGTATGCTTGTCCCACTGCTACTTGATTGAACAATGCATAGAATGCCAGCGGAGGACGCTCTGATGGATCAGTGCAATCTTCTTCAAAAACAGGTGTTGGGAGTACATTAATCACGGGTCTCCCTTCATGGTCATAAATGGTTTCACCAACAACCACACTATTCTCCGTATTTAAGCGCGTGATAGTTTGACGGTTTCGCTGACTACCGTCAAAAAATGAAGCCACTTCCTTCTTTTTACCCTCCTCTGCAAAAGTGGTTGTTACTTGCCAATTAATAGACGATTCAAATGGGACGGTTATTTCATACGCGGCATTTCCAGCAATTGATACCAAGGCAAATTCCGGTAAACTCCAATTACCGGGAAAAATATATGTTGGATTGTTGATAAGCACTCCTAATGGACGAACTCGGAAGACTACAAACCCATGATCAAAGAGATTGGGAATGATATAGTTTGAATTTGTCGTAGAAACGCGTGTGCTGTTCGCACGGAAGTCAAAATTAAGTTCCGATCCATCGCGAAAGCTCGTGAATACTTCGTCGTAATTATTGACGAAAGTCCACTCCACGTGATATTCCATAGCACCGTCAATCTCTAGCCAGCTAAGTAACAGTTCATCAATTGTTCCATCGGCGTCACAATCTGTTGAATCAGTTATTGCGATATTGTGCGAAGATGGATTCCAGTTGTAGTCCAAGTCTTCAATGCAGTTGGGAAATAGTGTCGCATCAAGATAAAAATTATCAGGCAAAAAATCAGAATCTATAGCGTTGATTGTGACCTGCTCTAGTTCGATATTTACGTTTTCAGCTCCCGGAATTTCAATGAGGTGTCGATCGGTAGTTGAGAAAGAAAGATTCAGAGCAGAATAATTCAGTTTGAATACATAGTCATAAGCTGTCCCATTGTCCAAGGTTACTGCAAATCGTGCTTCGACTTCTAGATCCCCAGAAACGAGAGTTGGAAAATTGTGATTAACTCCCATCACCATTACGAGTGACAGTTCACAGATTTCGCTTGGGGTCGGCGAATAAGTCAAATATATGGAGTCGCCAACTTCCACTGCTAGGTTGCTGACGAATTCTAAGCGATTGCTAAGTGGAGCCTGAGCAAATGTGCTGAGGGAGGCCAAAAGCACCATAGAAACGAAAAGTGCGAGGGGGGTGAAGTAGATTCGCATAGTAGGAAGTATTCGGTTAATGCCTGAACTTTTCACTGTCACATTAGTATCTGTAATCAACGATTTGATAGCCAACATAGTTTCCTATGCCTGCATAGCCTTTCGAAGTTTTCTTGAGAAATGATTCAATCTTATATTCGGCAGGAAATTCACTGACAAGTTTTAAATTCGTCAAGTTGATAACTAGCTTTGGCCTTTCTGAGCTAGTGGATTCCTCTTCGGGCTGAAGTGCCAATTCATCTCGATAGTAGATAGTTATCTCGGTCGGAAGTCCCCTGGAATCAAGTTGTATTTCCTGACAATAGAACTCTGATTTTTCGCCATAATAGAATCTTATATATCTGTCGGAGCCTGCGGTTCGAGTTACCAAGCTATCGGCGTACAAAAACATGGATTCGTAAAAGGCTTTGGCCACGGTTTGGTCTAGCTTATAATCGGGATCCAGAAGAACGATTAGTTTTTCATCATCATCCATCATAATTCGGAGCCCATCTCCTTGAGCTGAACGGTTTCCGGGAATGTCTGCAAAATATTCTTTGCCGCGGCGTACGATATGCCCCTTGGCCTGATCATGGGGCTGTTCCGATTCATGTCCGATATAAGAACAATAGGAAATTTGATAGGAGTACATTTCTCCTTCGAATAGCTTCCGTGCGTCCAAAGTCAATGATTCATATTCAGCGCGATCAATGTGGTTCCAGCTTTGAGCCGGGGACATCAATGACATGGCGATGAACAGCAGAAGTAAGGGCGAATTAATCTGGTACATTGGCTCGTTTTACTGTGCTTGTTTTTGATTCCTGAATGGTCATGACCCCTCGTTCCGTTTCCTTTTTTATTCGCATCAATCTACCTTCTTCATCGTATTCATAAAATGTGGCGAAATGGCGTTCATCCAATTCGGCAACGAACCGAAGATTTTGAGGGTCGTAGACATAGCATTTCATGCTGCCATTATATGGGAATAACCGGACATCATCAAAATAAACAACGTCATTAATTGAATTTAATTCAATATTAAAATCACTGAAACTAGATGGGGTTGTGAAAGCACATTCGATTTGCTGCCAACCGTCGATGATTGGGCCACTGGGCAGACTGGCGTTTCCAAGAACAGACCCACCATCAAACGTGACGCGGACTTCAGCGTCAGAGATAGTCGATATGAATGCGTCAATATCCTCATCATAAACCCAAGCGGTTACAATATATTTTTTATCAGGGAGCAAACCTTGAACAGGCAAACAATTGGTACATGGCGCTTGCAAATCATCAGGGTCTGAGAATCCTGCAATTCCACCCGTCAAATCATACTCTAACGTAAATTCACATGGTGCACAGGTAACGTCATAAATGACACGATATAGCCAGAGTTGTTCTTCTTCACCAGGTGGTATAGAGAAGGTTCCAATTGTAAACCCCACTCCATTGAATTCTGGGGCTGTTATCGTATCCACGGCAACGGGATTGAGATTAAACTGTTCACAAGGTTCAGCACAGACGTTATATGGTCCATATCTCTCGATTTGTATAGTGTGGTTTTGTATCATGGAGGGGTTTTGTATCATGAAGGTGCACGGGTAATCACTGTTGTTAAGATCGTAATAGAATTCAATCGCCCCTGCTGGAACCTGCAGACCTGCAGGTGATGTAGAAGCTAACCAGAATTCATTAATTCCTGTTGATCCTACGGACAAATTCAGTTGTTGATTTTGACCCGGTACTAGGTTGAAGTAATTGTCGCAGAGCGCATAAGGAGATGACACATTGGGTTGGACTGGCCAGCAACAGTCGGTGCCAACCATATCAAAAGACCATATCATGTTAGCATTTAGTTCGTTGCCAAACGAACTTTCGATTCGAATGAAATATTGAGATGGATACCAGCTGTGCTCCGGCATGAGGTTGTTCGAGCTTATGTCGTAGGTTTCGATGAGTTGATGAATTCCCCAATTGATATTTGAATGACTCAAAATTTGGTTAAACCTGACATTTAAACTCGAACAGGGAGAATCGCACGGCCCGTAAGCACCAAAAACAGTTATTTCAAACCTGCCGAATGACGCTCCGACCGCACTACCTCCATTGAATTGATTAATTGTAATGTGAAAGTCCGGCTCCGTGGCAATGAAGGAATACCATGACTCATTAAGATTGGTATTGTTGAATTGAACGTCATGTGTATATCCATCACTCAATGAAACTGCCTCGTCGCAAGTTTCTCCTGCGAATAAGTCAATGCATGCTAGACCAATGAAGAGAGTCGTCAAGAAGAATATTCTTGTTGAAAATTGTGATAAAGCAATTTTTCCTTTTTTCATACTCCAACATTTTGAATTATTGTGTTTCCTTCCGAATCAGTGACAGTAACCTGAATGCCCCATGTTCCTATTGAACTTATGACGAGTTGCGCACCGTCAGAACTATTACTTACGCTGATTTGAGGGAATCCGCTGACCACTACCCAGTCAATAAAATAGGGCGCAGCACCACCACTGATTTCAATTGTGCCAAAGAAGTTTTCAGAATTCAAAGCGTATTCCATAATCATCCCGCAATCCACTACAATACACGGCTCTGGGACATCGTAGGTCTTTTTCATCGGTCCATCTATTCTCATGCTATAGCGTCCGGTATGGGCATATATGTCATCTAGCGCACCAACAGGCGAAGAGGTTTCGAAGTCGTTCAACTTGAACTTTCGGTCATTGCACATCCAGCTATTATTTGCCCCATAGTCTTCAAAGCTTTCGAATCCTATTTCCTGATATGAGGCATTGGCTGCTACTGAAGTGGGAAGTGTTTGATGATAGCCAAATGTGGCGGAACTATAGCGCTCCAATGCATCTCGGTTTTCGAGTTCGGGGCCGTATGGACTAAACAACGTTACTTCGCTTGTATACGTCCAGTTGGCATAGTCCTTTACCCAACTGCCATCAGGGGTCAATCGGTAGAACGGATTGTAAGACTCAAAAACGCCGTCTTTGCGAATGTTCGTATTATCATCGTAAACACTTTGTGTTCTTCCCGTCAGATGCAAATAGGATGTGCTAGGTTTCCAATAGCCTCTAGTACCTAATATGAATGGGTTAGTTGTTGTAATTAAATTGGTATCATCGAAACACGGGCAATCTGTCGGCCATTGGCTCTTATATTCGATGGCGCTAGCTTGAAGCACTCGTTCGTAGATATTGCCGGTAATCGAATTAAGTGGGTCTACGAGGGTTGTAATATTCGCCATTTGTCCCATTTGCATATTCCTAAATCCACTTCGAATGACTTTCACGGATTTCGGACCGGAAATGGAACTACCGCCTTCATCCATAATGACAATGTAGGTTGGGGCAACTTCAACAACCCATGCCTTGTCTTGGTTGTTAAGTGAAACTTCATCGCCTTCGGCAAAATATTTTTTTGCATTTCCACCAGGAACCGGAGCTTTGCCCATACCATCAAATAAGAGATCCATTCTAACTCCAATGTTTTGATATGCTGGCCCCATTTCTCTGTAGTGCCAATAGGCGGGATAGTTTAAAGTATAAATGAAGTCATCGAAGTTGGTGATCGTTTCAGAAAGAAGGGCCTCACCAGTTTGTGCATCGTAAGCGAGCGTTTTAGTTGAGACCGTAGAACCATCCTGAACGGCAATCGTCTGATCTAGGATTCCAAAGCGTTGAATGACCTTAGTGCTCGTCATGCTTCGGAACTGCGTGGTTTCATAATTTTTTTCCGGCCAAATCATGAACGTGGTTATTCCAAAAAATGGAAGCACATCCGTATTTCCTTTAGCTTCAAAGGAAATGTTTCGCGTTTTTGATTCTCGGGCATCATTCATCATGTCGTACATCACACCGAGCGAAGCATAATGATCGACTTCACCATCCTTGCTGATGGAAGTGCACGTGTTCACCAACCTTTTAGCGACTTCTCCTCCACCCCCCCAAAAGTCCTGTGATTTATAATTATAATGTACACTGCTGATTGGCGCTGAACCATTTTCAGCATAAACGTATTGGGCTTTGGGTTTGCCGTGCATATCATTTAATTCAATGCTGAATCCTTGCGACGCAGTCATGTAATCTTTGACGTCGATCTTTAACAAACTTTTGATTGAATGAGGATCCGTTTTATGTCGGATTGCGTCCACGCCGGTTCGGTCGACTATAGTGGGATAGTCCTTTGATGTATAGAATTCATGCACCACGTGTCCGGTTGCGTGTCGAGTTACCTCTTCTGGTACGATGTTTTCGACCACCACTCTGCTATATCCAACAGAGGCGGACGGAAAGAAAGACTCCCCCAATGGTTTCTCCACAAAAAAGCGATCGTCAGGCACACCTTTCTTTTTAATGTCATAGTAGAGCGGACGCTTGAAAGGATTTTCCTCTCCACCTATTTGTGGTTCATAGCTTGCTACCCCGCTTGATCTGCCATCTTCCAGTTGGTATGAATATCGCTGACCATAGTATACCCCTGCGCCAGCACTTTCGCTGACGCCTGAAGCTGGGTCCCACTGGTCGCGGATCCTCACTTCCTTGACACGCACACCACCACCTTTTTTAATGCCGTCCGGGTCGCGCAATCGAACAGCACTTTTTTCAGTTACGAATCGCTGAGCGATGCCTTTATTATAAATAGTGTTATTCGGGTTGGTAAATAATGCTCCAAAACTCGCCACAGCATTTATGACTGATAACAACGCCTGTTTGAGTTCAGTATCATCTCCCGGAGAAGTGCCAGCACCATAAACCTGATCCTTTAGACTTAGGCGAGCAAACTGAATGGCCGTTTTTGCAATTGGAGAATACTGAGCTGTCTCGATATCAGTGAATCCCACAGGTTTCAGTACAATAAATCCATTCGGACCGCTTACACCAGCATCAATTACTTTGGCATAACCTGGAACATATTCGCAGATGGGAGTGCCTGAGTAGTTTGAAGATTTTCTATAATCGATTAAAAATTTGTAGAAAATCTCATCACCTATACTTATGTATTCTTCAATTGAGTCAGTTGCATTGTCAAGCTTAAAATACAACTTAGTATTTGGCGTGGAAGGTGTGCTTAAATTCGCGACTCGCAACGAGTCAATGTATAAGTTATCTACATTTGCCGGCTGCACGGTTAATGGGATGTTAACGCCTACTTCTGAAGAGCCGATGATCGGGAAACTCCTGCATGCTTTACGATTTTGCACATAGGCGTAATCATCTGCTTCATAGTCGACTTCAATCACGCCACCAGAAGGAAGTTTTATTTTCTGCAAATGCCAGACTTGCGCAAATTCATCGGCCCTTTCATCTTGAGGTGTAAAGGGATCCTCAGAATTAGACATTGATGGTCCAGCAGCATTCCAACTTGCTTGGCCTTTGTTGCACTTATAGGTTCCCCAGCGGTCGTATCCCTTTAAATTGTATGACGGATTGAGATTGGCCTCTGGATTTAAAGACTCAAATTCAGGATCGTCATAATCGAACTTATAACTACTAAATCGTGCCTTTTCAGAGTTCTGGTAGGTGAAATAAATTTCCTTCAAGGTCAGCTTTCCATTCCCCGATGGGTTATTTCCAATGCCATCACACAACGTATAGTCATAAGTGAAGTGAACAACTTTAATTGGTATTCCGTTACCATTGGCTTCTTCTTTTTCCCATTCGTGTCGCGTATAAAGATAGATCGCATCCAACCGCTCCATACTTGGATTTGAACCGGAAACTCCGCCATGTAGACCATTTACTCCCTTAGCGTCTTCACGAGCCGAACGCTCAAATCTGGCCACATAATTTCTCGTTTCAATTATATCTAAGTAGTAAAGGTTTTTTTCACCATAAACAAATGATGCTCTATCGTCTTTGTTATCTGTTTTCAGGCCTTCACTAAAGCTGGCTTGATTGCTTTCAACTGGAGTGCGCCATTTGTAATTCGATACTTCCGCATAGCGGAAAAGTGTATAGTTCCCCATGTCATTGGCAGAAGGACCTTGAATGCCATCGGCGTCAATGTAATCGGATGACAGCACACTCGTGAGTAAATAGCTATGGGCAAAAGGTGGTGTTTCGGTGGATGAAAAGTAACTATCGATACCACGCCCGTTCTTGATGCTTGCATCCGGTGAGTTATAACTCACTAATCCAGAAGAATAGTCTGGCACAGCAGGAGAAAAATCATTGAGGTTCGCGCCATTGGCAAAAGAACAATCGAGTTGATATGTGTTATATGCAGGTAAGCCATAGATATACCGAGATCCGTCAGTGCTCAACGTAGTAATTTCAGAAATGTGATGCGGTTTAGCTACTCCGGTGTTAAGTGAACTTATCGGCTGAACACCCAGTCCTGCGCTTACTTCAGCATCGGTGAGATAGCTGAACAATTGATTACGATTGTCACGTAATTGCTTTTGCGTGTTATTGTTCAAATTATATGTATTTCCACCACCTTCCAATTTTGCCAATGCAGTGACATTGAACTTGCTTCCCGCCATCAGTTTGACCCTTACCGGATTACTTCCACCAATAGAATTGAAAACGGCTGCGTTCGGGTCGATATTCTTTTCGTTAGCTTCCTTAAAATACACAGGTTCATAATTGATGTCATTGCCCGTCGCGTGAAATTTCAATTGATTAGCGGCAGAATTTTGTTGCGACCACTTTCCTCCGTTACTTGTGGCACGTGCAAATCCTATTGTACCTCCCACCTTTGCGACAGCACCGGCGCCAAGCTCCAATTCCAGTGAAATATTGTCATTGGGCTCCGACTTCTGCCTTGGATCATACGTTGTTCCAATATCACTTCGAAAGGGACGATAACTGCCCCCAACCCCTTGTCCAACTACACTGTATAGGTCATATGTGAACGAAGTCATCGATAAGGCCGGAGTGCTTTCATTGAAGCCACCATCGTTTTCACGATTGAAATCCAGCAACGCATCGGGATTAGTTGTCTTGTGACTATTGAGGTATCCGTATGCTTTATTTCTTCTTACTTTCTCTGCTAGACTTTGTTTGGATCGATATCCTGTAAAAGAAAGACTTCCAAAGAATCCCGACGCCTCCAAACCAGGCGAAAAAGTACCGGTAATTCCGAAGTTTCGGAAGTTCATTTCGGACTGAGGAGAATAGGTGGGTTGGCCTACTTCAAAGGATGCTGAAGGTGAAGAAATGCTTGTTGAGCTTCCAATTGACCTGTCTATACTTTTACCATTTTTTCTTACTAGCGTTTTGCTCTTATCAACCGAAGCGCTGATATTGGAGTTTACGCTCAAGGCTGTCAATCCGCCCCGACTGCTAAAACTTCCTCCAAAGGATAGGCCTAAGGAGCTTTTAATCTTATCTCCAGCGTTCGTTTTGCCGCTTTCCGTCATCAAACTCACTCCCACATTCGGTTGAACCGATGAACCTTCATCACTGCTCATTGAAATTCCGAGTCCTGCATTGAGTTTGAATGCGGAGGCACTACCAGCATTGATTCCAGGCGTTAC
>Ga0105049_10003847_pt1 | contig 17669 bp, 16 predicted proteins | sample MAT06_FD_78087 | JGI IMG/M metagenome (GOLD analysis project Ga0105049, IMG submission 78087) | Freshwater microbial communities from Lake Fryxell liftoff mats and glacier meltwater in Antarctica - MAT-06 | ecosystem: Environmental > Aquatic > Freshwater > Ice > Liftoff microbial mat | place...
AAGTAAGTTATATGAGTTAGGTAATAATCGGCTAAAAAGATTAAGAATATATAGATATTAAGTAGAATTATTGTAATTTTGATTGATTCAGAAACTAAATACATAAAAAAATGACAGATCGAATGGCTAAACCGTTTTTAAAGCGGGCAGGAGGTAAAACTCTAGAAGTTCTTCTACTTATTCATGATGAGAGTTGCAAACTCACACTCATTTGTGGATTAACTTTTGAAAATATTGAGCATTAAAATGAAACAACACGAACAAGTTATAGAGATAATGAGAAACAATGGGGGATTTGCTACTTTAGGTTATTTAAATCATAAAGTTGATGTATCAAATTGGTCTACAAAAACTCCTTTTGCTTCTATCCGTAGAATTGTTCAAGATGAAAAGTTTTTCTTTAAAATTAAGCCTGGTCTGTGGGCTTTAAAAGAAAATGAACAAGAAATATTGTTTAAATTCAATTTAAACAATTCTCCTGAAAAAGAGCAAGATTTTTCCCATTCTTACTTTCAAGGCTTATTAGTTGAAATAGGTAGACTAAAAGGATTTAACACTTATATTCCTCCTCAAGACCAGAATAAATTATTCCTTAACAAAACACTTGGCAGCATTGCCACACTTGGTAAAATATTTGATTTCAGTTACCAAAATATTGTAAATCGCGCAAAAACAATTGATGTGATTTGGTTTAACGAAAGGAATTTACCTTATTCATTTTTTGAAGTTGAACACTCGACAGACATACAAAATTCGCTTCTAAAATTTAATGACTTACAAGATTATTATTCAAAATTTTATATTCTAAGTTCTTCCAAAAGAAAAAAAGAATTTGAGCATAAAATTTTGTATTCTGCCTTTAAAGAAATAAAACCAAGGGTTGTTTTTATTGATTATGATTACATTTCTCAACTTCATACCAAAAGCTTTGAGTTATCTAAATTAGGAAACTTGTAAACTTAAATAGAAATCATGGAAACTTATAAAATTGAAATTCTAGAGTTTTTGTCGAGAATAGTCGAGGTTGAAGCTAATTCAAGTAACGAAGCAATTTTATTTGTAAGTGAAATGTATAAAAATGAAGAAATTATTTTGGATTCTTTTGATTTCATTACTACAGAAATAGATGTTTTGAAAGAAAAAACGTAATATTGATTAAGCTACTGTATCAAGAAGTGACAATTTATAAATGAAAGATTATACAACCATCTTGCATCGCCAACCTCTGTTCGTTTTCTACTAGAATTATATATCTTAGGGTTAATGGACAAAAACGTCGACATCTCCTATTTCTACGAACAAATGAAAATTACTATTAATTCTATACTATTAATTCTACACTATTATGAAATCTATTTCTATTAACTGTTTGTTGTTCTTAATGACTTGTGTGTGTTTCGCTCAAAACTTGCCACCGAAGCAAGCGTATCCGATGACCGTGAAACAAATTCACAGTGGGCATAGTTTAACCGATCCATTGTTTTTTCCCCATTGGCCCGGTCAATATGTCAATCTTATAGCAAATGTGAATTCTTTACAAGGGTGGCAGTTGTTTGACAAAATGGTTGGCAAATCTACCGTTCCTGGTTCTGCTCTGAAACAACGGTGGGAAGACGAGGTTGGTTTCGATTCTCCTGATGCGAGATTGGATATTGCAAATTGGGAACTTCTTTGTATTACTGAAAGAGTACCTTTAAATTTTGAAGGTGGTAATTCTCAACAATGGTATTTAGATGGAATTCAAGAGCAGAAACTACATCTGTCGTTATTTCTAAATAATGCTTGGAACAATGGTAATAATGGGAAGGGTACACCAACTTTGTTATGGACAACGTGGACAAATTTGGACAATAGTAATGGACCATGGCGGGAAATGTTAGATATTCAGGGTGCTGAATTTGAGCGTATGCAAGATTATGCAAATGAAAACAAACCAAGTAGTTCACCACCTGTATATATTATTCCTGGCCATAAAATGATGGCAAAGTTGTATGACGATATTCAAAATAATAGAGTACCGGGTATAACGAATATAAATCAATTTTTTGGCGATAATATTCATACAAACGAAATAGGTGCTTATGCGATAAGTATGATTCATTATGCGTGTGTTTTTAATCGTAGCCCTGTTGGTCTTCCTAACAATCTACTTCCAAATGCTCCTCAAGGAACACCAATTCCTTCTCCTGAATTGGCTTTGTACTTGCAAACAATGATATGGAATGTAGTAACAAATTACCCAAGAACAGGAATAACTAATACTCCATCAAGTGTTGAAATTCTAAAAACGGAATTTTCGATTTTTCCGAATCCTTCATCTAATATGTTAACTGTAGAGTTTCAGAATATAACTGCTGAAAATCAAATTTGTATATACAATTCATTTGGTAGTATTGTGTACAAGGGAGTGGAAAATACTATCAATGTAAAAGAGTACCCAATTGGAGTTTATCTCGTTAGAATTGGAAATGAACAAAGAAAGTTTGTTAAAAATTAGTGGTGAATAAATGAAAATGTATTATGTACTATGTATCGTTGTAACAACAATTGCACTATTTCTTCCTACAAGGGGTATAAGTCAAACGGCAGCAAATCCTTCCGACCCTGTGAAAGTGTATTACATCGAGTTAAACGATGGAACTAAACTAATAGGAAACATACTCTACAGAGATTCAATTCGTATTGAGATGAAAACAACGTTGATAGCAAAACTTGACGTCCTTGTTGCGAATATCAAAAAAATAGAAGAAATTGATGAATCAACATTAAAAAACGGTGTTCGTTGGTTCCCAAACCCACATTCAAGTCGTTATCTTTTTGGTCCTTCAGCTTTAAATTTAAAAAAAGGAGAAGGGTACTATCAAAATACAATGTTAGCATTGAATTCATTCAATGTTGGGATAACAGATAACATCTCCATTGGTGGTGGTTTGGAACTAATATCGACAGTAAGTTCAATCACTTCTGGTGAATTTCAACCTATTCTCTTTATAACACCAAAGGTAAGTTATGAAGTAACCGAAGATTTTCACGCCGGAGCTGGACTGTATTATGTTAATACTCCAAATATTGATTTGGGAACTCGAAACGGAAGTGGTTTGGCTATTGCTTACGGAATTGGCACATATGGCTCAAAAGATCATAATCTCACTGGAGGATTGGGATGGGGGTTTGTGCAAGGACAATTTGAACAAAAACCAATCATCACCGTTTCTGGAATGACAAGAATCTCTGAAAAAACAGCATTAATTACCGAAAATTGGTTCATATCGAATGATAACTACTATAGTGTGTTTTCTTATGGCGTTCGATTTTTTGGCGACAACCTTGCCGTAGATCTAGCATTTGTCAATAATAAGGACATAGCGGAAGTTTTTATAATCGGTTTCCCTTGGGTAAGCTTTGTCGTAAAATTTTAAAGAATTGATAGATTTAGAACATTCGAAATTTTAGATTCATAACTTTGACAACCAAAACATAGTGCTTCGCTTTGTCTAAATTTTACTATTTTAGTAGTAGCTACTTTTAAAATTATTTGTATAGTTTGATATGAAATATTTTGCTCTGTTTATAGTTGTCTTTTTGTCGCTGAATGGTAGTGCATTTTCACAAGATGGATTCCAAAATTATCATCAAACTTCTCAGTTAGGGTTTGCCTCGCCAGGTGCGTTCCGTTATGGGTTAAGTGGTTACGATAATCCTGCAGTTTTAGGCACGCTCACTAATAATGACATACTTTTTTATACAACTCAACCAGATAGAAATTTAAATGGTTTCCGTCAATGGGGGCTATTTGGTGGTTTCAGTTCTGCCTACGGAATGGGGATGTTGCTCGGAGTTCATCACGAACGTTTGGGGAATGATAATTCTACAACATATTCTTTTGGGAGTGGAAGTGGTGGACAAACTTTTTCGTACGGATATAACCTAGGTTTTGTTCAAAATGAAGGGTCTACATTCCAAAGAAATTCTTTTTTAAAAGTTGGAACCTTGTATCGTCCTTCAACAATGATTTCTTTTGGAGCACACGGTACTTCTACTATAGTTCGCTCAGACAGGGTGATGGAATTCGTTGGCGATCTTGGAATTCGTCCGTTTGGAACGTCGTTCATTACTCTTTTTAGTGATGTCGCTTGGCGAAACAAAGACTTTACGCAATATGATGGCAAAAGAGGATCTATAACCTTTAGCGCCGGTGGAGTAATTGAACCTTTAGATGGTTTACGAATTAGTGGTCGCTATTTTAATACTGAACAACTTTCTATTGGTTTACAGGTTTCATTAGGCAATATAGGCGTTTCTACTCAATCTACTCGTTCTACTGCTTCTGGTGGTGATGGATTTTTAACCTATGGAATACGAGCAGGAGGACCAGACAGAACAATGGCGACTGCAGAACCGACTTACGAACATTATCGGTCTATTAATATGGGTGGAGGATTGACCTATCAACGATATCAAGTTTTAGATAACTCACGAACTTTACTAGAGTTTTTAGAGCAATTAGAATTAATCAAAAATGATGAAAATGTAAAAGGTCTTGCTTTAAACCTTTCTGGTATGGGAATTCCTCGAGCTTTACTTTGGGAAGTAAAAACAAAGTTAAAGGAAATTAAGGCGAAAGGTAAAAAAATTGTTGTCTATATGGATAGAATATCAATGGATAATTATGCGTTTGCTTCTTATGCGGATAAAATTGTTTTAGATCCTATGGGTTCAATTACGTTTGCAGGGTATAATTTTGGTAAAACGTATTTAAAAGGAATGTTTGACAAGATTGGTGTTGGCGTAGATGAACTTCGTTTTTTCAAATACAAAAGTGCTGCAGAAACAAATGCTCGTGATAAAATGTCAGAAGGCGATAGAGAACAATTAACAAGGTTAGCTGAAAGTTTTTACCAAGAAACAAAGAATGAAATCACTACTAATCGTGGAATTAGTTCTGAACTTTTCGAACGTTTAGTGAACGATACAGTGATGATACTTCCCAAAAACGCAATTGCATTAGGTTTGGCAGATTCATTAGGCAGATGGGAAACAGTAGAAGCTATCGTTAAAGATTTAGAAAAAGAAAAAACTCCTGTTATTAATAAAGTTTACGAAAAACCAGAAAGAACATTCACCGACAACAAATGGTCGAAACCATATCCTAAACACCGAATTGCTGTGATATATGCAATTGGTGGAACTTCAATGTACGATGGAATTGAAGCAGTTTCACTGAGTAAAACCGTAAAATCAATTGTTAACAACGACTCCTACGACGCAATAGTTTTGAGAGTTGATTCACCAGGGGGCGATCCGCTAGCGGCAGATTTAGTTGGCGATGAAGTCCGAAAAGCAAAGGGTAAAAAACCAGTCATTATTACTCAAGGTTCGGTTGCTGCGTCTGGTGGGTATTGGCTTTCAATGTATGGTGATAAAATTTTGGCAACTCCTTCTACTATAACAGGGTCTATTGGTGTGATTTCAATGTATATGTACGACAAAGGTTTAATTGAAAAAACAGGCGTTACTACTGATAATGTAACAATAGGGAAAAAAGCGGATATTGGCTTTGGACCATTTGGTTTACTTGCAAACAAACCATTATCACCACAGGATAGAAAACAACGAGAAGAAATAATTTTATCACTTTACAATGATTTTATTGAACGAGTTGCTGAAGGTAGAAAAATGACAACTACGGAAGTAAATGAAGTTGGTCAAGGGAGAATTTGGACTGGAACTGATGGACTAGATAAAAAGCTTGTAGATGAAATTGGTGGTTTGGAACGTTCAATAGCAATTGCAAAAGAAAAAGCAGGAATTCCATCAGACGAAGAAGTGGAAATAATAGAATTTCCGAAACAAAAATTCATTGATTTTTCCCAATTTACGCCATCAATAGTTTCAGCAGATGCTTCAATGGTTTTGTTAAAAGAGTTAAGTGCCATATTGACAATGATGAAAAATGATTCAGGAAAGTTTCTGTATTCACTTCCGTATGACACGTTTGAATCAATGCGTGAAATTTTGTATTCGCCTGAACAAAAATAGTATTCTATACTTTTAAAACAATTGAATGGAAAATATATAATTTTGAAAGAAGTGTTATTCTTGAATATGGTTCGAAAAATGGCAATATTACCAAGGTAAATACGTTATGGTTTTGTCAATATTTACAGGAAGAACTTTGCAGTTCTAGATAAAACATACATGAAAAACATACGAAATTTTTGTATCATTGCACATATAGATCACGGTAAATCTACCTTAGCTGATAGGTTGCTCGAACGAACTGGTCGAGTTACCAATCGTGAAATGACCAACAACCAAATTCTTGACGATAATCCCTTAGAACAAGAGCGTGGAATAACCATAAAACTTCATGCAATTATGATGGATTATTTGGCAAAAGATGGTCAAACCTATGTTTTAAATCTTATTGATACTCCTGGCCACGTAGATTTTGCTTATGAAGTTTCGCGTTCATTAGCTGCTTGTGAAGGTGCTTTGTTAATAGTTGATGCAACTCAAGGAATTGAAGCGCAAACAATTTCGAACCTTTATATGGCTATAGAAGCAGGATTAGAAATTATACCTGTTCTTAATAAAATTGATTTACCCGCTGCAACAACCACATTAGAAACAGTACGTAATCAAGTAATGGATTTAATTGGATGTAAAGAAGATGAGATAATTCTTGCTTCAGCAAAAGCTGGAATTGGAATTGACGAAATTCTTGAAGGTGTAGTAAAACGTGTCCCGGCTCCAAAAGGAGACCCAAATGCTCCGCTTCGTGCATTAATCTATGATTCAGTTTTCGATGCATACCGTGGAGTTATAGTTTATATTCGTGTAATAGATGGCATACTACGTGAAAAAGATAAAGCATTATTTATGGCTACCCAACAAATTGTTGAAATAGAAGAAGTTGGGGTACTTCACATGAAACGCCATCGTACAAAAGAGCTTTCTGCAGGTAGCGTTGGGTATTTTACAGCTAATATTAAAAATGTACACGATACAAAAGTTGGCGATACTATCACACATTTTTCTCGTCAAACCGACAAAGCTATTGATGGATTTCGTGAAGTAAAACCAATGGTTTTCAGTGGTATTTACCCAGCAGATAGTGATGATTTTGAAGATTTACGTGAAGCTTTAGAAAAACTTTCCTTAAATGATTCTGCAATTTCGTTTGAACCAGAAAGTTCTACTGCATTAGGTTTTGGTTTCCGATGTGGATTCTTAGGACTTCTTCACATGGAAATTGTCCAAGAGCGATTAGAACGTGAATTTGACCAAGATATCGTTACAACTGTACCGAATGTTCGCTATCATGTTATTATGAATTATACCAATGAGGTTATTCCAGTTGATAATCCTGCACAATTGCCTCCTCTTAGCGAGATTTTAGAAATACGTGAGCCTTTTATAAAATGTCAAATCATAACTCCTTCTGAGTTTATAGGTGCTATTTTACACCTTTGTATGGACAGAAGAGGGACCTTGTTAGGTCAAACGTATTTGTCCGAAACAAGGGTCGATTTGCAATTCGAGTTACCGTTGGCTGAAGTTGTCTTTGATTTTTACGATAAATTAAAATCTATGACTAAAGGGTATGCATCTTTAGATTATGATTTAGGCGAATATAAAGAAGGCGATCTGGTAAGATTAGATATTCTGTTGAACGGAGACCCAATTGACGCACTTTCTTCTATAGTCCATAGAAAGAAAGCATTTCTTTGGGGTAAAAAGCTTTGTGCAAAGTTAAAAGAATTAATACCCAGACAAATGTTCGAAGTAGCTATTCAGGCTGCTATTGGTAACAAAATTATTGCTCGAGATACCATTGCTGCTATGCGGAAAAACGTATTAGCGAAATGTTATGGTGGTGATATTTCTCGAAAAAGAAAGCTTCTTGATAAACAAAAAGAAGGTAAAAAACGAATGAAACAAGTAGGCAAGGTAGAAATACCTCAAGAAGCCTTTCTTGCAGTATTGAGTATAGACTAATATAAAATTATGGAGAATAACTTTCAATCTCGAAGACAACAACGCGCTTCTCAAAAGCAAAATTCGTCTATTATCGAAACGCAACAAGCACCAAAGACTTTCCTTCAAAAAGTTAAATTATTTTTCTTTGGCAAAAAAGAAAAGAAAAAACCTGAAACCTTTATTGAGCAAATTATTTCCTTGCTCCGTACTGCCGTTACAGCTTTAGTAGTTGTTATGATAGTCAATGGAATTGCCGTTGCTACCTTTGTTGTGCCAACTGGCTCTATGGAAAATACCGTTATGACAGGTGATTTTCTTTTGGTAAACAAGTTCAAATATGGTCCATCTACTCCTCAAGTAGTGCCGTTTTTTAACATTCCACTTCCCTATTACAAAACTCCTCCTATTATCGATCCTCGTCAAGGAGATGTGATTGTTTTTATCTACCCAGGCGATAGAAATGAAGTAAAACCAAAAGAGTTTTTGTATTATCTGAAACGTTGTGTAGCAGTTTCTGGAGATGTGTTACAAATAATCAATAAAAAGATTATGGTTAACGGTGTTGAATTTGCGTTACCTAATAATGCAAGATATGATCCTTTTATTTCTACAATGCCTTACGATACTCTTCGAACTTTCCCAATAGGAAAAGGTTATTCTAAGGACAATTACGGTCCTATTAGAGTTCCGAAAACAGGAGATATTGTAAATCTATCCATTCAGAATCTTCAGGAATGGCAAGTATTCATAGGTCGTGAAGGTCATAAAGTTGAAACACAAGGTATGCAAGTTCTTATAGATGGAGTTCCATCTTCTTCCTATACAGTTGAACAAGATTATGTGTTTGGTGTAGGTGATAACAGAGACAATTCGGAAGACAGCAGATTTTGGGGATTTGTACCCAAACAAGATGTAGTTGGTACACCAATGATGGTGTATTGGTCTTGGAATACCGATGCTAACGACTTTGGCACCAAGCTCACTTCCATACGATGGTCGCGTCTGTTCAACTTCATAAATTAGTAAACAATTAAAAAGCCTCCAAATAGGGGGCTTTTTGTTACTACAAATTAAGGAAGTTCCATAATACTGATTTTGTATCTTTTCTCGCACAAATGCAGCGTATTGTAGTTTAACACAGCATCCTGAACTTTAACACCATAGCGTCGTGAAAATATGTACGGGGTTCACCTTCCCCCATAATCACTATTGAAAACAGTGGAATGAAATACTAATCTTGAAATAGTAAAAATAGTAATAGGAATTGTCATTTTATTTTTTTCAATTTAAACTCCATAATTTTAAAACACTTTCTTTATGGGGCTTGTATGCAAAACTTTCCGGGCGGTTGGAATTCGTTACAAAACAGTTTTCCTCAGAATATTACTGATGTTATTTCGGTTGCAAGAGCCACATTTGGTGGTCCGGGTGGTGGTCAAATCGTGTATGATAATTTGTTCAATACTCCCACTGGTGGTACTTGGGCAACTTCACCAATTACATTAAGTCAAGAACCAGTTGTTCAGGCAATAAATGTAACCTTTAATGCAATTGATGGAATAGAAGCAATTGCAATGAATTCACAAACAAAAATGGATTTGGACTCTCAACTGTCAGATTTAGGTAAAGATAAAGCATTTTAAAACTGTATACTGATTCAAATTTAAAGAAAAAAGCCACCGAATGGAGGCTTTTTTTATTGGAAACTGAAAACGTAATATTACTTATTTAGAAGAATGTACGCCAACGGAATTTCCTTCAGTGTCAATAAAAACACCAAAATATCCCCAGTCTTCAGATATGATAGTTTTAGGAGCCATTATTTTTCCACCAGCTGCTTCAACTTTATCTAAAACATCTTGTAAGTTTGGGTTTGCGTTCAAATACACTAATGTTCCACCAGAGGTAGGGATGTTGTATTCGCCTTTGACTACCGCACCGCTCACTTTGCTGTCTTCTGCTGGAAACATAGCCATTTGTGTTTCTCCCATATCTAAAATCTGCATAGAAACATCAAAAATTGATTCATAAAATTTTTGAGCTCTGCCAATATCCGTTGCCGGAATTTCAAACCAATTCAATGCATTTGCATTGCCACCTAATTTTTCCATTGAAAACCTTTTTATAAAATGTAAAGAAAGAATATGTATAGTATAAAAATAAGCGAAAATTTTATATTTACCGTTGACATTTATCAATGGTTTCGAATTTTATGTTTCAATCTACGTAAGGTTTCTTTACAGATTCCAAAATACGAGGTAATCTCTTATTCGATAACCTTTTGCAACAACTCTGGTCTGTTCGCTTAGTAGCCATTGGAAACGTTCTTGGGCATCGAGAGATAGAAAGTTTACAACTCTGTGTTTCGATTGTTACATAATTTCTTCAAGTATTTTCGAATAGACAATTGAAAATTGAGGAACAGTTACCATCGTATTCTTAAAATTTTATATTCAAATCTTACAAACCGTATTTCTTTAGTTGAACAAATATTCTCATTCGTCGGAATTAACACTAACCTTTATGAGAATATGATTTCGAAGTACAGTAATTATAGGTAGAACAAAAAAGTAGAAAGGATTTGTATAGAATAAAAATCTATTCATACGAAAATTAGTAAAATTATTTCAAATAGAAAAATATACTATACAAAAAGTGAAAATAATTTAGAATACGAAATAGTAAAACAACTTAGACGTCGTGATATATTGACAATTCTGGGGGTGTAATGGCTTCGACAGGGTGGTGAAATTCAAGTAGATGCGTGTCGAGCTACGCTGGTGGAGCTCGTTAATACAACTGGCGAAACAACAACTGGCGACTCTTTTGAGTATCGCATGGCTGCGTAAGTAAACACTACTTACCCCATCATCGGACGATAGTCTGCCTTTCGGGTATCGTTTTGGTGTAATAAAAAGATAGGATGGTGTCGGCGGTGTGCAAACAGGCCAAAGACACGAGAAAACACTGATTGCAAGGGGAACGACCTGTCTGTGGGTGAACGTTCCTCATTACCATTTACAGACTTTGCACGGAGATTCTGCTGTCTTTCCATTTTGGACGCGGGTTCGACTCCCGCCACCTCCACATTCGTATTTAATCAAAAAGAGGGGAAGTTTTTACTTCCCCTCTTTAGTGTTTAGTGTAGATTAAGTATAAAACTGCTTCAACTATTGTTTGAAAAATTTTGACTCTTTAATAATTCTAAATTAACTTACAAACTTTTCAATTCTATTATTTCTAGGGTTAATGAAGTTCGTTACTCCATTAAAGTGTCCAGTTAAAACCAACTCCGACCGATAGATACTTCAAGTCAACTGGTATTTTTATCGTTAAAAATTCTATATCTCTCGACAATTCACTGTATTTAACTGTAGGAATTAGATTGAAATGCTCGCCCAGCGGAAATGAAAATCCTGTTTTTGCTTCCCAACCCCAGCCATGACCAGTATCGTAAATAAGTTCTCCTTTAGAATTTTGCGTTTCAATGTGCCTATAGGTTGCACCTGCACCAAAGATAAGTTTCATTTTTGTACTAGCGATTAGTTATGAAAATTGAATTCCAGCAGAGTATCCTGTTTCTTCAAAATCAATATCTGATCCAGCAAAAGACTGAGATGATGAAAACTTGTTCCAACCCCAACCACCGTAAATACCAAGATTTTCTGTAAAATTGTAAGAAAGTGTTGCGTCCCCACCAAAACCATTTTTAAGTTTAGTATTTCCCAATTCATCTACTGGAAAATTTGCAGCAGGTGTAATGCTAATGCCAAACTTATCTTGAGCCATTGCCAAGTTTGAAAAAAAGGTCAATGCCAAAATAAAAGACAGTACAAACAAAGACTTTTGAGTACTAAATGCTAGTAATTTGAGTTTTTTCATGATGTTTTTTAAGTAAAATGTAGTTGATCAGCCAATTTATGCTGGAACATTTAGGATGTTATTACTGGAGAGGTGTGTAGCTTTACAAGGATAATTGCTGCACTTTTTTGGGATACATTGTATGATTTAAACTGTTTTGAAATCCCTAAAATTCTGGTATCAATGAAAAATGTTGTAGGAATTTGCTTGTTATTCTGGTTCAGCATTTGAATAAAAAATCAATCAGTATTTAATGAATATTATTATTCATTATTTTTTTGTCAATAAGTACAGTTATTACTCATTCCATTTAACGCTCACAATGATTTCATTCTTTCTACCTATAAATTGATACGGTGCGTTATAACCCAAAAAACGAAAGTTTCCGTAAGTTTCAATTCCACTTGCCTTCAATGCACTTTTTAATTTAGCAGTGTAGGTCTTAATCTTTTCGTCATCGGCATAACCACCGAACTGAAGGGCAGCAACATATTCCTCTTGAGTGGATTTGATAGTTATAGTTGAATCATTCGGAATTGGTAAATTATCTTTAATATACTTAGATGGCATAACAAAACTCATAGATGAAAGGCTGTCGTTTATTTCCATTTGCACGGGTGTTGTCATTGCAATGCTTTCATTGGAAATGTTTCCGCCAAAAATATATGATGCCAATTTTTTAAATCCCGTCGTGGATAATTCTTTGTAAGTATTTACTCTCATCGAAATACTTGCCACCGTTGCTGTAGGATATAAACGTATTTCAAAATCATTTTCTACTTTTACAATTCGATAAGATTGTGTTTCTGTTTTAGCAATTACAAAATATAATTGAGAAATGATTATTAAAACCACCAAAACAGTGACAACGATTATTGTTATTTTCATATTGATATGTGTTAAATATTGTTTCTTCCAAAGCCTTCAATCTTTAGAAGTAGTTTTTTTCTAAAATCCTCTGCTGAATCTCTGATTGGTCCCAAGTATGTTACTTTTACTGGTTTAATGCCACAGAATTCCAATATAGATTTTTTTAGTTGGTTTACGCTCGGTTTACCAAAAGCAAACCAATAATACCAACTTGGCTGATCTAGTGTTGTTATGATATGGGCTGTTTTTCCAGTTAGTAGTTTGTCCCACCAAACAGAATTTTCCTTTAACTTAAAAGCAAATCCCGGTAAAAATACTCTATCAATAAAACCCTTAGTTATGGCAGGTAGTCCGCCCCACCAAACTGGATGAATCCAAACTAAATGGTCTGCCCATTTTATTTTTTCTTGTGCATCTAACAAATCGGATTCTAAAACTGAGATTTTTTGATAACCAAAAGCAAGGTTGGGATTAAAATGAAGTTCTCTGATAATTATTACTTCGATTTCAGTCGTAGAATCCAAAGCACCTTTTAAATAGGCATTTGTCAATGCATTATTAAAACTGTCTTTATTAGGATGTCCATCAATTAAAAGAGTCTTAGTCATAATTTTTCAGGATTAAGAAATTTAGTCGTATTAATTATAAAATGTATTTTGTAATAAAATCAATCTAGTTATAACATTCTCTATTTCAAGTTATACAATTTCATCATTTTCAACTAAGGTTACCCAAATATTTTGTAACTTCACCAAAGGACTCTTTCTTAATCTCCAATGTTTCTAAAAAATATTTAGACAACACTTTTTTCAAACCGTAGTTTATCTGAGTGTTCAATATCTCGTTTTTAGTACTAAAGCACCAATTTCTTTAATTTCTTCTTGAGATGTGAAAATCACTCTGCCATTCTTTGATAACACTTCCCAAGCGATGTTGCTTGTGATATCATCAATTACATTTGTTTTACCACTGTCAGTAGTCAATTCAAAAGTTCTATCACTTGTCATAATTACTGGTTGAGAGAAGTCTTGATGAATCATTAATAAGTCACCATTACCATCGATGGAAGCCTGGAATATTTCTTGTAAATCAGTTAGTACAATGCCTTTCCCAACTGCTTCTTTTATCTCAGAAATTTCTTTGCTTCTTCGTTCTTTCTGGATGGTTTTTATAATGTCCCAAGATTGTTTCACTATGTGACTATTAGCAATGTTATTATAATTCACGGCTGCATAACCAAGATACACTGATGGCTTGTCGGCAACTTGTTGCAAACGGCTATAGTTATCTTCAGTACAAATGACCACGCAGTTTAAATCAGTTTCATTATGATATTTTACTAATGCTTTGTCTACATTGTTTAAAAATTCGCGTACTAAATCATCTAAATGTTTAGAGTCACTTCCCTTGTCAAAATTTGAAATGGTATATTGGTTTTCGGAAAATGGAAAATCTTCGTTGTTAATTTCTTGTAGTATTTCATCGTTCAATGCTTCATACAAATGTACACCGCTCTGCGAAAGCAACATTAACAAGTAATTCTCGCTTCTATTAAAGGATTTGATAACAGTATCTAATGCAAAGTTTTCTGAAATATATACACCTTCTTTACTTGTGCTCCATGAAGATTTAATTATTTCTTTGGTATCGTTCGATAAAAATATATGCAGACTGTCCAAGTTATAATTCACATCAATTTCATCAGCAACACTGTTAATGTTTTCTAAAAGTGCGGCAACTGTTCTTTTGCCAAATTCGGCAATAACTCGTTCTTCAGCTTCATTTAAAAAGTTTTTCAATACTATCTCATCTGTTGCATTGTCGGGATGAGTACGATGAGTGTTGAGTGAAATACTTACGCAAGGTTGATTCTTTTCGTTTCCTAATTTTAGCAATTGCTCTTTTAGTGTCATATTATGTTTTAAAATGTACTTAATTTCCTACTCTATACGAATTTTCGGAATACTTCCCTTTGAAATGTCAGGTCATTTTGTTTTCTCTACGTTGTCTCACCACTCCCTAAAGCGTTTCACCGTTCTCTGATTGTCAAGACTTTCTACGTATACTAAACTTTCTACTGAGTTCAAAGCTACATCAAATTACTTTGTCCGCATTTTTGCCTAAGGTGTTTACATTAGCAAACGTATAAGCTGGACAACTTGAAGCAGCAGATGTTCCAATTAGTATTACTGCCATGATACCTAAAAAAATGGCGACGGTTCCAACAATTGCACCAAAAAACCAAGCACCAAGTACAATTAACCCTATAACAACGCGAATGGTACGGTCAAACAGACCCATATTTTTTTGAAATAATTTGTATTTCATAGTTTTTGTGTTTTTTAAAAATTACTACTCATACTTTACTAACGGTTCAAGTTCAATGTTATTACCTTTTTGAATAATTGATTTATAAAATTTAGGATTATATTTTTTTTGCGTCGTTTAGATGCCTTTTGGAATTATAGAATTAAATCTTTTAATATTTACGTTGCAGCGTTAATATATAACATATCTAAGAAGATACTCGATAAAACAGATTAAAGAAAAGATCTATCTTTGAACACTGTTTCTGGAAATAGAACTTCAGTTTTGGAGTGAAAGGGTTGCAATATTTACAGATACTACAAGGAGAATCTGTTGTGTTTCATAATAGACGTGGATAAGAGTCACTCACCAATTGAACCCAAAAAGCAATAAAAAAGGGAAGTAAATACTTCCCTTTTTTATTATAGTTTCAATGTGATTATTTCTGAAATTGCTAAATACCGAAGGAATGGGATGATTATAGGAGAATCTCTCAAACACATAATTAGTTACTTACGCCCAATTTGTCTTCTCTATAAAAAACGGCGTGCTACAAGTTTTCCTTCTTTTGCAGCACTGAAATCTAAGCAACAAATATTTTCTCTATAGAAAAAAGGATTTCCTTTTAGCCAAAAATATCCAAAATAAACTTTCCTTGTAGTTTCTTGATAGAAGTCAGTTGATTGTAATTCCGAAACTTCAATAGGTTTTTCTGGTAGGTTATCAATAGGTTCAACACTTATTGATTTATTGTCGTTTCTATAATAAACACTACTAAGTTTTTCTAAGTAGGGAAAATTAAATTTGAATCGTATTTCTATATTTTATTCGCTTATATTTGCAATGATACTCCACTTTAATGTGATTATTAGTTCTATTTCTAAAATTACTGTGACAATTTTTCGAAGGTATTCTTTTTGGCATTTGTAATTGAATCAAGTTTTGCGGTTGACTTATCAATTAAAGAATCAAGCCGTTTCACTTTATCACCCTCTTTTTCAATAAGTGAATCAAGTGAGATAACTTTATCAAGTTCTTTGTTTACGATCGAGTCTAATTTTTCTGCTTTACTATTCAGTAGATGCAACTTGTCTTCGACTTTTTGACTGATGTCTCCACAAGAAGATGCTACTAATAACACCACAATTACAAGGACGCTGTATTTCATAAGTATATTAATAATTTTCTAAAATTTTCAACTAAGAACTAGTTGACGAAAAATTTGTTACGTTATTTCCGATAGATTTTAGCATAAACACTCTAATGCCCATAGCATCACACCAAACTAAACGGTTATCAGTTTTAAATTCTTTAATTTTCATTTAAATTCTCCTTTGGGACTTAACTTTGCTTTCAGAATTATCTTTTCATTTAGAGCAATATTCCCATCTATAGAAACAACAGATGAATTCCAACGAGGAAGGTTCCGTAGCATTGGTTAATAATGCCCATATAATGCTACTGGCAGCTTGAATATCAATACTTACAGCCCCCGGGGTTTCACGACTAAAGATTTTCTTTGTCGTAACAGCTTTACCGTTTGAAAATTTAGTTGTCATTTTGTTGTTAAATGATTAGTGTGAGGAAAGAAGGATATGAAGGTTAGGTGGTAATAAAAAAGGGAAGTAAATACTTCCCTTTTTTATTATAGTTACAATGTGATTTCCGATTAAACTTCTGCATACTTTATCATTAATTCGTCCTCTAAGTCAAAGATTGTCAAGGCTAGTTTTATTTTTTCGAATTTCCCAATGTTGTCAATGTTACCTTCAATGTAGTAAGTGTCGTTTATTGGAATTGGTTGTCTTGGATTACCTTCTGTCGGTTGTTTTGTTAAACCAATTTTTATCCCAAGGTCAGTTGTGAAAAACGTTTCAGGTTGCAATTCAAAAAGTTGTCGAAATACTTCAACATATAATTTTGCTACTTGAGTTATTTCGATTTTTTGGTCAAAGAAAACTGCATATTCTAATTTTTTGTGTTTTGGGTCTTCTGCTTCAAAGATGTTGACTTCATTGGTGTCTGCTTTGTCTTCAATTACAATGTTTGGTATTTCCCAAATTTTTAAAACTCTTTCTGAAATGAGGTCAAAACGTCTTTCTATTTCTGCCTTGTCCCACTTTTCAAGTATTGTTAAATATTTGTTTAGCCAAAGTCTGCTGTCCTTATAACCAGCTCCCTCTAAATCACGTTTGTCGATAAATGACTTGTTACTTAATTTTCCATTATTACCTGATAAGGTCAAGTTGCCGATTGTATTGATGTAGTTTTCTTTAATAAAGTTGAATTCATCAATTCCTAATTCAATCTTCCATTTCGGGTCGGGATTTTGAGGAAAAATATGTTCTATTGTAATGTCTTGATTGCCATCAATTATTACTGGTTCTCTGTTTTCGAAATTCTCCAATCTTTCGAGTAAATACGTTCTGTTTTTTGATTTGATGTTGTAAACATCTTTAACCTTTAAAGCGTCAATTACCTCAGCATTCTTAGGGAAACGCTGAACTCCTGTTCTTTGTAAAAGCGACTTTTGAATAGAGAATAAATAATTTGTATGTTCAACTTTATCATACAGGCTCATAAATATTTTATTCAAAGCATTTGTTCCTAAGCCAAGAATAAATCTCCTCCAAGTAAATGTTTGAACT
>Ga0105049_10003849_pt1 | contig 17663 bp, 13 predicted proteins | sample MAT06_FD_78087 | JGI IMG/M metagenome (GOLD analysis project Ga0105049, IMG submission 78087) | Freshwater microbial communities from Lake Fryxell liftoff mats and glacier meltwater in Antarctica - MAT-06 | ecosystem: Environmental > Aquatic > Freshwater > Ice > Liftoff microbial mat | place...
GTCCCCTTGATCCGATCAAGATCTACGTCCCCTTGATTACCGATCAAGATCTACGTCCCCTTGATCATACGTCCCCTTCATCCGATCAAGATCTACGTCCCCTTGAAAAAGCGGGCGCCCCCAGCTCACAAGCGGACCAAACGGAACACAACGAACGAGCGCGGCCCACCACTCACTGGTGAACCGCGCCATCGTGCCACGCAGAGCGGGAAACGGGACTCGAACCCGCGACCCCAACCTTGGCAAGGTTGTGCTCTACCAACTGAGCTATTCCCGCATCCTCGTAAGATAGGCACCCAGCTCAACCGCGACAAGCGGAAATGAATCAACTACCCTGCGGCCCCTCGGGACGCGTCAGCCATACGACGGTCGCCGCCAGCAGACCGGCGAGCGCGGCATCGCCACCGTTGGCCGTCGCGCGACCTTCGGCATCCACAAATTCCGCAGCGACCCCGCCATCCAGCGGCGCACGACGGAGCCATTCCAGCACCGCCACGCTGTCGGGGCCGCACAGGCGTGCCAACACCGTGGAGAGCGATGTCGTTTCAGTGGACAACGCACGTGCCGTCCGCGTGAACACGGCGTCGTCGGCGTCGATGCCACCGTAAATCGGCAGCCACAACACCGAGCCGACAGGATCGTCAATGCGGGAGGCGGCGCCACTCAGATCGAGCGCCGTGCAGAGCGTCTTCTTTCCCCCGTCCGCGCGGGCAAAGGTCCGCTGCAGTGCAGCCCGAACCGCCTCGCCATCAGGGATGTCGCGCGCCGATTCCTCGTCGAGCGTGCGGCGCAGAATGTCGAGTGCAACCGCTGCCACTCCGTTGCCGTGCGCGGTAAATGGTAACGGCGCCACAGCGCCAGAGGGTGTTACCTCTGTGGAGTACAACGGCAGCTCTGCGTGACGTCGACCGGCCAGTTCGTCGCCAACCAGATACAGCGTATCGGCGAGCACGGGGTCATCGATGATCTGATCGTCCTTTGACTCCATGGTGTAGCGATCCACCGCCAACACGTAGGCTGCAGCCCCTTCCAGACTGAATGCCGGCTCGAACATCGTCCCGTCGAAATAATGCGTACCACGACCGGGGGCGTAACCGTGCAGCTCACACATGCGCAACAGCAGTTCGCGCGCCAGACCGGGATCAGCCAGCTGCACCGCCGGCAGGGTCATCATCAACGCATCCCACTCACGCATCGTGACGCCTGCGGAGTGCCACGGAACGCGCGTGCGCATGATGTAGAAGTGCGCATCGTCCAGCGCACGCCCCACCGCGTAGAAGTACGCGAACAGCAGATTCTGATTGACCAGTCGGTCGAGCGACTCGCTCCCCGTCGTCTGCTGCAACGCAGTCAGTGCATCGCGCGTGGCGGCCAGCAGCCACTGCCATCCGCGCCGACGCATCGCCGCCGACGTGGCAATCGCTCCGTCGCGTTCCGGGCCCGCCGCGATGTAGAACGCCATCTCATCGCGCGAGCCGGAAGCGATCGTCACCGTCCGCGCCAGACGCACTGCGCCATCGGCGCTCGCTGCAACCTCACCATCTCCATCGGCCGCCAGCGCGAACGCTGCCAGACCGGGGGTCACACCGGGATCGAGCACCGCCACCCCGTCATCCAGAGCGCCCTGCAAGCGCCCCGCCGCGGGCCTCGCGCGGCGCACGCGAGGCACCAACGCCCCACCCTCTCCGGTCAAGGCGATCGTAACCGTGCGCGGTGTGGGACCACGATTCTCGATCGCAAAGGTGTAGACCGCCCCGGCCATGTCCGCATCGCGCCCGAACGGGCAGAAGACCATCCCACGAATGACCAGCGCCCCGATGGTGCAGGTGAACGTGGGCAACCAGCCGAGAGCACGCTCCCAGGCCATCCCGCCGGCGCCGAGGGCGACGGTCTCGCCGTCCACCGTCACGATCGGGCGCAACAGCGGGGCCTCATCGCCTCCATCGCCGTCGGTCGCGACGAAATCCAGCGCCGCCCGCGCACCACGATGCAACACACTCATCCGATGGATGGCGCCGGTGGCCGGATGAATGCACGGCAGCGCCAGCCAGTGGTTGCCGGTCAGTTGCCAGGGGACAGTCGGAAGCGGAATGCGATCCATACGGCGGACGGGGTAAATTGACCGGAGTGCGCCACACGGAGACGCCTACCGCACCGGTAGCAGCTCGGAGGCGCGGATCGATCACCGGACTGACCATGCTCGAGAGATGTGAACATACGCGACTCAGCGCGCTGATGTGCGCAGCGCTGACTGCCCTCACGCTCGCGGGTGGACGTCTCGCTGCCCAGCCCGTCCGTGGCATCGGCGACGACGCGCTGACAGCGCCTCGCGGTGGGATTCGCATTCAGGTCAGCACGTCGATCGCCGATGCGAACCAGCGCTACGGCAGGAACACGCCGGGACGCGCCAACGGCTCGCGTGAACCCCTCGGCATCGACTTCACCCTCGACACACTCGGCGTTGCGCAGTTTCCCGGCCTGGCGGCGGCGCAGACAGCACTCCGGACGCTCACCGGCAACCCCGCGTTCACGCTCAATCTGGGCCGGAGCAGCCTGTCGTCGAACATCCAAACACAGACGACACCGATTCTGCTGGAAGCCGGCGTGACGGACCGCCTTTCGCTGAGCGTGCTCGTGCCGCTTGTGAGCGTGCGAAACGAAGCCGCATTCAACATCAACAGTTCGGCGACAGGCCGCGGGAACGTGAGCTTCAATCCGGCGCGAGAGTCGGATGCGTCGGTCGCGAACAATCAGCTCCTGATCACGCAGCTCAACACCGCACGCGATCAACTGGCGGCGCTCCTTGCGTCGTGCACCGCAAATCCATCGTCGAACGCTTCGTGCGCGAGCGTGATCGCCACCGCGCCATCGATCACCTCAAACGCAACCGCCTTCACCCAGGGCATTACACAGATCTACGGCACGACGCGCCGAGGTGGGGCCGCCTTTGTGCCCTTCGGTGGCAGCGCGGCGGATTCGGCGATTCGCAGTCGCGTCAACACGTTTCGCACTCAGTTTCAACTGTTCGGCATCACCGCACTGGCAGCAACGACCGTCGGTCCGTCGCGCGCGACGGCAGCGATGACCCCCGATGGCTTTCAGCGAATCGTGACGGATTCGACGGTCGGGCTGTTGGCGGAGCCCCTCGGGAGGATCACGCGGCAAGGGTTGGGAGATGTGGAAGTGGCGGTCAAGCTCCGACTCTTCGACTCATTCGGTACCCGGTCTGACACGATCCGCTTTCTTCCGCGCGGTGTGAACGTGCGTCAGAGCATCGCAGGCGCATACCGATTGGGCACCGGAACGATCGACCGGCCGGACAACCTGCTCGATGTGAGCACGGGTGACGGCCAAAACGATCTGGAGGTACGATCGTTCACCGACATCATCATCGGTCAACGTTTCTTCACGTCGTTCATCGCGCGCTACACCGTGCAGATGGCAGACCAGTTGATACGTCGGGTCACCGATCAGCCGGAACAGGTCTTTGCACCGCAGTATCGCGAACGATTGGTGGATCGGAAGCTTGGCAACCAACTCGAAGTTGAGCTGACGCCGCGTTGGACGATCAGCGATTATTTCTCAATCGGTGCGCAGTACCTCTTCCGCAACCGCGCGGAAGACACTTACAGCGGCACCTTTGCAGTGCCTGTTTCCGAAACCGGGCTGCTCGCGCCACTCACACTCAACGCCAGTACGCTCGGATTTGAAACCGCAGCAAGCGAGCAGCGGCTTGGCTGGGGGCTCACCTTCTCGTCGCTCGCGGCATTCGCGCGTGGAAAGGCGAAGTTCCCGATCGAACTGCAGTACTTCAATTCGCGCACGGTGGCAGGGTCGGGTGGCGCGGTTCAGAAGCTGTCGGTTCATCAGCTCCAGATGCGTCTCTACCCTCGCCTGTAACGCGAGGAAGGTACGTCAGCGCTTTTTCGCGCCGCGCGGCGTTACGGACGGTGTTACGGGCGGCGTTACTCGTTGCGCACTCGAGCCTGCGGCGCCACCGAGAAGCAGCTCTCCGGCGTGCGCCATACTCACAGCACTGAGCGGATCGCCGCCGAGCATGCGCGCGACTTCGACGGTTCGCACGTCGCCGCTGACGACACGGACGTCGGTGGACGTCACTCCATCCGCCGTACCCTTCTCCACGACGATGTGGTGATGTGCGCGCGCCGCCAACTGCGGCAGGTGCGTAATCGCGAATACCTGATGTTGGGCAGCGAGGGCACGCAGCGCATCGCCGACCTGCTGACCGACGCGACCGCCAGTCCCGGCGTCGATTTCGTCGAACACCAGCGTTGGCACGCGATCGTGCGCCGCCTGGGTACTGGCGAGCGCCAGCATCACGCGCGACAGCTCACCGCCGCTTGCAACCCGGGACAACGGACGCGCATCGTGGCCAGCATTGAGTGCCACACGAAACTCGACCTCCTCCTGCCCGTTCGGCCCCGGTTCGTCTCTCGGTGGCAGCGAGACGGAGAACTTTCCTTCGGGAAGACCGAGCGCCGGAAGCTGCTGCGTGACGGCGTCTGCCAGCTGCTGCGCCGCGCGACGGCGTGCAATGGTGAGTTGCGACGCTGCATCGGCGAACGTCGTCTGCGCCGATGCGAGCCGCTCGTGCAGCAGCCGCAGATCGTGCTCGGCGTCGTCGACCAGTCGCAGCGCGTCGCGCGCGTCCGCCGCCTCAGCCAACACGTCCTGCGCGGTTGGCCCGTACTTCTTGAGCACCTTGAATACGACGTCGCGGCGACGCTGGGCCGCGGCGAGACGGTCGGGATCCAGTTCCACTCCCGCTGCGTACGCGTCGGCATCGCGCAACAGTTCATCGAGTGCATACGCCGCATCGTCGGCCAGCTGGACAAGCCGATCGGCGCCACCATCGATACGACGGAGTTGAGCCAGCAACCGCTGCACTACGCCAACCTCTGCGACCAGTCCGGCGCTGTCATCGTCACCGCCGCCGAGGCGACGCACGACCTGTTCGGCGAGTGCGCGAAGTTCACCGGCGTGCTCGAGCCGTTGCAGTTCATCCTGCAACCGCTCGTCCTCCCCAACTTCGAGCTGGGCCCGGTCGATTTCCTCGACGACGTGGCGCAGGAAGTCGGCGCGCTGCCCCGCGTCACGCTGACGTGCGCGGCGGGCGGCGATCGCAGCCCGCGAGTCGAGCACCGCTGCGTGCGCGATCGCCACGTTCTTCGCCAATCCGGTGGCGCCGGCGGCGGCATCCAGCCAACGCCGCTGCGCTGATGTATCGAGCAGCGAATACGCCTCGTGCTGTCCGTGCACGGTGACCAGCAGCCGACCGATCTCACCCAGAATGCTGGCCGTGACAGGTGTACCGTTGATCCACGCGCGGGCCCGGCCAGGCGCGATCTCACGCTTCAGCACCACCGTGCCATGTTCGTGCTCCAGGCCACGCTCGTCGAGTGCGGCAAGCACGTCACCACGCGCCGCGACATCAAACACCCCTTCGACGGTGGCACGATCAGCACCGGTGCGCACCATGTCGAAGCTCGCACGTTCACCGAGCAATACCGTGAGCGCGCCTACGATGATCGACTTGCCAGCCCCCGTTTCTCCGCTGAGAACGTTGAAGGCCGGTGCAAGTGGGAGCGTCACCTGGCGAATGATGGCCAGATCGCGGATGCGGAGTTCAAGCAGCACAGCCCACTCAGTCGCGATCCACCAGGCCGCCCCATCCGAGCTTCTCCCGGAGGCGCGAAAAGAAGAAGCTCTTGTTGTCCACGCGAGCGACGAGAATCGGATCGGGCGACCGCTGCACGTGCAGCGTTTCACCGGCGCCGAAAGTTGCACCCACCTGCCCATCGACGGTGATCAGCAGCTCCGTCGCTTCCCGGAGCACTTCAAGCGTCAGCTTGGCGCTCGGTGGCAACACCAGCGGACGCATGGCGAGCGTGTGCGGCGACACCGGCGTGAGCAGAATCGATTCGACGGTCGGTACGATCACCGGCCCCCCCGCCGACAGCGAGTAGGCGGTCGATCCCGTCGGTGTTGCGGCGATCACACCGTCGGCCGAGTAGCGCGCCACCTCTTCGCCATCGACTGTCGCGCGCAGTTGCAGTACGCGCGCAAAACCACCCTTGTGCAGCACGACATCGTTCACCGCGCGCCACCGATAGTGCTCGCGGCCGACGGCATCGGTGACATGCGCCTCGAGTGTCATCCGCTTTTCGACGACGTAGGTCCCGGTTGCGATGCTGTGCAGACTGATACCAAGGTGTTCTAGCGAACCGGATGTCAGAAACCCGAGCCGACCCAGGTTCAACCCCGCGATTGGGATCTGTCGGCCGCGCAGGAACCTCGCACCCCGTAAAAACGTCCCGTCACCACCGAGGGTGAGCAGGACGTCGAGCGGCGTCTCCTCAGTGAGCGGGGCGGCGTCGCGCGCATCGTCCAGCAAGCCCCGTTCCACGTACAAGGCAACGCCGAGTTGCGGCGCCAGGCGCTGCAACTCGGCGAGCACATCCTGCAACCCTTCGTAGCCGCGGTGTCCGAGGACGCCGAGTCGGGTACTCACCCGGCGAGCGCTTCGGTCTCGTGCAGCGCGCGCACCTTCTTGGCGATACCGGCCGCGTCGAGGCCACACATGGCCATCTGGCGCAGGCGTGATGCCGCGTAGATGAATACATCCGGGATACCATGCGCCGTCACGCGAACCGAGGGATCGAGCTTCGCAACGACCTGCGCCATGTATGCACCGAAGCCATTGACCACCGTGCCCTCTTCCACCACCAGCAGCTGCTTGTGATCCGCGACCAGCGCCGAGAGCGTCAGAGCATCGTACGGCTTCAGGTAGCGGCAGTTCACGACGGTTACGTTCACACCTTCGGCGGCCAGCACATCGGCGGCAGCCAGCGCCTGATTGACCATCGTACCGACGGCGAGGATGGCAAACTCGCTGCCATGACGCAGCACTTCCCACGTGCCGTGCGGCACTGCTGGAATCTCGGCGATCGGCGGCGGCGAATCCGGCGAGGCATCACGCGGATAGCGCAAGGAGAACGGGCCCTCGTTCTGCTCGACGCCGGTCCGAAGCAGCGCCAGCATCTCCGTCGCATCCTTGGGCGCGGTGACGGTCATGTACGGTACCGACAGCATGTAGGCGATGTCGTACAATCCCATGTGCGTCTCACCATCTTCGCCCACAAAGCCGGCGCGATCCATTGCGAAGATCACCGGCAGGTGTTGGATGGCGCAATCATGAATGACGTTGTCGTAGGCGCGTTGCAGGAAGGTCGAGTAGATCGCGACCACCGGCTTCACCCCGCGCGTCGCCAACCCCGCGGCAAAGGTCACGGCGTGCCCTTCGGCGATCCCGACGTCGAACGTGCGCGCCGGATGCGCCTTTGCGACGATGCCGATGCCGGTGCCGCCTGGCATGGCCGCGGTGATCGCCGCGACTTCCGGCTTTTCCTTCATCAGATCGGCGAGGCCCTGCCCAAAGACCGCGGTGTAGGCGGGGTTGGCCGTCGACGTCTTGAGCTGCTTCCCCGTCGCCGGATCGTGGCCGGGGGGAAGCGCGTGCCACTTCTCGCCATGTTCGCCGGCGGGAAAGCCTTTGCCCTTCTGCGTGATGACGTGCACCAGGCGTGGGGTCTTCAGATCACGCACGGCCGTCAGCGTGTCCATCAGTGCATCGATATCGTGCCCGTCGATCGGTCCGAAGTAGCGGAACCCGAGTTCCTCGAACAGCACGCCCGGAGTAAGGAACGTCTTGACACTTTCTTCCCACTTCCGCACCAGAGACCCGATCGGGCCCGGGACGCTGTCGACCAGATCACCGACGGCGCTTCGCACGCGATTGTAGAGTGGATTGCGCTGGACGCTGACGAGATACTTGTGCATCGCGCCGACGTTGGGCGCGATCGACATCTCGTTGTCGTTCAGGATGATGATGATGTCGCGATCGGAGCTGCCGGCGTTGTTGAGACCTTCGTACGCGAGGCCGCACGAGAGCGCCCCGTCACCCAGCACCGCCGCCACCTTGAACTGCTCGCCCTGCAGGTCGCGTCCCACCGCCATGCCATACGCGGCCGAGACGGAGGTCGCCGCATGACCGGCGCCGAAGGTGTCGTACTCGCTCTCGCTGCGCTTGAGGAAGCCGGACAGGCCATCCTCCTGCCGCAGCGTGCCAAAGCGATCACCGCGGCCGGTGAGCAGCTTGTGCGGATAGCCCTGGTGACCCACATCCCAGACCAACTGGTCCCTGGGTGTGTCGAGCACCGCGTGCAACGCCACGGTCAGCTCGACCACACCAAGACCGGCACCGATGTGGCCGCCGGTCCGGGAGCAGTTATCGATCAGGAATGCCCGCATCTCTGCGGACAACGCCCGTAGTTCGTCGCGGGACAGTCCCTTCAGGTCTGCGGGCGACTTCACTCGGTCGAGGATGGACATTGCGTGGCTCCGAGAATGGTGTGCTCCGTTGTCGCGAGGCTCGAGGACAGCGCGAAACGGCCGACAGGTGAATGTACGGCTTTTATGACTGCCGGGTAACAAAAAAACGTGCCAGGTGCTCCAACTGCGGCGTGAGGAGCCCCGCCGACTGCAGGGCCTCACACCCTTCTTCCACCAACGCCTCCGCCCGCGAAACCGCTCCGTCCACGCCAAGCAGCGCGGGATACGTGGACTTTGCGAGGGCGATGTCCCGTCCCGCCGTCTTCCCCAACTGGTCCGTCGTCGCCGTCACGTCCAGCACGTCATCGGCAATCTGAAACGCCAGTCCGATCGCGTCGCCGTACTGCGTGAAAGCAGCCATCTGCTTGTCGGAGGCTCCTGCCGCCAGGCCGCCCAGACGGACCGACACCGTGATCAGCGCGCCGGTCTTGAGCCGATGGATGCGCTCGAGATCCGTCAGCGCCAGCGGACGCCCCTCCCCCGCCAGATCCAGAAGCTGCCCGCCGATCATGCCAGCGCCACCCGCCGCGCCCATCAGCTCCCGCACGATGCTGCCGGTTGTGGCGGCGTCGAGTCCGAGATCGCCACAGGCCGCCGCCGCTGCTCGCGCCGCCAGCGGCACCATTGCGAGCCCCGCCGCCGTAGCCACCGGAACGCCGTAGACGATGTGCGTCGTCGGGCGACCGCGCCGCATATCGTCGTCATCCATGCACGGCAGGTCGTCGTGCACCAGCGAGTAGGCGTGTACGACCTCGATCGCCGCTGCCAGCGTGCTGACGTTCGACTCGCCACCAGCGGCGGCGTACGCGGCGCTGGTGAGCACGGCGCGCAGTCGCTTGCCCTCACCGAGAAGGCTATAGCGGATCGCGGCGCCAACCGCACCCGGCGCGTCGGCAAGGTAGGCGTCACAAAAGCCAGTCAGTGCGGCCGCGACCGACGCGCGTTCGGCGCGAAAGGTCAGGTCCGGCGCGTCAGCTGCGTTGATCGGCAACGATCAGGCTCCCATCGATGGATTCCACCAGCTGTTGGACGCGGGTATCGGCGTCGGAGAGGGCCGCCGTCGCTTCACGCAGGCGGGCCACACCTTCCTCGAAGAGCGCCAGCGCCTGCGCAAGCGGCAGACGGTCCCCTTCGAGCTCACCGACGATGGCCTGCAGCCGCTGCACGGACTCCTCATACGTCATGTCTCTCCCTCCTCCTGCAATCCTGTCACGGCGTCAAGCGGTGCGCCAGAGCGACGCGCCGTGACCCGTGCGCGAACGGCACCATCTCCCAGCAGCAGATCAAAAGGTTGGTCTGCCGCAAAATCATCCACGCTCGCCATCGCGACTCCGTCCAGCGAGCGCGCGACCGCATAGCCTCGACCGAGCGTCGCCAAGGGGCTCAGCGCATCGAATCGTCCGGCGAGCGCCGCGAGCGTTGCCCGATGCGGTGCGACGATCGTGGCCGGAACGCCGGCGAGGACGGGACGGAGCGCGTCGAGCATTGCGATCCGGCGGCGTACACTGCGATCCGATGCGGTGGCCATCGCCTGACCAAATGCACGAAGTCGCGCCCGCTCGAGCGCTGCAAGGCCGCGCGCACCGGCGGCAAAGCGTCCGCCGACGCCGGCAACCAGCTGCCGCCGACGCTGTACGGCACGCTGCGCCGCTGAACGCAACCGCCGGTGCAGCGCATCCGTCTCCTGCAGCAGCGCCTCGCGATCGGGGACGGCCGCCTCGGCCGCCGCCGACGGTGTTGCTGCGCGCAGGTCGGCGACCAGATCCACAACAGTCACATCGATCTCGTGTCCAACCGCCGAGATCACGGGCACGGAGCAGGCGGCGACCGCGCGCGCGACGCGCTCGTCGTTGAAGGCCCACAGATCCTCGCGAGCGCCGCCGCCACGCCCGATGATCACGACATCGGCACCGCCCCAGCGTTCGATCTGCGCCATGGCACGCACGAGTTCATCCGCGGTGCCGTCGCCCTGCACCTTGGCCGGCACCAGCACCAGCTGCACGCCGGCAAACCGTCGCGATGCCACCGCACGAATGTCCTGCAGCGCAGCGCCATCGGGACTCGTCACGACGGCTACCACCTTCGGCAGCCGCGGGAGCGGACGTTTGCGCTCCTCGTCGAGCAAGCCATCGGTACGAAGGCGTGCCAGCGTCTCTTCCAACGCCTTGCGCCAGAGGCCATCGCCTTCCGCGCCGAGTCGGGTGACGCGCAGCTGCAGATCCCCGCCAGCCGAGTAGACCGTGAGCTGACCCAGGGCCGTGACGAGCATGCCGTCAGACGGGCGGGTCGGCGCGCGCTGAGTGTCACCGCGCCACATCACACAGCGAATCCGCGACTCGGCGTCGCGCAGCGAGAAGTACCAGTGACCGTTGCGGTGCGACTTGAAGTCGCTGATTTCACCGCGAATCCAGAGCGGTGTGAAGGCGCCTTCGACGACATCCTTGGCGGCGCGCGTCAGCGTCGCCACGGCCAGCGCCGTCTCCGCTGTTTCACCAGGGTAGGCAGTCGGCGACGGCTCGTCGAAGAAATCGGCCTGCTGACGCATTACGCGACCGACACGCGGGCCGCGGCCATCAGCGTACTCCTGAGCAACATGGCGATGGTCAGTGGTCCAACACCGCCCGGCACCGGCGTGATCCTGCCAGCGACCTCGCTCACCGAAACGAAGTCCACGTCTCCTGCCAACACATAGCCGTTCTTCGCACGCGGCTCGTCGACGCGATTGATACCGACATCGATCACCGTTGCCCCCGGCTTCACCATGTCCGCCGTGACGAAGCGCGGCCGACCGAGCGCCGCGATGAGGATATCAGCGCGCCTGGTGTGCGCGTGCAGATCGCGCGTCCTGCTGTGACAGATGGTCACGGTCGCATCAACCCCTGGCTGGACAAGCAGGCTCGCCATCGGCTTGCCGACGATGTTTGATCGCCCGACGATCACGACCTCGGCGCCGACCGTCGGCACCTTGCAGCGCCGCAACAGCTCCATCACTCCGGCAGGCGTACATGGCGCAAAACCATCGGTCTCGCCGATGATCAACTTGCCGGCGTTGATCGGATGAAAACCATCCACGTCCTTCGCCGGATCGATGCGGCGGATCACCTCGTCGGCGTTGCACTGCTTTGGCAACGGCATCTGCACCAGCATGCCATGAATCGCAGGGTCGGCGTTGAGCCGATCGACGACGCTCAGGAGTTCGCTCTGCGACGCGGTGGCGGGCATGCGAATGGTGACCGAATGCATGCCCGCCTCTTCACACGCACGACCCTTGTTGCGCACGTACACCGCGCTCGCCGCATCCTCGCCGACCAGCACCACGGCCAATCCCGGCACCACCCCACGCGCGCGCTGTACCAGGACGGCGGCCGCCACTTCGGCGCGAATTGCGCGTGCGACGGCGATACCGTCCATCAGCTCAGCGGGCATAGTCCACCGTGCGGGTTTCGCGTATGGCCACCACACGAATCTGGCCCGGGTACTGCAGTTCGGCCTCGATTCGGCGCGCGATCTCCTCGGTCATGGTCTGCATGCGCACATCGTCCACCTGATCAGGCGTGACGATGACGCGCACTTCGCGTCCGGCCTGAATCGCGAAGACGCGTTCGACGCCGCGATAGCTGGAGGCGATCTTCTCGATCCCTTCCAATCGCTTGACATACGTCTCGAACGCCTCGCGTCGTGCGCCCGGGCGTGAGCCGCTGATGGCATCCGCAGCCTGCACCAGGACGCTCATCTCCGTCTCATGCGGCACATCGTCGTGATGGGCCGCAATGGCGTTCACCACGAGTGGGTTCTCGCCGTAACGCGTGGCGACTTCCACACCCAGTTGCACGTGCGTTCCTTCGTGCTCATGGGTCAGCACCTTCCCGATGTCGTGCAGCAACGCAGCACGCTTGGTCATGGCAACGTCCAATCCCAGTTCAGCCGCCATGATGCCAGCCAGCCACGCCACCTCGACCGAATGGGAGAGAATGTTCTGACCGTAGCTGGTGCGCCACTTCATTCGACCGATGAGTTTGATGATCTCCGGGTGCAACCCAGCCACACCGGCCTCGTAAGCTGCCGTCTCACCAGTCTCGACGATCCCCACCTCGACCTCTTTCTTCGACTTCGCCACCACCTCTTCGATCCGGCCCGGATGGATACGGCCATCAGCAACCAGCTTCTCGAGCGCCAGCCGACCCACCTCGCGGCGTACCGGGTCGAAGCAGCTCACGACGACCGTATCCGGCGTGTCGTCGATGATCACATCGACGCCCGTGGCCAGCTCGAAGGCGCGAATGTTGCGCCCTTCGCGACCGATGATCCGCCCTTTCATCTCATCGTTGGGCAGCGACACCGCTGAGACCGTTGTTTCTGCAGTGTGTTCCGCAGCGATACGCTGAATTGCGAGCGCTACGATCTTCTTCGCCTCGCGATCGGCGTTCCGACGGGCCGACTCGCGGATTTCGCGCAGGCGATTGCCGGCGTCGGCGTGCGCTTCCTCTTCCAGACGCTTTACGAGCTCGAGCTTGGCTTCGGCGGCCGTCAGCCCGGCGAGCGTCTCGAGCCGTGAGCGTTCGCTCGCCAACAGTTGCTCCAGCTCAGTCTGCCGGTCGGCGACGACCTTCTCGCGCCTCCCCATCTCGCTGGCGCGCTTGCCGAGCTCGCGATCGCGCGTCTCCACCGCCTCGGCACGGCGCTCGAGTCCGGTTTCACGTTCGACGATTTTTCGCTCATCACCGACGAGCTCATCGCGTCGCTTGCGGGCTTCCATCTCCCACGTCTCGCGCTGCTTCATGACCTCTTCCTTGCCGGTGAGCACCGCCGCCTTTCGTAACGATTCGGCCTCGCGCTCCCCTTCGCCGATCAGGCGGCGACGTTCCTCTTCCGCGGTGCTGCGCGCAAACTGCTGGCGCGACAACTCGGCGCTGCCGCCCTGCTTTCGACCGACTGCGAACGACAAACCGACCGCGAGGAGCGCGAGAGCGCCCAGGGCGGCCGAGAGAAATGGCTGCGACACGATCTATATCTCCAGCGCGGACGAGCCGCGGTCTTTGGGAGCCCCGGCGATGCCGCACAGGAGGACTACCCTCGGTGGGTTGGCGGTGTCGTGCCATAGGCCAGAAATGGCGTACGGTGAACACGGCTAACCCATGCGAGGACAGACACCTACGTGCGCATCGGGTGACCCAGCCAAGCTACCGGACGGGGTGGCAGGAGGCAACGGACGCGCACGATTCCAGCGCGACTTACCTGCCGATGGAACGCTTGGCGGGCGGGAGCATGCGCCGAATCTCTTCCATGGTCTGCTCCAAGCGACCGCTCCCGAACTCTGCGTCGTTTCGAGTACGGAAGAGCTCGTCAGCAATCTGCAGCGCGGCCAGCAGCGCCGCCTTGCCGCCGTCGACCATCGGCGACTGCTCCTGGATCCGCCGAATGCAGTCATCCACATGGGATGCCACCGCCCGCGAATGCTCGGCGGGTTGCTCGGAGCGGATCGTGACCTCTTCGCCCGCCACCACCACCTTGACCGGAACGAATCCGCTCATCGGGCGTCTCCCGCACTTTCCGTCTGCTGGCGCGTGAATCGCACCCGATCGAGGAGCTCTTCGGTCCGCTCGGAGGCCGATTCGATGCGAACGAGCAGCGCCTGATTTTCCCCTTCCAGTGTCGCGATCCGCTTGCTCAGCTCGACGAGCTCGCCACCACCGGCGGCTTCGAGCTCCTTCACGCGCGACTCGGCCTTCAACGCCCGCTGTCGAAAGGAGGTCAGCTCTTCGCCCAACGCACTGACGAGCGCCGCAACCTCCTCGGCCGCATCGATGACGAGCCCTCGTTGTTCAGCCACGGACAGTTACCCCCAGTTCACGCTGCAGTGCGGCGACCAGCTTGCTTCGCCGGCCGTCGAGCTCCTTGTCGCGCAGGGTGCGATCCGGGTGCCGGAACCGCAACCGCCACCCGACGCTCCGCATGCCGGCTGGCAGACGGTCGCCCCGATACTCATCGAACACCAGCACCGACTCCAGCAGCTCCCCCGATTCGCGCCGCAGCAGCAGATCGACGTCGGCCGCTCGCACCGAATCTGGCAGAACCAGCGCGAGATCGAAGCCCGCCGACGGCATGACCGGAATGGAACGATACACCACATGCGGTACGGCGCGCGATGGTGGGGCGTACGTGGCGTGTGCGTGCTGTCCCGCCGGTGCCACGTCGTCGGACGACACGACGTCCAACGTCATCTCCACGCCGAACGCGCTCGACGCCCACACCGGCTGATCCAGCGATACACGTTGCACTCCACCAACATCGCGACCCTCGACGTGTACACGCCACATCGCCTCAGTGTCGGACGGCATCAGCGCGACCGCCATTCCCGGGAACGCCACACGGGCCAGCGACTCGGCGAGCCCACGGACATCCCACACGTCGAAGGCCGCCGGCTCGGGATCGGTGAAGTGCGGAGGCCCGCGCCTGCCCATGATCAGTGCGCCAACGCGGACCTCTTCCCTCGGCAAACGGCCGGCGGACGGCAGAAACACGTGCCCGACTTCGAACAGGCGAACGTCGCCCTCCATCCGATTCAGATTGTGCTCCGCGCGACGCGCCAGCGTGTCGAGGATCGATGCGCGCAGGTACGGCTCGTCGTCGGCAAGCGGGTTCTGCAGTCGCGTGCCTGACGTTGGATCCTTCGTGAAGGGCATCGGGCGCGTTTCGAGCAACCCGCGGCCCACGAGGAAATCGCGGATGCGCACCTCGGTCAGATGCAGCGGATGATCGGGAACCGTTCCCGGCCGGAAGGGACGCAGCTCGTCGGAGACCTGTGCGAAGCCGCGCATACGCAGCACCTCTTCGATCAGGTCGACCTCGAGGAGCAGGTCCTGCCGCCAGGTCGGTGGGGTCACCGCAATCGAATCGGCATCGACGTCGGTGACGACGCAGCCGAGTGCGCTGAGAAGCCGGATGATTTCGCCCCGCGGAACCGGATCTCCCAACAGCCGGTCGACACGTGATGGTCGCAGCGCGACCGATGTTCGCGCTGGTGCGGCGGCGCCAACGCTGAGGAACGTCTCGAGCGTTCCGCCCGCAACCTGCATGATGAGCGTGGCACAGTCGCGTGCAGCGTCGGCGGACGCTGCGTCATCGATGCCACGTTCGTAGCGGTAGCTGGCGTCGGTGCTCAGGCCCATGGCACGACGCACACGACGGACGAAGCGGGGTTCGAAGTTTGCAACTTCCAACAGGATGCTGGTCGTCGAATTCGTCACCTCACTGTTGCGGCCACCCATCACGCCCGCCAATGCGACGGGCCTGGCGCCGTCGCAGATGACCGTCGTTCCGGCCGCAATCAGGCGTTCCACACCGTCGAGCGTCAGGAGCGATTCACCAGAGCGCGTGGGCCGCACCACGATGGTCGCGTCGGTCAGCTTCTCGAGGTCGAACGCATGCACCGGCTGTCCGAATCCAAGTAACGCATAGTTCGTCGCATCGACGACGTTGTTGATGGACCGCGACCCAGCCGACTCGATGCGCTCGCGCAGCCACTGCGGGCTCGGCCCAACCTGCACGCCTCTGATGACGATGGCGTGATATCGCGGGCAGCTGGCAAGGTCCTCGATCCGGACCGTTGTTCCATTGGCGGCCACTTCGGCGGCGCCGACGTGCGGCGCAGGCACCGTGATGCCTGTCCGAACGATATCCGGGTCCGCGAGGGGCATACCCAACAGTGCGCACATTTCACGCGCCATTCCGCGATGCGAGAGCAGGTCGGGACGATTGGGCAGCACATCGAGATTCAGCTGCGAATCACCAACATCGCCAAGGACGTCGAGAATCGGTGTGCCGGGCGCGGCGGCGGTCGTGAGCGCGAGGATGCCGTCGTGCTCGAAGCCAAGCTTCAGCTCTCGCGCCGAACAGAGCATTCCATTCGAGGTCTGGCCGCGAATCTTTCGTTTCTCGATCTTCAGACCATCGGGCATGGTCGTGCCGCTGCGCGCGAACGGATACTTCACACCGGCGGTGACATTCGGCGCGCCACAGACGACATCGAGCAGCGTTCCGCTCCCGTCGTCCACCTTGGTGATGGAGAGATGATCGGAGTCCGGATGCGGCGCCTGCTCGACGACCAGCCCGACGACGATCGGCGCGATGTCGCTGCGCAACGATGTCACCCCGTCCAGCGTGACCGTGTGATCGTTCAGCAGCTCACCGATTTCGCGAGCGCTCATCTGGTGTGGCGCGAAGCTGCGCAGCCATGCGTGCGAGACGATCATCGGGCGAACTGCTCCAGAAAACGGACATCGGAATCGTACAACAGGCGTATATCGGGCAACTTGTGACGCGACATCGCGATACGTGCGGGGCCCATGCCGAACGCCCACCCGCTGTACTTCTCGCTGTCGATACCAGCGGCTTCCAGGACGTTGGGGTGCACCATGCCGCAGCCGAGAATCTCCACCCAGCGTGGCCCCTTGCCATCCCCCAGATCGACCTCGACGTCCATCTCAGCGCCGGGCTCGACGAACGGAAAGAAACTGGGCCGGAGTCGTACGCGACTGGAGTCCGAGTAGAAGCGACGTGCGAACTCGCTCAGCGTCGCCTTCAGATCGACGAAGCTCACTCCTTCGTCGATGCAGAGCCCTTCCAGCTGCATGAAGCTCGGCGCGTGCGTGGCGTCGAAAAAGTCGCGGCGGTACACGTTGCCCGGGCAGAGCACGCGAATCGGCGGTGTGTACGATTGCAGCGTACGAACCTGCACCGGAGACGTATGTGTTCGGAGGAGTGTGTCGTCGGTCAGGTAGAGCGTGTCGTGCGCCTCCATCGCCGGATGGTCTGGCGGAAAGTTCAGGGCGCCGAAATTGTACCACTCGGTTTCCGCTTCCGGCCCGAGCGCGATCGTGAATCCGAGTTCGCGGAAAATGCCGGAGATTTCGTCGATGACGGCGGACACCGGATGGATCGCGCCCTTCCACGTATCGCGTCCCGGCATCGTGAGATCGCGTGGGCGCGACACGTCGATCGGTGGCCCAAGTGCCGCTTCGGCCACGGTCAGCGCGATCTCGAGCGTCTGCTTGGTGGCATTGATCGCGGCACCGGCGGAGCGACGATCGTCGTTCGGCAGCCCGGTGAGGAGCGCCATCAGCGACGTCAGTTGTCCCTGTTTCCGGCCAAGCAGTGCGACTCGCGCCGCGTCGAGCATGTCGCGCGAATGCGCCGCACGAATGCGCGCTGTGCCATCGCGCGCAATCGTGTCGGCGCGCGTCAGGAATTCA
>Ga0105049_10003850_pt1 | contig 17662 bp, 10 predicted proteins | sample MAT06_FD_78087 | JGI IMG/M metagenome (GOLD analysis project Ga0105049, IMG submission 78087) | Freshwater microbial communities from Lake Fryxell liftoff mats and glacier meltwater in Antarctica - MAT-06 | ecosystem: Environmental > Aquatic > Freshwater > Ice > Liftoff microbial mat | place...
AGCACCGCCGCAAACGGCACGCACCGCGGCGGTTCGCCGATGATGGCGGTGCCGGTGCTGTTGGTCTCCACCACCGGCGCATCCAGCCGATCGGCGAAGAGCCCTTTATACCCCGCGTGAACCGGCGGGAACGCCTGCAGTGCATCGGCGCTCAGCACCGAGCCATATGCGTCGTAGGTCTTCAGCGGTGCACCGTCGGCAGTTCTGTCTCCCCGGCGCCCATCGCCTGAAGGCGGCGAATCACCAGAAGCCCGTTGAAACGGCTGCGAAGGCAAAACCAAGGCAATGTATGTGGGTGTCCCTCTGACCACGCCTGAAGGCGTGGCCTATAAGCGAGCAATGCCGGTGAACCGGCCTGAGATCGGGAAACCTCACTTCAGTTCACGGCGTTGCCTTCCGGGGCAGGATTGAGAAAATGACACTGCTTCCACGGGTTCCGCTCCGGTCGCCGCGGCGACCTGCGCTCTACTCCCGCCACGGGCGGGCAGGCAGTGGCTACATTCCAGCCCCCGGTTGGGGCGAAACGCAGGAAGCCCGGCGGGAAGTGAGGGGCGTGCCGGGGGGCGGCATGGGCGGGGCTGGCGTGCATCAAAACCCACGGAACACCGAGAACTACTTTGCGCTAGCCGTGCAGTTGGGGGAACTCCAAAAGAATGGCAAGAAGGCCGGCTCGGCACTCGCCATCGGGCGGCGCGGGTCCAACAATCGCCGGGTCTGGTCCGGGCGAAGTTCCCCGGCGGGCCGAGAAGTGGGTTTTCAACTCTTTTTGGCCACGCTTTCAATGCCCAAACGCACTGATATCAAGACGATTCTGCTCATCGGCTCGGGGCCCATCGTCATCGGGCAGGGGTGCGAGTTTGACTATTCCGGCACGCAGGCGTGCAAGGCGCTCAAGGCCGAGGGGTATCGCTTGGTGCTGGTCAACAGCAATCCGGCCACGATCATGACGGACCCGGGTCTGTCGGATCGGACGTATATCGAGCCCATCACGGCGGAGGCGGTGGCGAAGATCATCGCCAAGCAGAAGGAGATGGGGGACCCGATTGATGCGGTGCTGCCGACGCTGGGGGGGCAGACGGCGCTCAACTGTGCGTGCAAGCTGTGGGATGACGGGATTTTGCAGGAGTACGGGGTTGAGATGATCGGCGCGAACCGCGAGATCATTCACCGGGCGGAAGACCGGGATATTTTCAAGAAGATCGTGGAGGGGCTGGGGCTGAAGATGCCCAAGGCCAAGACGGTGACGACGCTGGCGCAGGGGCATGAGTTTCTGAAGGAGATCGGGCTTCCGGCGATCATTCGGCCGGCGTTCACGCTGGGCGGGACGGGGGGCGGGATTGCGTATAACAGCGAGGAGTTTGACGAGATTATCACGCGGGGTTTGCGGGCGAGCATGATCGGGCAGGTGCTGATTGATCAGAGCGTGATTGGGTGGAAGGAATATGAGCTTGAGGTTGTTCGCGACAAGAAGGACAACTGCATCATTGTGTGCGGCATAGAGAACATCGACGCCATGGGTGTGCACACCGGCGACTCGATCACGGTGGCGCCGATTCAGACCTTGAGCGACAAGGAATATCAGGCCATGCGTGATGCGGCGATTGCGATCATGCGTGCGGTGGGTGTGGAGACGGGCGGCAGCAACGTGCAGTTTGCGGTGAACCCGGCGCCGGCGGATGGCGTGTTTGAGATGACGGTGGTGGAGATGAACCCGCGGGTGAGCCGCTCGAGCGCGCTGGCGAGCAAGGCGACTGGTTTCCCGATTGCCAAGATTGCGGCGAAGCTGGCGGTGGGATACACGCTTGATGAGCTGCGCAACGACATTACGGGCACGACGAGCGCGTGCTTTGAGCCGTCGATTGACTATGTGGTGACGAAGATTCCACGGTGGACGTTTGAGAAGTTCCCCGAGGCCGACGAGACGCTGACGACACAGATGAAGAGCGTGGGCGAGGGGATGAGCATCGGGCGGACGTTTGCGGAATCGCTGCAGAAGGCGATTCGTTCGATGGAAGTGAAGCGGTTTGGGCTGGGGCTTGATAAGAACGACAAGTGGCTGACGGCGCTGAGGGCCTTGGGCGCGAGCCAGCACCTGCTGACGCCGTGGGATGCGGAGACGGAACCTGTGCTGCCTTTGGGGGCCGATGAAGGCTCGGTGGGCGCGGCGGGGCCGGGGGCGGGTCAGGGTGGCGGGGCGGGGGGGAGCGACGACGGCAAGATGCCCGAGCTGCGGACGGCGGACGGTGAGATTCTTGAGTGGCCGATTCCCGATGAGAAGCTGCAGCGCAAGCTGGCGGTGCCGAGCCAGGGGCGGCTGTTTTATGTGCGGTATGCGCTGAAGCTGGGGTACAGCGTTGAGAAGATCTGCGGGCTGACGCGGTATGACCCGTACTTCGTTCGGGCGATCAAAGAGATTGTGGACTTTGAGGATGAGCTGCTGGAGGCGGCCTCGCTTGAGAACGTGGGGCCGGGGCTGATGTTGCGGGCCAAACAACTGGGCTTTAGTGATGCGCAGCTGGCGAACCTGTATCTGGGGAGCATCTCGCCCGACACGGTGCTGACGGTGCGGGCGCACCGCAAGAAGCTGGGGGTGCAGCCGGTCTACAAGTTGGTGGATACGTGCGCGGCGGAGTTTGCGGCCGTGACGCCGTACTACTACTCGTCTTACGAGAAGCCGTATATGGTGGATGGGAAGCCGACGGTTGACGACGAGGTTCGCATCACCGACAAGAAGAAGGTGATCATTCTGGGGGGCGGGCCGAACCGGATCGGGCAAGGTATTGAGTTTGACTATTGCTGCTGTCACGCGGCGTTTGCGGCGCGGGATGAGGGCTTTGAGAGCGTGATGGTGAACTCAAACCCGGAGACGGTGAGCACCGATTACGACACGAGTGATCTGCTGTTCTTTGAGCCGCTGACGCTGGAGGATGTGCTCAACATCGTGGAGCGGCTGGACGACGGGCGGAATCTGGTGCATGGCGTGATTGTGCAGTTTGGCGGCCAGACGCCGCTGAACCTGGCGAAGGGTTTGCAGAAGGCGGGGGTGCGGATCATCGGGACGAGCGTAGATTCGATTGACCTGGCGGAAGATCGCGACAGGTTTGATGTGCTGCTCTCGGAGCTTGGTTTGCAGAAGCCGCCGAGCGGCATTGCCCGGACGGCCGATCAGGCGGTGCAGATTGCGGGGCGGATCGGGTACCCGGTGCTGGTGCGGCCGTCGTATGTTCTGGGCGGGCGCGGGATGGAGATTTGCTCAGACGAGCGGGCGCTGACGAGCTATATGTCGAGCGCGGCGATCATCAGCGACCTTGACGATGCGCCGGTGCTGATCGACCGGTTCCTGGATGATGCGACGGAAGTGGATGTGGATGTGCTGGCGGATTATCCGCCGTCGACGGCGGGCAAGGCGATGGCGCTGAGTCGGCCGCGGGTTCCGCGGTCGATTATCTGCGGAGTGATGGAGCACATTGAGCAGGCGGGGATTCACTCGGGTGATTCATCGTGCTTTGTGCCGCCGTATTCGCTGGCGAAGGAGACGGTTGACCGGATCAAGGAGATCGGGCACAGGCTGGCGCGGGCGCTCAATGTGAACGGTTTGATGAACGTGCAACTGGCGGTGAAGCAGGGTGAGATTTACATTCTTGAGGTGAACCCGCGGGCGAGTCGGACGGTGCCGTTTGTGGGCAAGGCGAAGCATGTTCCGTGGCCGCGGTTTGCGGCCCAGGTGATGATGGGCAAGTCGCTTGATGACCTTGGCGCCAAGGAACTGGGTGACACCGGCGCGTTTGCCGTGAAGGTGAGCGTGTTCCCGTTCAGCAAGTTCCCCGGCGTCGATGTGGTGCTTGGCCCGGAGATGCGTTCGACGGGTGAGGTGATGGGCATTGACATGAAGGACTCGGTGGCGTTTGCCAAGGGGCAGATGGCAGGCGGGCTGCACCTGCCGCGGAAGGGCAATGTGTATATCTCGGTGAAGGAGCGCGATCGGGCGGGTGCGCTGGAGGTGGCGCGCGAGCTGGCGGGGATGGGGTTTGCGCTGTTTACGTCGGGCGGGACGGGCGCGTATCTGGCGGACAACGGGATTGCATCAACGATTCTGCCCAAGATTGATGCGGGCGTGCGGCCCAACGTGATTGACACGATGACTGATGGGAAGATTCAACTGGTGCTGAACACACCGACGCGGACGGGGTGGAAGACGGATGAGGGGAAGATTCGCTCGGCGGCGGTGCGGCTGGGTGTGCCGATGATCACGACGATGACCGGGGCCCGCGCGGGTGTGAAGGCGATCAAGGCGCTGCGAGAGGGGGACTGGGGCGTGAATGCGCTGCAGGACTTCAGGGAGAGGGCGCGGGCGGCGGGGTATTTTGATTAAGTGAGGCTTTGAATAATCGAGGCGTTGATTAAGCGGCGCTTTGATGACGTGACACGTTGATTGAGCGGGGCGGGCTACTTCTTGCCTTCGCTCGTGAGCCACTGCATGCCGGTGCGGATGGTGGCGAAGACGTCGCCCTTCCAGCCGTGGCCGCCTTCATAGCGCTGGAGCGTGACGTCGCCCTTGCTTTTGCGGAGCATGTCGTTGGCCTCGCTGGCCCAGCGGAAGGGGACGGTGGTGTCCTGCTCGCTGTGGAGGATGTAGATGCGGCGCTTGGTGGGGCCGTCTTTGGTTGTGGGGGCGGTGGGGGGGGTGACGTTCTGGAGGCCGGCGGTGTGCTCGGGCTTGAAAGTGCTCATGGTTATGAAGGCGCCAGCGAAGGGGGTTTTGTCGCGGAGCATGAGGGAGTAGCAGGCGGGGCCGCCGCCGGACCAGCCCAGGACGTAGACGTTTTTAGCGTCGATATCGACGCGGCCTTTAACGTCGCTGACGACGGCATCGGCGAACTCTTCGGTTGAGAACTTGCTCTTCTTGGTCTGGCCGCGATAGGGGACTTTTTCGAGGGGCCAGACGAGGCGTTCGAACTGCTGGTCGTCCCACTTGGGGGCGACCATCTGGGCGACGATCCAGCCGGATCCGCTGGCATCGCCAGCGCCGCCAGCCGGAACCTCGGTGAGGCCGTTCTTCCAGACACGGCGGGCGAACAAGTTGAACTCGCTACCGCCGTCGCCGCCGGGAATGATGACGAGGAGTTTGTAACCGTCGGCGGGGGCTGAGTTTTCCTTGGCGTTGCCGATGAGGAAGTAGCGTTTGTCGTTGTCGAAGCCGGCGCGGACGTCGGCGCTGGCGACGGTGAGGACATCGGCGCCGGTGTCGGTTTCAACTTTGGGTGCGGCGGGGTCTTTGCCGGGCGCTTTGGCGATGGCGGGAATCTCGAGGGCGCGGACGTTTTCGGGGAAGCGGGAGCGGTTTTTCTCCCACCAGTTTCGCCACCATGCGGCATCCTGGCCGTCTTTAACTTTGACGCCGGTGAGCGGGGCGAGGCCGCTGGAGGTGATGGTGTGGGTGCCGGCGGCGGTGGCTTCGGCGTCCATGGTGGCGATGAGGACGGGGATTGAGCGGGCATCGCCGATGCTGGCGAGGGTGCGGCACAGGGCGGGGATGAGGGGGCGGATATCTTCGGGTTTGTCGAGGGAGGTGGTGAGGATGCCGTGGAGGTCGTCGAGTGCCCAGGAGGCTTTGGAGTCGCCGAGGGTGGCGATGGCCCAGGTGCGGGTGGCGAAGTTTTTGGATTGCTTGACGCGGGGGAGGACGAGTTTTTCGAGATCGGGGCGCTTCATGCGCTGGCCGCTGATGAGGCGCATGGCGGTCTGGGTTTCGGCCTCACCGCCGTCGAGCCAGGAGCCGAGGACGTCGAGATAGCCGGCGCGGTCGGCGGCGCGGCGTCCGGCACCGAGGTCGCGCATGAGTTCGCCATTTTCTTCGATGAAGTCGGCGAGGGCGCGGACTTCTTCGCCTTTGGTGTCGCTGGCTTTGTTGACCCATTCGGCGATGGAGCGGGAGACGACTTCGGTGGCGTCTTTGCCGTACTGGCCTTCGAACCAGGGGTAGTAAGCGTCGAAGTTTTCGGCGAAGTCCTGGAGGGAGACTTTCTTGAGGAGGCGGAGGGAGGAGGCCTGGACGGCGGCGGAGGTGTCGCGGGCGCCGAGGTCGAGGACGTCGATGAGGCGCTTATTGAGGCGGTCCTTCATGGCGGTTTCGTCAAACTCGCTGGCGATGCGTTTGGCGTAGAACGTGGTCATCATCTGCTGTTTGACGGCGGGCGACTCGATGGTTTTCCATTTGTCGCGGAGGGCTTTGAAGCCCGCGGCGGTTTCGGAGTCGGCGAGTTTCTTGCTGGCGGCGAAGACGGCGCGAGCGTCTTCGGGGTCGAGCTCGTCGAGGATGCTGGTGAACTCTTCGACTTCGGCGGCTTCTTCTTCGGAGCCGGGGGGGAGCGCAGAGGCGCGGGTTGACTCAGCGAGGCCTGGGCTTGATGCGAGAATGCCAGCGGCGGCCGGGCCTGCGAGGCAGATGGCCGAGAGCAAGATAGAGAAAGGGTGGCGAACGTGCAGCATCGTCATGACTCCATGGAGCGTCGTCGGCGGATTCTACCGGCGGTGGGAGGGCGCGTGGCGAGCGAAATGGGATGGCGGCGTAATAGTGATGGGAGTGTGGCGCGACGCTGGCCGGGGTGGGATGCGGGCGGCGGAGTGCGGGCGGTGAGGGGCGGAGCGACCTGGAGCCGGCGGTATCCGGAGGTTTGTTTGTATTATTCTCGGGCGTGGATGAAACTCTGGAGTCCGGTAGGGCCGAACAGCAGACCGAAAGCAATCCTGACAAAAAGGAGTGTGTTCGGTATCAGAGATAACTGGCGGCGGCGGTTCAGGCGGGGCGTTTTGCGGGCCAGAACACCCGATAACCGATCGGAGCCCGACCGAGGGATGGCCATGAAACTGGTGTCCGTTCGTTCGTGAGGTCAAATGCTGAATCTGGTTCAAACACCCTAACGGAAGGTTTGACAAGCACTTGACGGCTATCGACTTCAGCTATGCTCAACTCGCCAGAAGGGTTCTGGCACTCTCGCCCCACACGCGAGAACCGACGACACGGCCTGCTGGATGGTCTCCTCCCCGCAGCAAGCACGACGAACCACCGACCCCGCGCGACATGCCGCGGGGTCGGTTGGTTTTTGGGGCGACCGGGTCGGGCAAGGGGTGGGCTGCGGGGTGGGCTGGGGCGATGGTGGTTCAGTCGCCAGCGAGCGCGACGGGTTGGCCGGGGGGATGGGGGGGCCTGCGCATGGGCTGGGGGCGGAGGTGGGTGAGGGACCGCCAGAGCCACTCTGCCGGGCCGAACTTGAAGTGTTTGAGCCAGACGGGGCTGAGGAGGAGTTGCAGGACCCAGATGCACAGGACGAACCAGATGAGCTGGGCGCGTTCGAAGTAGCCGAAGTAGCCGAGGCCCCAGCCGAAGAAGATGCCGGTGCCGATGAGAGACTGCATGAGGTAGTTGGTGAGGGCCATGCGGCCGACGGCGGCGAGGCGGGTGGTGAGGAACTGAAGGGCACCGGCGCGGAGGATGAGCATGACGATGCAGGCGTGACCGATGGCGACGAGGATGCCTCCGACGGCGTTGAACTTCCAGTCGGTGAGGAACATCCAGGCGGGGTCGAACTGGTGCTCGACGAGGCGGGTGGCGCCGATGGCGACGAGGGGGAAGCCAATGGCGTAGGAGATGGCCGTGAGTTTGACGTAAAAGGCCGTTGAGCGCATGGCCCCGAAGACGCCCCACTTCATGAGCGCCATGCCGAGCAGCATTCGGCCGGTGCCTTCCCAGAGCATGAAGAGCGGGAGGATGAAGGCCTGCATGGCGAGCGATTCGTGGGCGTTGGCCGCGACGGACGAACTCCATGGACCTCTGAATGCGGCAACCTGCTTTTCGATGTATTCGACGCTGGGCGAGAAGTCTGCGAGCGTGGCCTGCCACTGGGTCAGGAGTTCGTTTTGCTGGGTGCTCAGGGTTTGGCCGGCATCAAGGGCCTTCTGCGCGGCCTCGGCGGCTGAGCGCATCCAGTACAGGCCGCCGCCCATGGCGGTACCGATCAACTGGCCGACGAAGAGCACTGTCAGGGCCAGCACGAGCAGCATGCCCGGGCGGGCGTTGCGCGCGGGGTAGAGGAGCATGCCGCAGACGGCGTAAGCGACGAGGATGTCGCCATACCAGAGGCCATAGGCGTGCGCCATGCCGATGAAGAGGAGCACGGCGCAGCGGCGGTAGTGGATGCTGGCGAAGGAGCGCGGGGCGGGACCGCCTGCCGCGGCGGTGGCGCGGGCCTTGGCTTCGGCTCGGCTATTCATGAGCACGAGGCCGGCGCCGAAGAGCATGGAGAAGATGGACATCATCTTGCCGTCGAAGACGATGGCCTGCACCCACCAGAAGAGCTGGTTGGCGCCGTCGAACGCGCCGGCGTAGGGCACGGCGTTTGGGGCCATGGGGTTCATGTATGACGCTGGCGGGAGCGCCATGGAGACGATGTTCATCACGAGAATGCCCAAGAGGGCGACGCCGCGGAGGGTGTCGACCGAGCCGACGCGCTCGGCCTCGGCGACGGGGCCGAGGAGGATGGCCACAGAGCCCGCGCTGGGCGCGCTTGAGAGCGATGGGGGGAGCTTGAGTGCGTGTATGGCAGCCGAAGGGGGCATATAGGGCGATAGATTAGCGACTGTGGGGGAATAGTGCGACCACATGGCGGGGCGGAGACGGATAATGTGGACGCATGGAGCCCGCGCAAACGACCATTTCGCAGAGTGACGGCTTTGAAGAGGTACCGCAGGGCGTGACGTGCCCCAACTGCGCGTATGACCTGGCCAATCTTCCGGGGCGGGTGTGTCCGGAGTGTGGGCACCGGTTTCGATTGGAAGCCGTGCCGCAGCTCGTCGCCGTGACGACGGCCGATTCAACGAACGACGGGCATGTGGGCGATGTGCCGGTGGGCGTGCGTTGCCCAAATAAGCAGTGCGGCTATGACCTGTCGGGGCTGAGCAATCGCGTTTGCCCGGAGTGCGGGAACGCATTCCGTTTGACGTCGCGGCTGGCGAATGGGCGGCAGTGGAAGTTTCGAGTCGAACGGTTTGGGCAGGCTTTGCTGGGCCTTGTTGGTCTCGTACTCGCGAACGGGTTTGGACACCAAGGGCAAGTGATCGGTCCGGGGGTGGTCACGCTGGTGGAAATCGCGATTCTCTCGATGTGCGTCCTTCCCGCCCGTGTTCGGCGAACGCCCGTGATCGTCAAGGTGGTTGTGGGTTTGGGACTTCTGCTGAGCTTTCTGATCCCGCGTCCATTGGGCCCGTGGTACTTCGTGTATGGGTTTTCCGTGGGCATCGTCAACGTGCAGATCCTCGTTTTCGGCGCGATCGCGGCGCGGCTGATTCTTCTGCGCTTGCGAACTTCGGTCGCGCGGTTTGCATTCGTGCTGCTCGGCGCGCCGATTGGGGCGGTTGGCGGGTTGCTCGCGGGTCAGCTTTGGTTTGAGTTTGCCTCGCCAGGCTGGTGGAGTCGCTGGGATTATTCATATGACTACGTGGTCGCACAGGGGCTCGCATCTCATATGGTGCCACAGCAGACCTTTGTGGCTTTCACGTTGGCGTTTGTGGGGCTCGCCGTGACAACGATCGTCGCGATCGTCTGGTTTGACCGTTCAACTGCACGCCGCCGACGCGCCGTGCGCGAGCGTCAACGTGCGGTTGCAGGGTGAGCGTTCAGTTCTTGCGCTTGGGTCGCAGCATGATCATCGCGCCGGCCACGCCCACCATGCCGCTGGCCCACTGGGCGGGGGTCAGCACTTCCCACCCGAGGAGGACGCTGGCGGCGGCGGTGATGACGGGCTGGAGCTGCACGATGCCCATGCTGACGGTGACGCCGAGTCTTTGGATGGCGGCGTAGTACATGACGTGGCTGATGGCGATACCGATCATGGCCGAGAGGACGAGCATGAACCAGTTGAAGCCGGAGAAACTGAGCACGTCGGCGCCGTGGTTGCGGCCGAGGGTGAGCATGAGGATGACGGTGCCGAGGGCGGTGTATTGGCAGATGACGCCGAAGGCAAGGATGCTGGGGTAGCCCTGCATGAAGCGGCGGACGGCAAGCCCGTAGCCAGCGAAGAGGGCGCCTGAGGAAATCGCCATCGCGATGGCCCACCAGGGTGCGCTGGTGCCGATGCCGGCGGGCTTGAGGGCGATGAGGCCGATGCTGCCGGCGACGACGAGTGTGAGGCCGATCCAAAAGGTGGGGCGGCGGAGGGTGTCGCGCTCGGAGGGAAAGAGCAGCCAGGCGCCAATGGCGACGAAGACGATCTGCACGCGGAAGACGAAGGTGAAGAAGCCGGGCTCAAGGAAGTAGGGGCACCAGGCGAAAGCGGTTTGGCCCACGAGGTTGAACGCGGCGGGCACGAGGGCGGCGGTGAAGATGGAGGTGGGGAGTTTGCCTTTGCAATAGGCGATGGCGAGCAGGGGGAGCCAGAAAAGGGCGGAGATGCCGTAACGCCAGCCGTTGGCGGTCCAGCCGTCGATGAGGGCGAGTTTGGTGACGGGGTCAGGACGAGCGAAGAACTTAAGGAAGAGCGGGATTGAAGCCCACGAGAGCAGCGTGAGGACGATGAGGGGCACGCCCTGGCCGAGTTTATCGAGGCCTGCGGAGGCGGCTCCGATGGCGCGCTGACCGGCGGACTGTGGCGGCACGACAGCCGGGTAGGATGGCGGTGGCGAGGGCGGCGGGGAAGGAGAGATTGGAGTGGGCGCGGCGGTGGACATGGGTGCTGGCGACGGCACAGAGCCACGCCGCGGGGTGCCAGCGGTAGATGGTAGCGAGAGGGGAGGTGGACCAAACGGGGTTGGGCGTATTGGTCCGGAGCTACTGGCGTTCCTTCGCGCGGCGCTCTCAAGCGCCGGTGATCACAAGCCGGGTCAGCCGATCGTGCGGATCCGTCGAGAGTGCTTCATCGCTGATTTTCTGGCAGGAGAAGCAGACGCCGACGGTGACGGCGCGGAGCGAGGGTGACGCGAGGAAGCGATCGTAAAAGCCGCCGCCGCGGCCGAGGCGGTGGCCGGCGGTGGTGAAGGCCAGTCCGGGCACGAGAACGAGATCGATCTCGCTCAGCGCAACGGCGGGCAAGCCGGGGCGCGGGACGTGGACGCCGTGCGGGCCGGGCTGGAGATCGCGCGACCAGTCGCTGATCTCGACGGGGGAGAGCGTTTTGGTTGTCCAGTTGATGGCGGGAAGACAGATGCGCTGCGTGCGGGGGGTTTGCGTCAGGATTGCGTGGGCGAGGGATGAGACATCGGGCTCTGAGGAGAGGGGGGCGAAGAGCATGATGCAGCGTGCCTGGGTCCACTGCGGGAGGGCGTTTATCGAGGCACAGATTCGGAGGGACTCGGCGGACCGATCGAGGGACGAAAGTGAATCGATCAGGGTTTTCATTTGCGCGCGTAGGGCGGGCTTGGGGAGCGCGGGCTTGGCGGGTTGGTTCGGGTCTGAGGTCATGATGTTGCGACAACGGGCAGCGCACAACCAAGAGGGAACTTGCCCAGTAGGCTGAGGAGAGTATCGGTGTTCTCACGCCGTCGGGGAATAGCTCGTCCGTTTGCTGAGCAAGCGGGATCGGTGGGGTCGTCAGCACGGAAGCGACTTGTTTGCCTTTCGCGGCCCACCGCACGAGCATCATTTGTTCACCCGTGGCGAGGGTGGCGTTCCACGGCAAGACCAACGACGGTGCTTCTGGCGCGCAACTGCGCGGCAGGGCGTCTCGTCGCGTTTGGTTGGGCCGGAGATCACTACGTGCTTACTGACATTGTCATTCCTGCCCAGCAGTCGGCCGAAGTGGCGCAGGTCTTCAGCCCGGATGGAAAATCTGGGCGTATGGGCTCTTCCTGGCCATTGTGTTCTTCTTCCTGGCGCTCGACCTTGGGGTCATGACCGAGCGCGGGCGGTGAGGGCGGCGGCCATGGCGTGATTGAGAGCGTGGCCACTGCGGGTGGCGGTGATGCGGCCGTGGATGGGGCGGCCGGCGAGGCCGAGGTCGCCGAGCAAGTCGAGAACCTTGTGGCGGGCGGGTTCGTTGTCAAAGCGGGCTGACCCGATGACGGGTCCATGGGGGCCGATGATCGGAATATCGGCGGGTGAGAGGTGAGTGAACAGGCCCGCGGCGCGGAGGTGCTGGGCCTCGGTCTGGGTGGCGAAGGTGCGGGCGGGGGCGATGTCGCGGATATAGGCGTCGCGATCGGGGGCGAGGTAATCAACGCAGAAGGTGGCGCGCTGGGGAGCGATGGGCGCATCGGGGCCGTAGTCGAGGATGTAGGTGGCCTCGAAGCGGGGGCCGGTTGGCGGCGCGCCGGGGGCGGTTTTTAGCGAGCCCGGGCCGCCCGGGCCGCCGGGGGCGTGGGGGCCGTGGGGCGCGTAGGGCGCGTGGGGCGCGTGGGGTTCGGCGAGGATGGTTGTGCCGCGGTCTTCGAGGGTGAAGGGCTGGGTGATGACGAGGGGTTGGTGTCCGGGCGATGATGCGGCGGTGACGATTCCGGCCTGCAGGATGGCGCGAGCGAATGGCAGGGCGGAGCCGTCGGTGAGGGGGATCTCCGGGCCGCGGACGGTGATGAGGGCATCGGTGATGCCGAGGGCGACGAGTGCCGACATGAGATGTTCGACGGTTTGGACGGTGGCGGCGCGGTGGGCGGGGTCGGCGGGGGCGAGAACGGTTTGGCGCGGGCGGGCGATGACACGGGAGGCGCAGGCGGGAATCCATGGGGCATCGGCGATATCGAGTCGCTGGAAATGGATGCCCGGCGGAGAGCCGGCGGGGGCGGGTGAGATGGTGACCGAGCAGTGGTCGGGGCAGAAGAGGCCGACGCCGTCGAGCGTCACCGGGCGGGCCAGTGTGCGTGATGGAACGGGGCTGAGAACGGCCATGGTTTGAGGTGGCGGGTGGGTGCTGATGAGGCCGAAGAACGGACGGGTTGAGGGTATTCCGCGCGGCCTTGGCGCGCGGGACGCGGCGGGCATTGTTTGGGGCGAGGGCGAGCGACGTGCCGATAGACTCAAGATGAGCAAGCTTGCCCCTGCGGTGAATGGGTTGAATGTCGCCTCGCCACTGGTGTTTTGCGGTATGACGGATGGTGCGTTGTCAATAGAGGGGGATGCAATTGTGGGCGAGGGGGCGATTTTTCGCGGTCAGCTTGCGGCGCGTCGGGTGGTGATTCTGGGGACGTTTGACGGGACGGTGACGGCGCGGGAGTCGCTGCACCTGGGCCCGGCGGCGGTGCTGATTGGTGAGGCGCGGGCCGGGCGATTCACGCTGGAACCGGGGGCCGGTGTGGAGGCGCATGTGCGTGCGGGCTCGATTGAAGCCAAAGCGGCGGTGGCGGTTGAGATGAGCGAGGCGGTTCCGGCTGGGGTGGCGGCGGTATACGGGGCGCCGGTTCAGGATACTGCGGTTCGGCACGGGCCGGTTCAGCAGGGGCAGCGGACCACGATTCATGCGGCCGCAGCGTCGACGGCAATGGCCACGACGGACACGGCCACGACGCCGGTGGCTCGTCGGCCGGAAGCACGGTCGGCCGCAGCGGTGAGTCTGGAAGAGGTGGAGCGGACGCTGGCGGGGTTTGAGGTGAAGCTGGCGGCGATGGCGGCGCGGGCGAAGTGAAGGCATGCGAAGTTGGTTGGAGGGGCGGGCGAGCGCGCCGATCAGGGATGGCGCGCCCGGTCGGGGTGGATTGACCGCTTACCGTGATGCATCCGGCTCCGGCAGGCGAATCTCCCATGGCCAAACAGCACAAACCGTTCTGGCGTTTTCGAAACATCGCGATCATGGTCTTTTTTGGACCGCTTGCGCTCATTGTCGTGGCGATCGGCTGGGCGGTGACGCGTCCAGCCGGGCAGGCGGGCAAGTATGCCGATGAGATTGACCGGCTGGTTCAAGCGCGGCAGCCGAGCGAGGGCCCCAACGGGTGGACGATGCTGCTGGAGGCGCTGGACGCGAGGGTGGCGGCGGAGAGGGAGTTTGGCGCGGCCCTTGCCACGGCCGGCCGTTTTTCGCCGGGTTCGAACATGTACGAGGCGTGGTGGGTTCCCTCTGGCGACAAGGACACCGACAGTCGCAACACCGAGGAGCGGCGCGCGGATGTGAAGGCGATTATCGAAGAACTGCGTGCCAAGGGCGTGCTGGACAAGCACGCGGCGTTTGCGCGGACGGCGCGGGCGGTGCGGCCCAAGCCGGAGGGCGAGGTGTACTCGGTGTTGCTCCCCGAGCTGGGGATGATGCGTCAGAGTGCGCGGCTGCTGGGGGCGCGCTACGCGCTGGCGGCGGAGGAGGGCAACGTAGACGAGATGATCGCGTCGTACGAGCAACTCATCGCGATCGCCAAGGTGGCCAAGGCGCAGTTCACGCTGATCGATCATCTGGTGGGCATCGCGATCGAGTCGCTCGCCAACGAGCGGGTGCGCGAGATGATGATGCTGCACCCTCTGGAGGGTGAAAAGGGCACGCGGCTGGCGAAGGCGATTCTGGCGGTGATGGATCGCGAGCAGGCGCTGATGGCGCGGGTTGATCACGCCCTTGCGGGGGAGCGGCTGAGCGTGCTGGATGCCGTGGAGTGGACGCACACGGATGATGGATCGGGCGGGGGTGTGTTGATTGTGACGATGGTTGACCTAGTGGCGAACGGCACCGGCGGCGCGACAAGTATGTCGAGCCTGCGCCAGATCAGCGGGGCATTGGCCGGGCTTGCCTTTCGCGGCAAGGCGGGCACGGTGGAGCGGGTGAACATGATGATGGAGAAGACCATCGCCACGTCGCGCCTGCCCCGGGTGTCGCGCGAGATGGTTTCAATCGAGGACACCATGATGCTGTCGCTCACGTGGCGCGACCGGTTATTGTCGACGCTGCTTCCGGCGCTGGGCAGATCGCTCATGAGTCAGGATCAAGCCGACCTCACGCGGCTGGGGCTGCGGACGATGCTGGCGCTTGAACTGTTCCGCATTCGCGAGGGGCACTATCCGGCGCGGCTGGAGGAACTCGTGGGGCGCGATTTGCCGATGCTGGCGGAGGACCCCATCGCGGGCGGCTTGCTGCGGTACAAACTGCTGGGCAGTGGCGTGGTTGATCCGAGCGAGTGGTCGATTCCGACGGACCAGAAGCAGCGGCCCGATACGCGCGGGTATCTGCTCTATAGCGTGGGTGATGACGGGGTTGACAACGGGGGCTTGGTGCGGAGCGGCAACGGTAACTTCGATGCCATCAATGGCCGGGGCAAGCCCCGGGCGCAGGGCGTAGACTACCAGATTAACTTGCGAGTCGATGGGTCGCGGCGAGGAGCAGCATGGCGCAAGTGAAGAAACCGTTCTGGCGACTGCGCAACATCGTGCTGATGACGATTGTGCTGCCGTTTGTGATGATTGCGGGGGCGCTGGGGTGGGCGGTGACGCGGCCGATGGGGCAGGCGGGCAAGTTTGCCGATGCGATTGATGCGCTGGTGAGTGAGCGGCAGCCGGGTGAGAGTGCCAATGCATGGCCCTTGCTGCTCGAAACCCTTGAGGCCAACAAGGTCGCCGAAAAGGAGTTTATTGCATTCCGCGCGGCGGCGAATCAGTTCGTGCCGTCGATGTACTCTCTCTACGAGCCGTGGTGGACCGCGGCGAGTGAAGTGGAGGGCCCGCCGCGGACGCAGACGGAACGGCGCGAAGATATCAGGGACTGGATTGAGTCCTTCCGCACAAAGGGCGTTTTCGACAAGTACGCATTGCTTGCTCAATCCCGGCGCGCGGTGCGCCCCGCGCCGCAGGGCGAAGTTATTTCCATGATGTCGCCCGAACTTGGCCTGATGCGGGCGAGTGCGCGGATGCTTGCCGCTCGCTACGCGCTCGCAGCCGAGAAGGGCGACGTTGGCGAAATGATCGCGTCGTACCAGCAACTCCTCGCGATTGCGCGCATCTCCATGGCCCAGTTCTGCATCATTGACTTCCTCGTCGGCGCAGCCATCGAGTCATACGCCAATGAGCGAGTCCGCGAGATGATGATGATGCATCCGCTGGAGGGGGAAGCCGCAACGCGACTCGCGACGGGGCTGCTCGCCGCCATGGATCGAGAGCGAGCGCTCATGGCCCGCGTCGATCACGCGCTCGGGGGCGAGCGGCTTTCGATGCTCGACTCTATTGAATGGACCCACACCGACGACGGCTCGGGCGGGGGCGTTCTGGTCGTCACGGTTCTCGATCAATTGGCCAGCCCAGGGTTGGGTACGCCGATCACGTCGCGGCTGGGTCACGTCGGCGGGGCCATTGCTGGCCTTGCGTTCCGGGGCAAGGCAACCACGGTTCGGAACGTGAGTGAGATGATGGAGAAGTTTATCGTCAGTTCACACCTCCCGCGCCGGGCGCGCAACCTGGCCAAGGTGGAAGCCGACATGAGGGTTGGGCTCACATGGCGGGACCGTCTGCTGAGCACCCTGCTCCCCGCCATGAGCAAAGCGGCTGCTGCGCAGGATCGAAACGATCTTGAGCGGGTCGGCCTCCGCACCATGCTGGCGCTGGAACTCTATCGGGTTCGAGAAGGCCACTATCCGGCGCGACTTGAAGACCTCGTCGGTCGCGACCTCCCGCTGCTCGAGGAAGACCCGATCGCCGGCGGGCCACTGCGTTACACGCTGCTGGGCGATGGAGTGGTAGACCCGAACTGGCCCGACGAAAAACTGAGCGCTGGCCCGCTCGGTGTCCGTGGCTATCTGCTCTACAGCATGGGTGACGATGGCATCGACAACGGCGGGCTGACCCGGACCGGTAACGGTGTTTGGGACGCCATCAAAGACCCCGACAATCCCATGGCCAAGGGCATCGATTATCTCATTAACCGAAAACCCGAGGCGACGCGATAAAGCACCGCTCGGGTGCGCGAAAGGTGGCCAGTTTATTGAGTGAACACTTCGCTCGATGACATTCCGTTCAGCCACACCCTGCAAAGAACACACCGATGAAGTCGGCGAGGTCGTCGGGGTTGACGGTGTCGTCGTTGTTGATGTCGGCGCCATCGCACGGGGGCTGGGCGAAGAAGCAGCCGATGTAGTCGGCGAGATCGTCGGGGTCGACGGAGCAGTCCTGGTTGAAGTCGGCAGTGCAGCCGGCCACGATGAGCTGCACGCTCGTGGGGTTATAGACCACGCGGACGTTGGGCGGGGCGATGACGTTGCTGAACGTGCCGGTGACGGACGTGCCCGTGAAAATCGTGAAGGTGTCGCACAGTGTGGCCGAGTAGCCGTCGATGAGCGAGACGTCGAGCGTGCCGTTGATGAACGCGGGGCCAGCGACGTTGATGCGGTCGTTGAGGGGACCGAACGCGTTGTCGAACCCGGCGACTTCGCAGAGGTAGGTGCCGGTGGCCTGCTGGGTGTAGCGGCCGCTCACCGCGAACTGACCAATCCCGCGATACGTGTCGGTTTGGGCGAAATAGCCGTCGGGATCGATGGTGCCGCCGCTGACGGTGAAACCGTTGGCGCCGAGGTTGGGCACGTCGATACTGCCGTGGCCGCGGAGAACACGCCCGGGGGTGACGGTGAGCCCGTTGTTGCAGGTGATGAGTCCGCCGTTCATGTCGGTGAGTGTGCCGAGCGCAACGCCGTTGCGGTCGTTGAGGGTGAGCGTGCCGTTGGTGCCGAGGTGGATGATGCCATTGAGGGTGACGCCGGTGGTGGTGCCGTCGCCCATTGTGAT
>Ga0105049_10003860_pt1 | contig 17640 bp, 13 predicted proteins | sample MAT06_FD_78087 | JGI IMG/M metagenome (GOLD analysis project Ga0105049, IMG submission 78087) | Freshwater microbial communities from Lake Fryxell liftoff mats and glacier meltwater in Antarctica - MAT-06 | ecosystem: Environmental > Aquatic > Freshwater > Ice > Liftoff microbial mat | place...
GAGATAAAAAAATCTAACATGAGAGTTACGAAAAAGAATGAATATTGATTTTAGCTAGCCACTTTTTGTTCAATATTAATTATTTTCAATTTATTTCTAGCATTTATTTTAGCACAAAATATTCTGTGATTTTAATTAATAAAGTAATCCAATAAGTTTTCTCTTGTTAATATTTTAGTAAAATTTTATAAGATTATTTTTTATTAGCGCCATAAGTGTAACCATACCCATAACCGTATCCATAACCATATCCATATTTACCCAAAAGTTTATTTATACGTTTTCTTTTTACACCATTAAGTATAAGTGCAAAATTTCCAGTATTTTTTTGTAAAGATACTTCAGTAATAATATTTATAGAATCCTTGCAAGGATACTTAGTATTAATAACATGTATATTAACGTCAGAATATTTCATCAATTCTACGCCATCGGTAATTAATCCTATTGGCGGAGTATCAATTATTACATAATCGTAATTCTCTTTTCCAAATTTAATTATTTCACCCACATTTGAGCCTAACACTAATTCTGAAGCATTTGGTGGAATTGGCCCACACAAGATTAAATCTAAATTTGGATTTAGTGTTTTTACAATTGCATTACTTGGTAATGTTTTTCCAATTATTATTGTTGACAAACCAGTTTCAGAACTTAGGTTCAAAGTTTGGCCAATTTTAGGTTTGTGCATGTCAAATTCTAAAAGCAGTACTTTCTTATTAGATTTTGCTAATATTAATCCAAGATTTATGGTACAAAAAGTTTTTCCTTCGGAAGGGTTTTTAGAAGTAAAAAGAAATACTTTGCAACCCTCACCGTCATTCATATATTGAAGGTTTGTTCTAATTATCCTAAAACATTCCATCAATTGCGATTTTGGTTCTTGATTTAACAAAAACGCTGACATTGTTTGATTTTTAGCGGGCTCAGTTAAAATTACCTCACCTAAAATTGGAAGATTAGTCTTTTGTTTTAGTTCCGCAATACTCTCAATTTTCTCAAAAAACACTGTAATCAGAAAAATTATAAGAAGAGAAAATCCAGTTCCAAATACAAGAAAAGTAAAAGTAATTTTTGATTTGTTAGGTGCTATAACACCTCTTGAGCGAGCTGATTCAATTATTTTTGAGTCAGAAATAATACCGGCTTTGGCTATAGTTGTATTTGCCTTTTTCTCGAGCAAATATTCATACATTTTTTGATTAATTTCTAGTTGTCTTTGGATGTTTAAAAGCTCTTTTTTCTTAACGGGAATGTATCCTATAGTTTTTTCAAATTCAGCAATTTTTTGCTGATTTTTAATCACTTCATTTGTAAGGTCTAATTTAGAATTTTGTATATAATCTAATAATTTTTGTTTTATATACCTTATTTGATTATCGATTGCAATTGCATTTAAACTTTGAGTGGTGTTAAAAGTTATCTCTTCATTTTTTTTCAATTGTAATGTAAACAAATCTTCAAGTCCTCTATTTAAAACCAAATCGTTAGTTGACAACAAAAATTGTGGTGGAATATCATCTGAGTTTTTATTTTCGATGATAAATTTTTCCATCAGGTAAAGTCCATTTATTTTAAAATTTATTTCCTTGTTTATTTTTTCAAATTCTAAAAGATTAATGTATAAAACCTCTTCTTCTTTTGAAAGATTAAGGATTGATTGTTGATCCATATAATCTTGCATTTGATCTTGAATTTCGTTAATAATTTCTGTAAGTTCTTCGAGCTGCTTATTTATATAGGAAATAGTTTTTTCGTTTATATTTAATTTTGATTGAAGTGTATATTCTATATATACTTTACTTAGAGAGTCAAGAAATGCAACGGCTCTTTCCTCCATATTATCATCTAAAGTTATCTCAATAATCCCAGTAAACTCAGGTATTTCACAATTTAAAGAACTTTGATAATTCTGTATTAAACTATTTCTGTTTTTTATAACAAACCTGTAGGAAATTTCTTTTAATTGATTTAAAAATTGATCATTAAAAACAGAATTTTTTTTTACTAAAATATTAAATTCAGGATTAACCGCAGGGGTATTAAATAAATATTTTTTTGTTTCTATTTTTTCGTTTATTTTATATGAAATTTCAAATTCTTTATTATTTAAGTATTTAAAATCTATAGGTACCTCATATATTATAGAGTTGCAAGAAATTACCTCAACTTCAAAAGGTAAATTGTTAAAAACCTCTGAAGTTTTCAGCCTACCTACAATGTAATATGAAACATCTAAATTTAGTTTGTCAAAAGTTGCTTTAAGCAAATCATAAGATTTTATAACTCTAATTGCATTATAATTATCTGTGTAGTCTCTAAATCCACTCCCACCTCCGCCCATACCTTGAGAAATTGTGCTACCTACATCATAAGTATCATTTGACTTTATTAATATTTGTGAACTTGCTTGATATATATCTATAAGTTTGTAAGTATAAAAAACTGAAACAACGTAACTAATTGCAATACCAACAAAAATAATTTTCCAATACTTAACAAAAATTCTAAAAATGCTTTTTATTTCGTTTGGGTCTATTATTGACGAACCTTTATTTGAACTGTTCAAATTAAATAATTTAGATAAAAATGTTATACTTAATTATACAAAATATTGCTCTAAAACCATCTTTCCAATTTATTTTTTTTCCTTCTTCATAAGTACGTCCATAATAAGAAATTCCAACTTCGTAAATTCTAATTCCTTTTACTTTGCTTATTTTGGCAGTAACTTCAGGCTCAAAGCCAAATCGTTTTTCATTTAATTGTAATGATTTGATTAGGTCTGTTTTAAAAAGTTTATAACAAGTTTCCATGTCACTCAAATTTAAATTTGTGAACATGTTTGAAAGGAATGTTAAAAATTTATTGCCTATTGTGTGCCAAAAAAATAAAATTCTGTGAGGTCTTCCTCCCATAAATCTCGAACCATAAACTACATCAGCAAAACCTTCTAAAACAGGCTTTAACAAGATGTTGTACTCGTTTGGGTCATACTCCAAATCGGCATCCTGAATAACTAAATACTCTCCAGTTGCTTTAGAAATTCCAGTGTGCAATGCTGCACCTTTTCCTTTATTTACTTGATGCCTAAAATATGAAATTTGTAATTCATTATTATCTTCAATGTATTTTTTGATAACATCCTCTGTTCCATCATTTGAAAAATCATCAACAATTACAATTTCTTTTTGAATTTCAGAGAGCAGTTTTACTTTCTTTATTTTATCTAAAATAAAATGAATTGTTCTTGCTTCGTTGTAGGCAGGGATAATAATAGATAATTTCATTAATATATTTATGATAAAAATGCTAATTCTGTAATACCACCTTTAACAATTTGATTCAATTTAACATTAACTTTAGAATTAAGTGGAAGATACAGGTCTACTCGTGAACCAAACTTTATAAAACCAAACTCATCTGATTGTTTCACAGCATCATTTTCTTTGCAATACCAAACAATTCTTCGGGCTAATGCACCTGCAATTTGCCTCATTAAAATTTCATCTCCTTTTTTTGTTTTAATTGCAATAGTTGTTCTTTCATTCTCTGTGCTTGACTTTGGATGCCATGCAACTAAAAATTTTCCAGGATGATATTTAAAAAATGAAACTATTCCTGAAACTGGATTTCTATTTATATGAACATTTGTAGGCGACATAAAAATACTTACTTGAATGCAGTTAGCTCTAAAATATTCAGGCTCGTATACGTTTTCAATTACTACAATTTTACCATCCGCTGGTGATATAACGTAATTATCGTCTATTTTTAAATTTCTAATTGGACTTCTGAAGAATTGAATTATTATTATTAATAAGAATATTGATATTGCATACGATAAGTAAACTAAAATGGAGTTTCCATAAAAATTCGAAATCAAAATTAATAAAAACCCAAAAATAATTACAATTAATAACGAGGGATAGCCTTCTTTGTGAAATTTCATTAGATAAATATTACGCAAATATGTAAAAAATCAATTAAAAATAAATGAAGTATTTTATTTATTAGGTTTTACTGCTTGAAGAATGATTTTATTCTCCATCCAAATCATAAGAATACCCGACAGGAAAAATGGCGTACTTGGTATTTTATATCTAACCAATGCACCAAAATTTGAAGTTGACAATCCAACAGAGAAACTAAATAGAACTGCGTATAAAATTGAAAAGAAAATTATTGGGTTATTAGAAATAATAGTGTATGTTCTAAAAATGCCTACCGAGAACAAAACATAAATTACACCTAAAAGAACTAAAGTGTTTTCTATAGCAGATATAAACATCACAATGTTTTTTGCGTCTAATAATGTTGGTCTAAATATTCCAGAAAAAACTGCAATCGGAAATTTACGAAATACCCCTGAAATTGTAGGATCAAATTCACCTATGTCAAAAGAATTTCCCTTATTATAATCTTGTTTCAAATCTTTTTGAGTAACTGATGCTTTATTTAAAATACTTTCAACCGAAGAGTAGGCGCCCAAATCTCCTTTAATTGATGAAAACAATATTAAAAAAAATCCCAGAACTATGCTAAATAATAGTGGACCAAATACAGCTCTTGCTAAAGAATTGCCAACTGATTTTAATTTTTGAAAAGCAAACCAAATCAGCGCTCCTGGAATTAAGGATAAAATAATATATGGTTTAATTTTGAGAACTAAATATCCAGAAATTAATGCAATTATTATATTTTTGTAAAAAGATTTTCTCTTTATAACAGCTTCGTGTATATGAAATGTAAACCAACATGCTCCTGTTAACGTAAAAGTGTCTTTTAAAATCCCTGAGCCCCAAAATGCTAATGACGGAATAAATATTGTAGTGTAAGTAAATTTTTCAATAAGTTGTGGATAATACGAACAGAAAAGTCTGTATAATTTCCAAATACCTGTAAAAGAAAAAGCTGATAAAATTATTGAAGTAACATAATAGGAATTAAAACTAAAAAATTCAATTATGCTGGTGAGTCTTACAACCAAAAAAGATTGAGGGTCTCGCCAATATTGAGGATAGCCAGTTCTGTAATCAAAATAACCTAAGTATTCATAAATATAATTCCCGGTTAGAATCTTAAAATAGATATCGGTATGGTAAAATGACAATTTCTTAAGTGAAACTGCTGCTTGATGGTAGGCTGTTGTATCTCCACCTTCGTAATAAAGAGTGTAAATCATGCAAAAAATAACTGCTCCTATCATTTTCAATAATAAGCCTGAAGTAAAAAATTCATACTCAGGATTTAGTTTAATTCTCTTCTGCTTTATATTTTTTCCAACAAAGAATATTATCAATATATACAAAGGCGACAAAACAAAATCCCAAACAGTTAGCATTTAAAGATGTTTTTTTTTTAATTTGCCAAATATAAAACGAAATACTGTGATAAACTGCATATTTATATCTAATGATGGAATGACCGATTCGCTTGGGCAGTCGCAAGTATTGCCTTATTTGTGCGGTTTAAGTAAAATAGGTTATAAGTTTTGGATAGTAAGCATGGAAAAACCAACTATTTATGAAACAAATAAAAATACAATCAGTAAAATTTGTGCAGAAAATAATATCATTTGGCGTCCAATTAAATATAAAAATGGAATTCCTATATTCTCTCCATTAATTAATCTAAATAATTTTAAAAGTGAGTTAAACAAAATTATTAAAAAAAATAAGATTAGTGTCATACATTGTAGAAGCTACATTGCCGCACTAAGTGGATTAAAAATTAAAAAAAAGTATAACATTCCATTCATCTTTGATATGAGAGGATTTTTTGCTGATGAAAGAATTGATGGAGGTCAATGGAAATTAGAAAATCCTATTTATAATGCAGTTTACAACTATTTTAAGAAAAAAGAAAAGTTATTTTTAACAGAAAGTGCTCACAATGTTAGTTTAACTTTTGAAGCGTTAAAACACATTAATGCAATTGATTTAAACAATAAAAATTTGTCGCCAACAACTGTTATTCCTTGCTGTGCCGATTTAACCCATTTCTCAATAAATAACACATCAAAAGAAAACTCACAAAAGCTGAAAAGTAGATTAGAAATTTCTGATGATAAATATGTTTTGGTTTATTTGGGCGCTGTTGGCACCTGGTATATGACTGATGAAATGATGCAGTTTTTTGTGGAATTAAAAAAAGAAAAGAAAGAAGCATTGTTTCTTATTTTAACTGGCGAAGAACCAAAAATTGTTATTGATTCAGCCAAAAAAGCTGGAATATTATTAGAGGATATTAGAATAATAAAAGCAAGTAGAAAAGAAGTTCCTGAATATTTATTATTTTGTAATTCTTCAGTTTTTTTTATAAAGCCTACATTTTCAAAAAAAGCTTCTTCTCCCACAAAATTAGGAGAGTTGCTAAGCATGGGAATTCCTGTTGTTTGCAACAGTGGAGTTGGAGACGTAAAAGAAATAGTTACTAAAAGCAATACAGGAATAATAGTAAACGATTTTAAAACTTCTACTCTTAATGATGCTGCAAAGCAAATACTAAATTATCCTAAAGGTAAAAAATTAAGAGAAAATGCAGAATCAGTTATTGATTTCTTTTCATTAGCAGAAGGAATAAAGAGATATGCTTCAGTTTATGAAATGGTTGTTGGAAAACCTTAAATATGGTGGTATTTTTCTCCTTTTAAAATAGTAAGCCCTCGGTATAATTGCTCTAAAAAAAATAACCTAACCATTTGGTGAGAAAATGTCATTTGTGAAAGTGCAATTTTTTGATTTGCTCTTGAATATACTTCATCTGAAAAACCAAATGGGCCACCAATAACAAATACTAATCTTTTAATGCCTGCATTCATATTTTTTTGAATCCAATTAGAAAAGTTTATAGAATTAAATTCTTTTCCGTTTTCGTCCAAGAGAACAACAAAATCTTGATTGGTTATTTTTTTTAATATGAGTTGACCTTCAAAATTTTTCTGTTCTTCCAATAAATAGTACTTTTTTGGAAGCAATAACGTTTCTGTTTCAAATGAAACGTAATGCTTTAACCGTGACTCGTAAATACTACAACCTTCTTGCAAATATGGTTCATCTGTTTTGCCAATTTGTACTAAAAGAATTTTCACTAAAAATTAATTTTTTGATAAACGAAATAGCTGTTCTTCTATCGATTTTATTTTGCTTTCGGCATCATCTTTTTTCTTTTGCTCAATAGCAATAACTTCGGACTTAGCATTTGAAACAAACTTTTGATTCCCCAATTTTTTCATAACCGATTCCAAAAAACCTTTATTATATTCTAAATCTTTTGAAAGGTTCTCTTTTTCTTTTACAACATCAACAGTGCCATCAGATTTTATAGAATACTCTGCATTGTAGGTTAAATAAACAGAGTTTAAATTCTCATTGGATTCATTTATTTTTATTTCTGAAACATTTGCAATTTTTTTTATAGCACTGTAAAATTCGCTTATTTGAGAATCCGCAGTCTTTTCGGAAACAAAAAGTTCAAGTTTTATTTTGGGTGAAATTTGTTTTGTGTTTCTATAGTTTCTTATTTGAGCAATTAATTCAAAAGCAGTTTCAGATTTATTTAATAAATTGTTGTCAATGCTTCCTAAGCTTGGCCAACTAGAAACTATTAGGCATTCTTTAGGGCTTCTATCTTTAATTAAATGCCATAATTCCTCAGTAATAAATGGCATAAACGGATGCAAAACAGTAACTAACTTTTCTAAAAATTCAAAACTTGCATTGTATGTTTTTCTATCTATCGGCAATGCTTTGCCATTGATAAATTCTGGTTTTATAATTTCTAAAAATAAACTGCAGAAATCATCCCAAATTAATTTATAAGTAACCATCAAAGCGTCGCTAATTCTATACTTATCATAGTATGAATTTATATTTTGAAGTTCATTATTAAATTTTGAGTCGAACCAACGTATAGCCATAACGTTAATTTGGTTTTGCTCAAGTGAATCATCAACTTCAAAACCCTTTAATAATCTAAAAGCATTCCATATTTTGTTTGAAAAATTTCTTCCTTGTTCACACAAACCCTCGTCAAAAGGTAAATCGTTTCCGGCAGGAGAGCAGAACAGCATACCAGTTCTAACTCCATCTGCTCCGTATTTTTCTATTAAATCTATTGGGTCGGGAGAGTTGCCTAATGATTTGCTCATTTTTATACCTAATTTATCCCTTACAATTCCTGTTAAGTAAACATTATTAAATGGTTTTTGACCTCTGAATTCATAACCGGCAATAATCATTCTTGCAACCCAAAAAAACAAAATTTCAGGTGCAGTAACCAAATCATTTGTGGGGTAGTAATATTTTATATCTTCATTATCGGGATTTTTAAATCCATCAAAAACTGAAATTGGCCAAAGCCAACTGCTAAACCAAGTATCCAATACATCTTCGTCCTGCCTTACGTCGTTATCAAAATTAATTGATAAATCTTTTTTTCTGATGATTTCTTTTGCCTCATCAGAATTTTTTGCAACAATTATTTCTCCATTTGGTAAATAATATGCAGGTATTCGTTGTCCCCACCAAAGCTGGCGACTAATGCACCAATCATGAACATTTTCCATCCAATGCTTGTATGTGTTTTTAAACTTTTCGGGCAAAAGTTTAATAGTATCATTCATAACATTTTCTAGTGCAGGCTTGCTTATTCTATCCATCTTTAAAAACCATTGCATAGAAAGTTTAGGTTCTATAACTGCATTTGTTCTCTCGCTGTGTCCTACTTTGTTTTTTATTTGTTCAATTTTTACAACGAGATTTTTTTCTTCTAAATCTTTAATGATTTTTTTTCTAACAACAAATCTATCTTCGCCAATATAAAAGCCAGCTTCCTTGCTTAGAGTTCCATTTGGATTTAAGGTATCAATTGTTTGCAGTTTATGTTTTTGCCCTAAATTGTAATCGTTTATATCGTGAGCTGGAGTAACTTTTAATGCTCCAGTACCAAATTCTTTATCAATGTAATCGTCAAAAATTATTGGAACAATTCTATTAATCATAGGAATAATTGCATATTTACCTTTAAGATCAAAATATCTTTCATCATCAGGATGAACGCAAACAGCGGTATCACCAAGAATTGTTTCGGGCCTTGTTGTTGCAATTGTTATATATTCTGTTGGCGAGAAACTAGCAATGTCAATTTCCTTGTTGTCGCAAATTGGATATTTTACAAAATATAAATTTGCAGTACCTTCTTTGTATATTACTTCTTCATCAGATACGGCTGTTAATCCTTCTGGATCCCAGTTTACCATTCTCACTCCTCTATATATTTCGCCTTTGTTGTGTAAATCTACAAAAACATCAATCACAGCCTGACTTAAATCTTCGTCCATGGTAAACTTTGTTCGTTCCCAATCACATGAAGCACCTAATTTTTCTAGCTGCTTAAGAATTATTCCACCGTATTTTTCTTTCCATTCCCAAGCATATTTCAAAAACTCTTCTCTGCTTAAATCGCTTTTGTTAATGCCTTTCTCTTTTAGCATTGCCACAACTTTTGCTTCAGTTGCAATAGAAGCATGGTCTGTTCCTGGAACCCAGCAAGCATTTTTCCCTTGCATTCTGGCTCTTCTTATCAATACATCTTGAATTGTATTGTTCAGCATGTGGCCCATGTGCAAAACGCCAGTAACATTTGGAGGTGGAATTACAATAGTATATGGCTCACGACCATCAGGAACGGAACGAAAAAAATTATGTTCTAGCCAATATGAATACCACTTGTTTTCGGTAGATTTGGGATCGTAGGTTTTAGGAATTTCCATTAATTTTTTGTTTAAACTGCGAAAATAATCATTTTTACCTCAAATTAAATTTCAATCATGCAATTGAATCTAAAAAACAAAGTTGTTTGGATAACAGGAGCTAGTTCGGGCATTGGTTTAGCCCTTGCCGAAAAACTTTATATACAAGGAGCTAAGATTATTATTTCGGCAAGAAATGAAAAGCAATTAATGCAGCTGAAAGATAAATTAGCAGAAAAAGAAAATTGTTTGGTTTTACCTTTTGATTTAAAAAACAGTTCAGAGTTTGAAAAATTGCACAAACAGATAATAGAAAAGTTTGGAAGATGTGATGTATTAATTAATAATGGCGGATTTAGTCAGAGGAGTAAAGCATTAGAAACATCGCAAGAATTAGAAAGAGAAATAATGGAGGTAGATTATTTTGCACAGGTTGCTTTAGCAAAAACTGTTATTCCATATATGATAAAAATGGGAGGAGGAAAAATTGTTGTAGTTAGCAGTATTGCAGGTAAATTCGGTTTTTATTTACGCTCCTCTTATTCTGCTGCCAAACATGCTTTGCAAGGATATTTTGAAAGTTTAAGACTTGAAGAAGAAGATAATAATATTTCTGTATTATTGGTTTATCCAGGCAAGATAAAAACTAACATATCATTAAATGCAATACTTTCGGATGGAAAAAAACACAATGCAATTGATAAAAGTTTTGAGAATTGTATGACTGCAGAGGAATGTGCAGATGAAATTATTTTAGCAATTAAAAATAATTCTGAACAAATATTTGTAGGCCGAAAAGAAATATTGATGGTTAATATCCGTAATTATTTACCATTTATTTTTAAAAAATTGATACGAAAAATAAAAAGAGATTGATTTTATTTACGACAATATTAAAGACTCCAAAAATGCAATAAATTGCATAATTGGAATGAAACGATGTTAAATCTCTTATTATCAATATATTAAAAATATAATTTTATGTGTTTAATTTTTTTCATTCGTAATTATTAGTTGTAGATTTGTAAATCAATTCCTAAAATGCATAAATGTGTAAATTTGGACTATAGCTATTTTTATGATTTCAAGATCTATTTTAAAAGAAACAAAAGAAACTGCAAATGATTTTAAAGTAATTTGTGTTACAGGTCCTAGGCAATCTGGCAAAACAACTTTGTGCAAACAAGTATTTAAAAACAAACCTTACGTTACACTTGAAGACCCCGATATTGCAATAATAGCAAAAAGTGATGAACGTAAATTTCTAAATCAGTTTAAAAATGGTGCCATACTTGATGAGGTTCAGCGAGTGCCAACACTTTTTAATTACTTGCAAGGAATTGTTGATAACAAGAATAAAAATAATCAATTTGTTCTTACTGGCAGTAATAATTTTTTAATGCAGCAAAATATTTCACAATCGCTTGCAGGAAGAGTTGGTTATATTGAACTATTGCCTTTAAGTTTAAATGAATTGAAACGAACAAAATATAAAAGTAGAAGTATAGAAGAATCAATCTTAAATGGTTTTTATCCTTCAATTGTTACAAAAAAAACAACTCCGCAAAGATGGCTAAGAAATTATCTAATGACTTATGTGGAAAGAGATGTAAGATTAATTAAAAATATAGGTAGTACATTATTGTTCAATAAATTTATAAAACTTATTGCAGGGAGGACTGCACAATTGCTAAACACAAATACATTAGCTAACGAAGTTGGTGTTGACAATAAAACAATTAATTCTTGGTTATGTGTTTTGCAAAGCAGCTATATAGCTTATTCATTAATTCCATACCATCAAAATTTTAATAAAAGAGTAATAAAATCGCCAAAAATATATTTCTATGACACTGGATTACTCTGCTATTTGTTAAACATACATTCTGTTTCAGCTTTAAAAAAGAGTAAATACTACGGAGCAATTTTTGAAAATTTTATTGTTACAGAAATTAAAAAAAATAGAACAAACAAAGAACAGAATGGCGAAATGTATTTTTTTAGAGACAGTGCAGGAAATGAAGTTGATGTTATAATTGAAAAGGAAGATAAAATAATTCCTATTGAAATTAAATCTGGAAAAAAGGCAGATAGTGATTCTACAAAAAACCTAAAGTGGTTTAATAAGGTTTTCAGGCAAGAAGGTGGAATTTTGATAAACGGTGGAGAAGTTTCACAAACCCTTCCCTTTGATTTTGAATTATTATCGTGGAAATCTGTAGTTGATATTTAATGCCGATTGAGAAAATAATATCTTTGAAAAAATATTCTAGTTAATGCTAAAAAACGATTTATTACTTAGAGCTGCAAAAAATCAAACTGTTGAACGAACTCCAGTTTGGATGATGAGACAAGCTGGTAGAATTCTGCCAGAATACAGAGCCGTTAGGGCAAAAATGGGAGACTTTATTTCTCTGGTAAAAACCCCTGAATTTGCTTGCGAAGTAACCATTCAACCTGTTGATATTTTGGGTGTTGATGCTGCAATAATTTTTTCAGATATTTTAGTTATTCCAGAGGCAATGGGTTTGCCTTACAAAATGATTGAAAGCAAAGGACCTTGGTTCGAAAAAACGGTTGAAACCAAAGAAGATTTAAATTCCATTCATATTGCTCATTTGCCCAATTATCAATATGTTATAGATGCTATAAAGCTTACAAAAAAAGAGTTGAATAATAGAGTTCCGTTAATAGGTTTTGCTGGTGCTCCATTTACAATTTTGGCTTATATGGTAGAAGGCTCAGGCTCTAAAACTTTTTCTAAAGCTAAAAAGTGGATGTTCACTCAAAATCAAGAGGCACATCAATTGCTTGAACTGATAACTTTAAGTACTATTAATTATTTAAAAGATCAAATAAAAGCAGGTGCAGACATGGTTCAATTGTTTGATTCTTGGGCAGGAATTTTAAGTCCGCAGCACTACCAAGAATTTGCGATGTTTTATATTCAAAAAATTTGTCTTGCAATAAAAGCTGAGTTTCCAGATGTGCCAATAACAGTTTTTGCTAAAGGAGCTTTTTTTGCTAGAGAAAATATGGGTAATTTATCTTGCGATGTTATAGGCTTAGATTGGAATATGGATATAAAGGAATCTAGAAAATTGATTGGAAAAAACAAGGCGCTGCAAGGGAATCTCGATCCGTGTGTTTTGTATTCCGATGATAAAACAATTATTGAAGAAACTGAAAAAATGCTTAAGGAGTTTGGGCCAGTTGGTCATATTGCCAACCTTGGTCATGGCATTTATCCTGATATTGAGAAAGAGAAAGCAAAATTATTTATAGAAACCGTAAAGAATTTTAAACATACGCTATAATATGAACGAAGTTGTGCCGCAAAAAAAAATTATAAATGCTTGGGCAACTTACGACCTTGCAAACTCAGTTTATAATTTAGTAATTACAGCTACTATTTTCCCAATTTATTATAATTTGGTTACATCAGAAAAAGATGAAAATGGAAATATTATTAGAAATACAGTAGATTTTTTTGGTTTTAATTTAAAAAATACTGCACTTTATGATTTTGCTTTGGCATTTTCTTTTCTTTTGGTTGCAGCAATAATTCCATTGCTTTCGGGAATTGCAGACTATAGCGGAAACAAAAAATCATTTATGAAATTCTTTTGTTACATGGGTGCAAGTGCTTGTGCGGCTCTGTATTTTTTTGATAAAACAAACATTGGCTTTGGAATTTTAATGGCCATTTTTGCATGTATTGGATTTAGTGGAAGTTTGGTTTTTTATAATGCTTACTTGCCAGAAATTGCTCCAAGCGAATTACAAGATAAAGTAAGTGCAAAAGGTTTTGCAATGGGATATTGGGGAAGTTCTATTTTGCTTATTGCATCACTTGCTTTAATAATGACAAGAGAAACTGGTGCCGAAAAAATGCTTATGATGCGGTATGCTTTTGTGCTAGTTGGCCTTTGGTGGTTTGGATTTGCTCAAATACCATTTTATTTTTTACCAAATGGAAAGCCTCAATTAGAGAAGAATATTCAAAATAAAAATTCAATATTTAAGGGCTACCATGAAATTAGAAAAGTTTTTTTTGATTTAAGAAACAACAAACAACTTATTACTTTTTTACCTGCTTTTTTTGCTTACAGCATGGGTGTTCAAACAGTTATGCTGGTTGCAAATCATTTTGGTTCCGACGAAATAAAAATGGAATCCAGTCAATTAATTACTACAATTTTAATTATTCAGTTTGTGGCAATGGCAGGAGCTTATTTGTTTTCTTTTTTATCAAAAAAACTAGGGAATATTCCTACATTAATCATTGCAACAATTATTTGGATTTTAATTTGTTTAGGTACATATTTTTTTGTTTTTACTCCTTCTCAATTTTATGTGGTGGCTGGTTTTGTAGGTCTTGTAATGGGTGGAATTCAATCTCTTTCTAGATCTACTTATTCAAAACTTCTGCCAAAAACAAATGACAATACTTCTTATTTTAGTTTCTACGATGTTTGCGAAAAATTAAGTATCGTTTTTGGAATGCTAACTTTTGGAATAATTACTCAAATTAGCAATACAATGAGAACTCCTATTCTTGCACTTATTGTGTTTTTTGTTGCAGGCTTGGTTATGTTATTTATGGTACCAAAAAATAGTAAATAAAAAATTTATGCTTTCTTTTTAATAAACTGAAATGATAAAAACCACAATCCAATAAACGTTATTAATCCATTTAAAATTAATAGTTCAAAACCAAATTCATAACCTCCCAACCAAGCTTTACTATTGATATTAACAATGTAACATATTATTGGAGAGAGTAAACAAATAAGTGGAACCATTTTATCTAAAGGTTTTCTTTTAGAAAATAAACCAAATGAATAAAGCCCTAACAATGGCCCATAAGTATATCCTGCAACAGTAAATAATTTAGAAACTACCGCTTGGTCGTTTATAGCTCTAAAGATTATTATTACCATTAGCAAAACAAAGGCGAAAGAAATGTGAACCCAAACTCTTGTTTTTTTCTTTTTTTCTTCGCTAAGTTTAGAGGTGCTTTGAAAACCTAAAAAGTCAATACAAACTGAGGTCGTAAGAGAAGTTAATGCACCATCGGCGCTTGGATAGGCTGCAGAAATAAGTCCGATAATAAAAATTAATCCAGCAAATGTTCCTAAATGTTCAATTGCAATGGAAGGAAAAAGTTCGTCGGTTCTTGCAGGAATTGCAATACTCATTTCTTGCGAATACACGAAAAGTAATGCTCCTAAAAACAAAAATAGAAGGTTCACAAATACTAAAACAAAACTAAAACTAAACATGTTTTTTTGAGCATCTTTTAAATTCTTGCAACTTAAATTCTTTTGCATCATTTCCTGATCAAGTCCTGTCATTACAATAGAAATAAACATTCCACTAAAAAACTGTTTCACCCAAAATTGCTTGCTGTTTACATCAGTGTTTATCATTTTTAAATAACCTGAATCTGATACTTTGTCAATTAATGAAGTGAAACTCATGTTTAATTGATCTTTAATTAAAAAAACTGATATTATTACTGACAGCAACATAAAAGTTGTTTGCAATGTGTCTGTCCATATAATAGTTTTTATACCACCTTCATAAGTATATAATAAAATTAAACAAATAAATATTAAAACCGTTACCCAAAAAGGAACTCCTAAGCTATCAAATACAAAAGATTGTAGAACCGTAACAACTAAAAACATTCTAAAAGATGCACCGATAGTTCTGCTTAAAAGAAAATAAAAAGCACCAGTTTTATAACTCCAAAACCCAAAACGATGGTCCAAATAAGTATAAATAGAAGTTAGGTTTAAGCGATAATAGAGTGGCAATAAAACAGTGGCAATTACAGTGTATCCAGCTAGATAACCAAAGACAACCATCATGTATGAAAACTGTGTTGATCCAACCCAACCTGGAACACTCATAAATGTTACTCCAGATAAAGAAGCACCAATCATTCCATAAGCAATAATATACCAAGGAGATTGATTATCGCCTTTAAAAAAACCAGAGTTGCCGGCATTTCTTGCGGTGTACCAAGTAATAGCAAAAAGTAGTAAAGAATAAATTCCTACAACTAATAAAATTGAAATAGAGTTCATAAAAACTTTATAAGTAAAATTTACTTAGCAAAGTAATTGATTAGAACAATAGAATATTTTAGAAAACAAGAATTTTATCTACATCAAAATATCAATAAAAATCGAAATTTATATTACGATTTTAGCACTTTGCTTTGGCACATAAAATTAGTTCTAGGAATTTCAGTGGCACTAATTGATTTAAAACCACCTTCCACTTCAGAAAAATTTCTAAAACCTCTTGCTTGCAAAATACTTGCGGCAATCATACTTCTATAACCGCCAGCACAATGAATAAAAAAATGTTCTTTAGGATTTACATCTTTAATCCAATCGTTTATATTTGCCAATGGCTTGCTGTAGGCTTCATTAATATGTTCTGCAGAATATTCTGATTCTTTTCGAACATCAATAATATTACTTTCTCCAATTTTTACTTCATTTGAAAATTGTTCTGCGGTAATTCTGTTCACTTTATCCAATTCCATTTTAGCATTTATCCAAGATTGAATTCCGCCTTTTAAATGACCAATTTGATTATCAAAACCTACTCGTGCTAATCGGGTAACAGCTTCTTCTTCTTTTCCTAATTCTGTAACTAAAAGTAAAGGTTGTTTAACGTCGGCAATTAAAGCTCCAACCCAAGGAGCAAAGTCTCCACTAAGTCCAATATTTATTGATTTTGGGATGTAAGCTTTTGCAAAAACTTCGGAATTTCTAGTATCTAATATTAATGCACCACTTGATTCTGCCGCAACTTCAAATTCTTTTGCAGATAGAGCCCTCATCCCATTATTAAATACACTTTCAAAGCTTTCGTATCCTTTTTTATTCATTGCCACATTCATTCCAAAATAAGCTGGAGGAGGCGTTAAACCATCTAATACTTCTTTGATAAATGCTTCTTTGTTTGGTTGATTTAAGGCATAATTTATTTTTTTTTGATTGCCCAAAGTATCTACAGTCTCTTTCATCATGTTTTTTCCACAAGCACTTCCTGCGCCATGAGCAGGATAAACAATAACATCATTGGCTAAAGGCATAATTTTGTTCATTAAACTGTCGAACAATAAACCTGCAAGGTCTTCTTGAGTCATATTAGCTGCTTTCTGTGCTAAATCAGGTCTTCCAACGTCTCCTAAAAATAATGTATCACCACTAAAAATTGCATAATCTTTGCCACCAACATCTTTCAGTAAATAGGTTGTACTTTCCATAGTATGACCTGGTGTGTGAAGTGCAATTATTTTAACATCGCCAATTTTAAATTCTTGATTGTCTGTTGCAACAATTGCTTCAAATTCGCAAGCGGCATTTGGTCCAAAAATAATTTTTGCTCCTGTATTTTTACTCAAATCTAAATGACCAGAAACAAAATCGGCATGAAAATGTGTTTCAAAAATATATTTAAGTTTAACACCATCTTTCTGCAATCTATCTAAATAAGGTTGAGTTTCTCTTAAAGGATCAATTATAGCTGCTTCGCCATTTGAAGTTATATAATAAGCACCTTGTGCTAAACACCCTGTATATATTTGTTCAATTTTCATAATTATACTTTTTAATATAATTGCAAATTTAATTTATTTTTTTATTCACTCTTCAACTACACTTTAATTGATTTCTTTAAATAAAATTAATAAACCCATTATCAAAACAAACCATCCAAACACAGGTTTCAGTTTTTCGCCATCAATTTTATTGGATAAATATGTCCCTATAAAAATTCCAATTACAGAAAGAAAAGTAATCAAAAACAATAATTGCCAATCAATTTGAACCTTATATAATTGAGAAGAAAAACCAACAGCA
>Ga0105049_10003862_pt1 | contig 17640 bp, 16 predicted proteins | sample MAT06_FD_78087 | JGI IMG/M metagenome (GOLD analysis project Ga0105049, IMG submission 78087) | Freshwater microbial communities from Lake Fryxell liftoff mats and glacier meltwater in Antarctica - MAT-06 | ecosystem: Environmental > Aquatic > Freshwater > Ice > Liftoff microbial mat | place...
TGCCCTTATAGCAAATCAAGGCCGGAATGGCCGGTTTTCTTGGTGGGGCAGGCGTGGCGCATAACATCGTTGTCGGCAACGAAAAGGGCGGGTCGGGAAAATCGACCACGTCGATGCATGTGGCAACAGCGCTGGCGCGGATGGGTCACCGGGTTGGCGCGCTGGATCTGGACCTGCGGCAGAAGAGTTTTGCCCGATATCTGGAAAACCGTGCCGCCTATTGCCGCAAAGCCGGATTGGCGCTGCCGATGCCGCACTACCGTGATTTGCCGGAAGTGGATGCAGGCAAACTGGCGCCCGGCGAGAATGTCTTTGACACCCGGTTGTCGGCAGCGGTGACGGCGATGGAAGCAGACTCCGACTTCATCGTGATCGACTGCCCCGGCTCGCACACGCGGCTGAGCCAGATCGCCCATTCGCTGGCCGATACGCTGATCACGCCGCTGAATGACAGTTTCATTGATTTTGATCTGCTGGCGCGGGTTGATCCTGACACGGGCCGGGTGATGGGGCCGTCGATCTATGCCGAGATGGTCTGGAACGCGCGGCAATTGCGGGCGCAGGCCGGGCTGAAGCCGATTGACTGGATCGTGCTGCGCAACCGCCTTGGTGCGCAACAGATGCACAACAAGAAAAAGGTCGGCGCGGCATTGGAGGATCTGTCAAAGCGGATCGGCTTCCGCGTGGCACCGGGATTTTCCGAGCGGGTGATCTTTCGCGAACTGTTCCCGCGTGGGCTGACGCTGATGGACCTGAAAGATGTCGGTGTCGAAGGGCTCAACATTTCCAACGTGGCCGCGCGCCAGGAGGTGCGCGACCTGCTGCGTGAGCTCAGACTGCCAGGCGTCGCGACCGACTTTTGAACACGCTTTGCGAGTGCTTGTGCTGGCGAGCCGCAGTGATCGACAGCTTTTGCAAGCGCAGGTCGAACGCATCGGGCTGATCTGACGCATCTTTCCTGAAGGCGCGGCTGAAGCGGGCGAAGAATGAGGTGGTGATGGTCATGGCACGGTTCCTTTCGTCTATGGGATCAATTTGCCCCTGACACTGGGCCAAACTGTGGCCAAGCTGCGATGGCTCGCGGCGTTTTCGGGGAATCTTGTCAACGGGAAGGCCGGGAATGTGGCACCGGCGTGGCAGTTGGATAACCCTGCCGCACAAACACCGCCATCTGGCTGGCCCCGCCCAGCGTCGGATGGTTTCCGGCGATGTCGCTGACCGTTACCGCCCATCCCCACCGCACAGCCACCGATTCGGCCCAGGTACGGAACCGCGCGCGGCCCCATTCGAACCGATGGCCGGGGTGGCGGAACCGGTCGGGCGGTACGCCAAGCAACGGGTTGAAATCGGCATTGGGCGTGGTCAGGATCACCAGCGGCGCGCCTGGTTCGCCAAACAGCGCGGTTTCCAGCCGCGACAAGTGCGCCGGATCCAGATGTTCGAACACCTCTACCATCACCGCAGCGTCTGCCGCCTGCCGCCAGTGTTGCGGCTCCAGCACGGACGCCTGAACCAGCCGGACCCGGCGCTGAATGCCGGGGGAAAGCCGCGCCAGGTCGGCGCGCAGGATGGCAAGCGGGGCAGGGTCGGGTTCTACCCCTACGATCCTGATCGACCCAGATCCTGCCACCAGCCGCAATAGAAAATCGCCCGACCCGCAGCCCAGATCCAGCACCGACCGGCAGCCACGCGCCGCCAACACCTGTTGCACGGCTGCGAACCGCTGATCGTGGAGCCAACTGGTCATGGCGTTTGTGAACCCTTCCCAGCGGTGCCGGGCGCTGAGCGGTTGACCCTGCCGCCTGAATGCGGTTTGAACAAGCGGCAATCACACCGCAACCACACGGAGCCTTGCAAGTGGCGCAGACGATTTTGCTGACGGGCGGGGCGGGTTATATCGGGTCGCACACCTATGTCGCGCTCAAACGCGCGGGCTATGACGTGGTGATTCTCGACAATTTTTCCAACGCGCGCAAAGACGTGCCGGAACGGCTGGAACTGATTACCGGCGACCCGGTCAAATGGCACCGCTGCAACATTCTGGATGCTGACGCGGTGGCGCAGGTGTTTGCCAGCCATGCCATCTCCGCCGTGGTGCATTTTGCCGCGAAAAAGGCGGTGGGTGAATCGGTGCGGCTGCCGCTGGATTACATCGAGGCCAACTGCTCGGGGCTGGTGGTGCTGCTCAAGGCGATGCAGGCTGCGGGGGTGTGGCGGCTGGTGTTTTCCTCCAGCGCCACCGTCTATGCCGAAACCGAAGCGCTGCCGATTGCCGAGGATGCCCCGCTGAGCTTTACCAGCCCCTATGCCTATACCAAACTGATGGGGGAACAGATCCTGGCGCAGGTGGCAGCATCGGACCCACGCTGGACCTTTGGCGTCTTGCGCTATTTCAACCCGGCGGGGGCGCACGCATCGGGCCTGATCGGCGAAGACCCGCGCGACATTCCCAACAACCTGATGCCCTATATCGCCAAGGTGGCGGTTGGCGATCTGCCGGCCCTGACGATCTTTGGCAATGATTACCCGACGCCGGACGGCACCGGGGTGCGCGATTATGTTCACGTCGAGGATCTGGCGCGGGGCCATGTCCTGTCGCTCAACGCCCTGTTTGCCGAGGGTATAGGGCACACCGTCAATCTGGGAACCGGGGTGGGCTATTCGGTGCTGGATATGCTGAACGCCTATTCCCGCGCCTGTGGCCGCGACCTGCCCCGGGCCTTCGGGCCGCGCCGGTCGGGCGATCTGGCGGCCTATTACGGCGACCCCCGCCTTGCCGAATCGCGGCTGGGATTTCGCGTCGAACTGGGGTTGGATGACATGTGCGCCAGCAGCTGGAAATGGATTTCCCGCCGCCGCAACATGGCCGAGGAATGAGTGCCCGATTCGACCGAGTTTAGCGTCCGTTTCGGCCCTTTGATGCTGGTTGGCGCAACCTTTGCCTTGCGGCCCCGAAGTTTCCGGCGCAGCGTGAGCATTCCGGGCCAAGTCTTGGTTCGGGATCGGAGAAAAGGCGAAAAGTGCCCCGCATTGCCCTGATTTTCAGTCTGATGATCGTGATTTCCTGCACCCATCGCGGCGAGATCACGCTAAGTGAAACGGCTGCGAGCGTCGGCAAGGTCGAGCAGGTCTTTATCGGAACGACCCGATTGCAGGAACCGGATGGCGGCTTTGGCTCTCACCGGTCGGAAGCGATCAATTTTGTGCGCTTTGACATTTCGGTGCCGCCGCAGCGCACGCTGGGCGAGATCAACTGGCCAAAACGGGGTACCGAAGGAAATCCGCAGACCGAGTTCCTGACCACCGATCAACAGTTGTATCCATCGGGCGAAGCCTTTCGCGCCGACTTGCGGCGGCAGCTGGCAGCCAGCGATGGCGAAGCGGTGATTTTCATCCACGGCTACAACACCAATTTCGCCGAGGGTCTGTACCGGGTGGCGCAGTTCACCCATGATCTGGAATTGCCCGGCGCCGTCGTGCTTTACTCCTGGCCCTCGGCGGCGGAACCGCTGGGCTATGCCTATGACCGCGATTCTGCCTTGTTCGCACGCGAAGGGCTGGAAAGTCTGATCCATGAGGTCGGGGCGGCCGGGGCGAAGCGGATCCTTCTGGTGGCGCATTCGTTGGGGTCCGGCCTGACCATGGAGGCGCTCCGGTCGGCGGCGATCAGGGGCGACAAAAAGACATTGGCGCTGATCGGCGGGGTACTCCTTATTTCACCGGACATCGACGTGGACGTGTTCCGCGCACAGTCCCACGCCATGGGATCCTTGCCGCAGCCTTTCGTGATCTTCGGGTCCGACCGCGACAAGTCGCTGCGGTTGTCAGCGATGCTGACCGGTCAGGAGGCGCGGCTGGGATCACTGTCTGATGTGTCGCGGCTGGCGGATCTCAAGGTGACGTTTGCCGACGTGGGCAATTTTTCGGTGGGTAGGGGACATTTTGTCGTGGGGGATTCGGCGGCGCTGATCCTGCTGCTGGATCGCATTGGCGATGTGCAGAGCGCGTTCGAAGCTGACCGGCGCAGTCGCTTGAGCCTGTTGTCGGGCGTGGTGCTGACGGTCCAGAATGCGACGCAGATCATCCTGGCGCCGATCGGCAGGGTGGCGACGCAATTGTCGCAATAGCGCTGGATCCATCCGGAAAGGCCTGAACCTGACCTTGGTACCCGGGAAAATTCGCACCAAAGTGATGGGGCAAAGCGCGGTTGGGCTGGCCGATGGCGCGTTTTGCACGTGAGGGGTGGCAGGTATGGGCAATCTGTTGTTTGACGCGCTGTTTGCACCCTTGGCGGCGCGGACCGGGGCATTGCTTGTTCTGCCAGATGGCTCCGAAATCAGCGGCGCGGCCTTTCTGATGCGTGTGGCGCAGATGGCGCACGGCCTTCAGGCGGCGGGGCTGAAGCCCGGTGACAGGTTGGCGGTGCAGGCAGCGAAATCGCCCGAGGCTTTCGCGCTTTACGGGGCAGCGGTTGCGGCAGGTGTGGTGCTGTTGCCGCTGAACAACGCTTATGAAGCGGCGGAGGTGGGGTATTTCGTCGCTGACTCGGGTGCCGCGTTGCTGCTGGTCGATGAGGCTGTGGCGAGGGCGATGCAGGCGGCGTTACCTGCTGCCAGGGTGATCGGGATGGGCCGTTTCTGCCGCAGTGCCGACGCCCTGCCGGACCGGTTTCAGGCGGTGCCGCGCGGCGCGGGCGATCTGGCGGCGCTGCTGTATACCTCTGGCACCACCGGGCGGTCAAAGGGTGCGATGCTCAGCCATGGCAATCTGCTGAGCAATGCGCAGGTTCTGGTGGCGGCCTGGCGCTTTGGCCCCGGCGACGTGCTGCTGCACGCCCTGCCGATCTTCCATACCCACGGGCTGTTCGTGGCCTGCAATGTGGCGCTGCTGTCGGGGGCCACGATGATCTGGCTGCCGGGGTTTCAGGTCGGCGAGGTCATCCGCCTGCTGCCGCGCGCCACCGCGATGATGGGGGTGCCGACCTATTATACCCGGCTGCTGGATGACCCGGGGCTGACGCGCGCTGCGGTTGGCCATATGCGGCTGTTCATCTCCGGCTCGGCGCCGTTGCTTGCCGAAACCCATGCCTCGTTCGAGGCGCGCACCGGCCATGCGATTCTGGAGCGTTACGGCATGACCGAAACCAGCATGAACACCACCAACCCCTATGATGGGGCGCGGCGGGCCGGCACGGTGGGGATGGCGCTGCCGGGGGTGGAGGTGGCGATCACCGATCCGATGACCGGGGCCAGCTTGCCGAGGGGCGAGGCCGGGATGATCGAACTGCGCGGCCCCAATGTGTTTCAGGGCTATTGGAACCTGCCCGACAAGACGGCGCAGGATCTGCGGCCCGACGGGTTCTTCATCACCGGCGATCTGGGGCGGTTTGACGATCAGGGATACCTGCAGATCGTCGGGCGGCTGAAGGACATGGTGATTTCCGGCGGGTTGAACATCTATCCCAAGGAGCTGGAACTGTTGCTGGATGAAGCGCCGGGGGTGCAGGAGTCAGCCGTGATCGGGGTGCCGCATCCCGATTTCGGCGAAGCCGTGGTGGCGGTGCTGGTGCCGCGTGGCGATCAGGTGCCCGATGTGTCGGCGATTGCTGCGAGCCTGACGGGCCGGGTGGCGCGGTTCAAGCTGCCCAAGGCGATGGTGGTGAAGGCCGATCTGCCACGCAACGCGATGGGCAAGGTGCGCAAGGAATTGTTGCGGGCGGAGTTTGGCGGGTTGTTCAAGGGGTAGCAGCGCAGCGGCCTCAACTCGGCAGAACGCATGAAAGCAAGGCCCGCAAAAGCGAGCCTTGCTTTAATTCAACAAACTGGCGGCGATCAGGTGCCTGAGCCCGAACCCGAGCCCGAACCCGAGCCCGAACCGCTGTCATTGCCACCACCGCCGCCGCCAACCAGCACGCCGATCAGCAAAAGGCCGCCAAGGCCGGCCAGAAGAGCGGTGGTACCAAGCACACCCCCAGCCCCAGCGCCAGCCGCAGCCTCGGTCGTGGTGGTGGTCGTGGTGGTTGTGGTGCCCTCAACCCCAGTCTGCGCCATTGCAACGGACGACACCGACGCGACAGCCAGCGACGCCGCAAGGGCAAGAGAAACAATCTTTTTCATTGCGGAACACTCCAACATAAATCCAATGAGCCTGAGACATAGCAGGTCCAGACCTTCATCGGAAGCCTGAATAGACAATTTTCAACGGTTCGGATCCTGCAGTTCCAAAAATCCCACATCCGGGCTGATCCATTGGCGCGATTGCCTGATTATTGCCCGATTGTCGAACCAATAGTGGTTTTCGAATGTCAAACCACCGCTGCCGGTGCAGGTTTCGACCCGGTGGCGTGTATCATAGGCCAGTTCCGCCACGACGATTCTTTCGGGCCCGCCGTCTTGGATACGACAATCAAAGCGGCGTTCCTGCTCGGTTTCACCGCCAAACAGGTAGAAATGCTGCCGTTGAACTGCACCACCGGCGGCCAGTTGTGCGGCCGTCGGCACCGCCGCCGACATCAGATCGGTGCCCAGCCCCCGGGTTGCCACCACCACACCGTCCCGCAGGCTGAGCGATGAGCCATCGACCGAAGCCCAGGAAATCACCCCACGGCCCTCGCCGATCTTGCCCAGAAAGGCGATGGCACCGACCCGTTCGATCTTTGCGCGAAGCAGCGGATTGCCGCCCTGATCTATCGTGGCCCGCGACATCACCACCGGGGCGGGCGCTGCGGTCTTGCCTGACAGCGCTTTGCCAATCACCGCAGTTGCGATGCTGAAACCCTCGTGATCCGTCTTGTCAGACCCGCAGCCGTTCAGCGCGAACAGCGCGACAAGCGCCGATGCCATGATCTGTTTCACCGGAACACCCTGCCCCATTGCGCGTCGATGCCGCCGGAATGATAGCTGCGGATCTGTTCATAAAGCCGCCCGTTCACACCCAGCCGCGCCCCGCCGTCGCGGGTCAGCGGGCGGATCGTGGTGAAAAACTGCCGACGCGACGGCTGACCGGTAATCCATGCCAGCGGCGCCGTGATCCGGATGCCCTTGTCGAACGACCCTTCCCCGAACTCTGCAGCAGACACATCGGTCAGGGTCGCAAAAGCGCCGACCTTCCAGCCGTTGGGAAATTCGCGGTCCAGCGCAAAGGTGGCACCGACATCTCCCGCCAGATAGCGGCCGACATCGACCTGGGCCAGATAGCCGCGACCCAGATCGTAATAGGCCGATACATGGCCGGTCGCGACGCGATAATCCCGAAAGCCGAAACCCTGATTGAAATCGCGCTGCGCCACATAGTTCGCCTCGACCCCGAGGGCGAGACGGCTTGCAACCGGCTTCCACAGCAGTTCACCCGAGACCCCGCCGTACATCCGTTCCAGATAGCCCACTGTCACGCGGCCATACAGGTCCGGTGCCGGGCGCGACAGCCAGGAGGCCGTCAGATATTCCACCGCCAAGCCATAGTGCTTGTCGTAGAACACCGAATCGGAACGAACATGGGGCAGAACCGAATCGGACGTGCGGTCGGTATCGCCAATGCTGCCGACAATCTTCTGGGTCAGCGAGCCATTCAGCCGCAACCACGGGGTGATCCGATACTCACCCGACAGCCGCAGCCCCAGATCGGCGCGGACCGGGTTGGACGGGTCGAACAGGCTGAGCCTGGTATAGGGGCTGAGCGACCATTTGAACTTCGGGTAAGCATCTTCGGGGGTCACCGATCCTGCCGGCAGCGGCCCTGCATCGGTAAGCGTGGTTCGGGCCCGCAACTGAGCAGAACCGTTCGGGGCCATTTCCAGCGCCTCGATGTCGCTTCGGCTAAAGGTGACTTTTGACAGCGGCATGCCGTTGACCACCGGCACGATCTCGAACACCTCGACCGAGGCGGGCAGAACCTGCGTCAACAGCCGGACGGCGCGGCCAAAGGCCTGGGCTTCGGCGTCGAACCGGGTGTTGCGCAGCCGTACCTGCACCCGGGTTGGCTGCAGCGACAGCGCCTCCAGTTCCATCCCGTCGAGCGCCAGACCCTGCGCGATGATCGACTGCAGGCCGGCGGCGACGGCGGGCTGCGAGCTCCAGGCGGAGGACCAGGCATCAGGCACCTGCTTCGGATCGGGGCGTTGCTTGACCGGCAGCGGGGCCGGACCCTGAATGCCATAGTTGCGCGGCCGCTGTTTGGGGTTCAGCGCAAACGCGGCCGAAAAGCCGACCTCGCTGCCGTAAAGCGAATAGACGCCGAACCGCAGCGCGGAAGTTGCCTGGTACTCCACCCCGAAATTCCACGGGCTGCGGCGGTCAAACGCGCCGCGCACAGTATCTTCAAGGTGGTAGTCATCCGACGAATATTCGACCTTGACCCCAAGCTTGTCATTGACCTGCCATTCCACCCCGGCAAAAGGTGCCATGTCGCCGCGAAACCACTGACCCAGGTTGGCCTTGCCGCCCTGACCGATGACAATCCGCGGCCGAACGCCAAGCGATCCGATCGGATTGTATGACCCCAGCCGCCCCCATCCGAGGCCTGCCGTCACCACCAGCCCGGGCCGTACTGTCTTGGACGCCGCGATATATTCACCGGAATAAAGACCGGTGCCGATGAAATCCTGCATCCCCACCGTAACGCCGGGCAGATACCGGCTTTCGAACCGCAGCTGATAGCGCAGATCGAAACTGCGGTCGTAGTAGGTGCCGAAGGTGCCGTCATTCCAGTTGCGCACTTCGACATAGCGAAATGACCCGCCAAACCGCGGCGTCAGCTGAAAGCTGAGGTTGCCGCGGGTGATCGGGCCGAACCGCGACAGGGTAAAGGAAAATTCGCCATCCGGGGCTGGCAGCCCCACCGGCATGTCGATCAAACCCGGAACCCCGTTGAAATTCAGCGTGGGCCGGGTTTGAGCGGTTGCAGGTGCTGCCAGCAGCAGCGCCGCCGAAAGCAGGCAGGCACCCGGCAAGGCTCGGCAAACACGCGGCACCCTCATCATCCGAAATCTCCGTTCGCGACGATCCTGGGAAAGCAGGGCGTCAGCGGCAATGCCTAAAATCCCGATCCGCCCGAAACCGGCGCGGATCAGCCAGAATGGATCAGTCGTCGTCGTCGTCATCATCATCGTCTTCGGTAATACCCATATTCTGGCGGTGCTGCCAGATTGCTTCATCGACATCGTCGTAATAGGTCAGGTTGCCGTTTTCCAGCACAGCCCCGGCGGTGCAGAGCTTGCGCACCTTGGTCAGACCGTGGGAGACCAGAATGGCCCCGCTGGAGCGAACCCGTTCCAGAAACACCTCGCCGCTTTTCTGCTTGAACGCGGAATCGCCCACGGCTGTCACCTCATCGATCAGATAGGTATCGAACCGGATACCCATCGACACACCGAATGACAGTCGCGATTTCATCCCCGAGGAATAGGTGCGCAGCGGCATGTGGTAGTGGCCGCCAAGCTCTGCAAAATCCTCGACAAATTCGCTGAGTGCATCGGTATCGACGCCATAAACCCTTGCAACGAAGCGGGTGTTCTGCGCCCCGGTCAGATCGCGGTGAAAACTGCCGGCAAAGCCGACCGGCCAGGATATCGTGCCGGTAGAGGTGATACGGCCGGTATCCGGCTCCATGGTTCCTGCGATCATCTGCAGCAAGGTCGATTTTCCGGCACCATTGCGCCCCAGCAGTGCTACCGCAACGCCGGAGGGAAACACCGCGTTGATGTTGCGCGCCACCACCTTGAGTGACCCGCCGGTCGAAAAGGCCTTGCGGACATCCTCCAGCAGGATCATCGCGCTACCGGCGGTCTCTGATCGAATAATAGACCAGCGACAGTACCGACCATGACAGCAGCAGGAACAGTGCCACCACCAGCATCAGGATCTCGCGCTGCGGATATTGCGCGGATTCGGCCAGTGTCGGGCCGACATGCGCGGCAAGGTAACGGCTTTTGCGCTGTGCTTCGGCCAAGGCCACGTCATAGGCCGACAGCGCCGCCTTGTACGAGGCTTCGGCAAATTCCCGGTCAACCGACAGCCGCTCGAATTCGGCCACCAACGTGGCATAATCCTCGCCACCCGGCCCTTTGCCGCCTGCGCCGAACTTCTTGCGCTCTTCGTCTATCCGCACCTGAATCACGTCGATCCGGCTTTGCGCCGGGGCAAGGCGCGGGTCGCCATCGCGGGTGGTGCCGCGCAACAGGTCAAGGTCGATGTATGCCGATGCCAACTGCGCCTGAAGCGTGTTCAACAGCCCCATCTGGCCCTGAATATCGGCGCTGGGATCAACGATCTGGGTGCGCGACCGAAAGGCGGTGGTGGCCTCGCGGGCCTTTTTCAGCTGCTCGATGGTGACATTGAGCTGTTCTCGCGCATAGCGGGTGGTATCAGAACGGGCAATGGCAGACAGCCGGTTGATCATTTCCGAGCTTTTGTCAAAGATCATCGTGGCGATGGTCTTGGCCATGTCCGGGTCTGACGCCAGCACCCGAAGCTCGATCAGGCCGGTGCCGGGGTCATAAATGATTTTGACCACGCGAGGCCAGTAATCCACCAGATCCTCGATGGACGCGCCGGGGTTCAGGGAGAAGACCGGGTCTTGCGTGTGGTTCTGGGCATAGAGCGCCCGCAGGTCCAGTTCACGGTCGACGGCAGCGACCAGTTCCTGGCTCTGGATATAGTTGTAAAGGATGTCGGTATCGGTTGAACTGGCGCCGGACAGTTGCGACAGCCCGCCCAGGAGGTCGGTCGGGGTCGAGGATTCCTCCTTGTGGACCGAAAAACCGATGGTCGAGGCAAATTGGTCGGTCGCGCGTTCCCACAGGTACCAGCCAGTTGCGCCAAGCGGTGCCAGAACGATCAGCACAAGGCTGACGATCAGCATCCAGTGCCGCTGCCGTACCCGGGCGGGCCCCGCCACCGGGCGCACCTGGGTGCCGCCGGCGTTCTGCAGCCGTTGTTTGCGGCGTTGGCCCGGGGCCGTCACCGCGGCCAACGCGCTGTCACCCTCCGCATCGGCATCTTCACGTCCGGACGAGGCCCGGGGGAAATCGTGCACCGTGGTTTTCGCAGCGTCCGGGGCTGCAGCGTCGTCATCCTCGGTCGACAGGATATCGGGTTCCGACGCAAGCGCCGCCTCTTCTGCAAGACGCGCCAGGCGGCGCGAACCCGGCACTTTGGTGCCCCCCTTGACCGAAAGACGGGGTGCGGCAGAACTGCCGGTCGTCAAGGCCCTTCTGGGCCCGATCTTGCGAGGTTCGTTCTCACCTGCCACATTCGCCTCAATATTCTGCAAGGATTGCTTAGTGTCGTGTCTTACACCAGATTTGGGCGAAACAAATCCAGAATGCGCGGGGCGCGGGTGATATGAGCCAAATGCTGCAACCGGGGCTGCAACCGCGCCGCTTCAAGATGGCGCGCACCGTCCTGGCGCTGATGCTGCGCGAGATGTCGACCACTTACGGCCGCTCGCCGGGCGGCTATCTGTGGGCGGTGCTGGAACCGATCGGCGGCATTGCGATGATGACGCTGATCCTGGCGGTCGGCCTGCGGATCCGGGTGCCGTCGCTTGGCACCAATTTCATGTTCTTCTTTGCCACCGGCGTGCTGCCTTTCATGATGTATCAGCGCACGGCGGCCAAGGTGGCAGTGTCTCTGACCTTTTCGCGGGCTTTGCTGTTCTACCCCGGCGTCACCTTTGTGGACGCCATTCTGGCGCGGTTTCTGCTGAATGTTCTGACACAGTTGATGGTGAGCTATATCGTGCTTTCCGGACTGATGCTGATCTATGACACCCGTGCGATGTTCGATGCCGGGTCGGTTTTCCTCAGCCTGGCGATGGCGGCAGCGCTTGGCCTTGGGGTCGGAACACTGAACTGCTACCTTTTTGCGCTGTTTCCGCTGTGGAATTCGCTTTGGGGAATTATGACGACACCACTTTTCTTCATCTCCTGCATCCTGTTCGTGCTGGAGGATCTGCCGGAATTCGCCCGCCAGATCCTGTGGTACAACCCTTTGACGCATGTAACCGGCCTGATGCGGCAGGGCTTTTACCCGACCTATCACGCGACATATGCCGATCCGGTCTATGTCTTCGGCATTGCAGGGATTACGCTGGGTGCCGGTCTGCTGCTGCTGGGGCGGCACTATCGGGCGATCATCAACCTGTAAGGGCCTTGAAGGCCGCTACGGCTTCCCCTACAGCGGGCAAAAGTGCGAATTCGCTGCCAAGTTTTCAAAGAGGATGCCAAAGGCATGTACCTATTGCAGGAAACCTTGTTCCCGCCGCCGGGCTTTCCCTCTGCCCTCTATCTCGGCGTCCGCACCCCCAAGGTTCTGTGCAAGGTTCTGGTCAGCCATGATGGCCCGGAAGGGTGCGATGTCGTTCATCTGCAGGAAGACGACATCCTGACCACCGATACCTATTTCGGCAGCTTCTATTGCAGCTACTGGAACGCCTATACCACTATCAACACCATCGCCGCGACCCTTCAGGTCAAGGGCGCGGGTGAAGTGCGGGTGTTTGAAGACGGCGGGCAGGGCATCGTGCTGCTGACCAAGCACAAGGTGATTTCCGATGGTCGCATCCCGATCCTGATCGAATTCACCCCGTCGAACCTCGCCGAAAGCGCCTTTACCAATAAACCACTGCCAAGCCGGATCTTTCTGGAATTCGAAGCGTTAGGCTACGCCAGCATCATCGCCATCAACTTTGTCTCTCCCCAGCCGCCGGAGCATGAAGTGTCGCTGTCGATCGGCCTGTGTACCTTCAACCAGGAGGCCTATTTCGCCCGCACCGCCGAACATATCGCGGCATTGGTGGCCAGTGAACCGGCGGTCACGCAGGTGTTTGTGGTCAACCAGGGTTCCCCGTTCACGTCGCCCCGCATTCATGATCTGCTGGCGGGGCCAAAGATCACCACCATCGACCAGCGCAATCTGGGCGGCTGCGGCGGCTTTACCCGCACGCTGCGCGAAGGGCTGGCGGCCCAACCGCGCGCCACCCACCATCTGATGATGGATGACGATATCGTGCTGGATGAGCGGATGATTTCGCGCGCCATCCAGTTTCTGCGCTATGCCAAGGCCGATATCGCGCTGGGCGGCTCGATGCTGGAAAGCCTGCGCCCGACGATCATGTATGAGGCCGGCGCATTTCTGCGCCCCAACAACACCATCGAGCCCTATTGCCACAATGTGGAGATGGCCGATGCCGGGCAGCTTCACCGATTCAACAAGCCGGTCGAAACCGATTACAACGCCTGGTGGTTCTGCGTTCTGCCGCTGGAACCCGCATCGCGCGCCGGGTTGCCCGCGCCGATCTTCATCCGGGGCGATGATTTCGAGTATGGCCAGCGGCTGGCTGCGCTGGGGGTGCCCACCGTGACCCTGCCCGGCGTGGCGGTGTGGCATGAGCCGTTTTACGCCAAGCCGCCGGGCTGGCAGGATTATTACGACCTGCGCAACCGGCTGATCTTTGGCGCGACCTATGGCAACAAGGTCAGCCAACTGTCGTTGCTGCATGTACTGGGGCTGGTGTCCACTGCGGTTCTGACCCACCAGTATCAGTCGGCGGAACTGCGGCTGAAAGCGGTGGAGGACTTTCTGATGGGGCCAAAGGCGCTGTTCGGGCCGGATGCCGAAACCACCCACAAGGCGATCATGGCGCTGGCCAAGGCCAATGCCCCGGAGCGGCTGAGCAACGACATCTGGAAACCACGTCCGGGTGCCGCAACCAGGCCCAGGCCTGCGGGGTTGAAGGCATTGGCTGTGGGCTATCTGAAGTCTGCCCTTGTCACCATCTTCCTGCCGGGCAAAGGCGGAGAGCCCGCGATCTATTTGGATGTCGACGCCCACCCGGCCAATGTGATGGGCCGCAGCTATGTGTTGACAAACGGGCCACGCACCTACCACCTGCTGTTGCGCCCCAGACGGGGCCGCGCCTTCGCGATGTTGTGGCGGGCTGCCCGGCTTGGCCAGCGGTTCCTGCGGCAACGCGCCGTGGTGGGGGTGGATTGGGCCGCCAATATTGCCAACTATCGCGGCGACCGCTATTGGCGCGGGGTGTTTGGCGACACCGGGCCTGCGGCCGGTTCCGGGTCAGACGTTCCGCCGGAGGCAACACCAGCCCGGCCCTGAAGCAGGATTGATTGGTTGAAAATGGTTGAAGAATCCAGGAAACCCGCGCCGCACGGCCAGTTGCAGAATATCGTCAACCGGGCCGGAACCGAACGCGCCCCCGATTTCTACGGCATTGGTGCCGAAAAATGCGGCACCACCTGGCTGTGGCAGATGTTTCGTGACCACCCGGATATTGGGGTGACACTTCCCAAGGAACTGCGCTATTTCGCCTATCAGAACCTTCATACCGGCTTTGCCAACTTCTCGGCGTTGCAAAGGCTACTGCAAAACCACCGCAAGGTGCCCAAGGGCCCGGTGTTTCTGGAACGCCTGGCAACCGAACTGCGCATCGCCTATGGCGGCGATCCGGCTTACCTGCGGATTTTCGGCTCGCTGGAAGGCAAATCGGTTGGCGACATCTCGCCGCAATATTGCATGCTGCCGGATGATGGCGTTGCTCATATGCAGCGGCTGGCCCCAAAGGCGAAGGTCATCTTTCTGCTCCGCGACCCGGTTGACCGGGCGGTTTCGGGAGCCAAGATGAAAGCGGGCGAAGACCATGCGGTGCTGACCGACGCGCTGGTTCGGGAAAAGGCCTTCATACCGTTTCAGCTTGAAATGTCGCGCTACAGTGCCAGCCTGAAGCGGTTCGAGAAATACTTTCCCGGGCGCATTCATACCGGCTTTCTGGAAGACATCATCACCGATCCGCTGTCGCTGCTGGAACAGCTGTGCGCCTTTCTCGGCGTATCCTACGATGCGAAATTTTTCACGCGGATGGATGTGGTGGCCAACGAAGGTGCCAAGTTCTCCGCCAGCGCCGGGCTGAAACGCGACCTGCTTCAGGAACTGCGCCCAGAATATGATCTGCTGGCAAAGCGGTTCCCGGAGCGGGTAGAAAAGTGGCTGGCCAAACACGCGGCACCATAAGCCTGTTAGCTGGAACCGGTCAGGCCGGCCGGTTCTAATCGCCCCCTTGTTGGTTGCGGCGACCCTGTCCTGCCCCTTTGCCAGGATGTTGGCGGTTGGGTCGGTCCCGCTGACGTGACCCGGGCCCCTTGCCACCGGGCCCATTCCGCTTCGCCCGCAACATCGGCGCTTCGGTGGCATCCGGGTCCGCAACCTGGATTTCAAGCCAGCTTTCTGTGCCCCGCCCGGTCCGTAGCGCGGTGAAATGCCTGGCCCATAAGTCGGGTGCAATCGTTGACATTTGCTGAACCAGCCCGGACCAGCATTGCATCATGCGGATTTCATCGGCGGAAAAGTGGTCTTCGGCACTCAGAGACTGCGGGGCCGGAACGGTTTTGGCCCCATAGGCTTTCAGCGCCCCAGTCATCGGCTGACCAGTGAAAAACGCCTCGTCCAACTCTTCGGCATCATCGCGATAGGCTTCGGCGACACGTTCATACAGGGCCTTGTCCATCGCCAGTTTTGTAGCAGACTGCCGCGCCAACGACTGTAAAAGGATACCGAAATTGCGACCGATCGCTGAAACGGAGTGACGTGAAACCTTCGACCCTGCCAGTTGTCGATGCAACAGCCCCAAGGCTGCCAGATCCTCGACACCCACCGTTTCATTTGCTTCAGGCTCGGCCTTCAGGCTAAAATCGGTGGAATTCAGCGCAAAGCTCATGAAATCTCGCACAACGCAGTTCTGATACAGATTTGACCGGATCATCGGGCGCAATTCGAACTGGCTGCCAAATACCCGACGCCATTGAATGAAACGCGGAAAATAGTGAAAGCGCCCCTGCTCAAACACATGTTGGAAATAGGCGTCCATCGACCGCTCTTGTTGGCCCAGTTTGAGGAGTTCGGCAAATGACGACACGATCCTATCGGCATGGGGTCGCACATAGGCAATGAAACGCGCCGATTGGGCATAGGCCGGGAAATAGATCTGAAGCGCCTCTTGCATCGCTTCGGGCATGACATCCTCGAAACTTTCAGAGGAAATCACACAGACTTCCTCCTGCTGCTCCGACACTCTCTCGGCCAGCCCTTTCAGAATTCGTTCACGCACATTTGGAAGCACTTGAGGCTGGAGCGCCGTAGAAATTTCAGCATGGTACAGATTCCTGACCGGGAAGCTGATGCCAACACCCCCCCCCGTCCAGTTCTTGGAGCGCAGAGTCGCTTGAATCGAGGTGCTTCCGGTCTTGTGGTCGCCAAGGTGAAACACGAGTTCGCGGGTCATGGCTCTGCCTTCTCAGTGAGTCTGCCGGGTATGGTTCCCCCACATCTGCACCACCCGCACCGCTGCTGCAAGCCCGGCCTGCCTCAGCCCTTTTTCGCATGGATCAGCGGCTTGGCGAATACCGCTTCCACGCTGCCCTCATCGAACGGCAGATCGAGAAATTCGAACATGCGACGGATGTGGCTATGGTCGGCGACATACTCATCATAGAACATGTGGCGGACCTGTTCCGATTTCACCGCATAGGCGGCAAAGCGGGCATCCGACTGGCGAACCGATTCCATCAGCCGCACCGGATCTTCCTGCACATGCCAGCCAGAACGGCTGACCGCCTCGGCATTGCGCGAGTTGAAGATGATCCTTGCATCGGGGAAATGTTCCAACAGAAAATCCATGTAATGGTCGAATTCATCGTTTTTCATATGAAATGGAATATAGCGGATTTCTTTGAATCCGGTGACCTTTACGCTTGGATCAGGACACAGAGCCAAACTCACGAACCGGTCCAACACCCCAGCAATATATTTCTGTGGCTTGATGCTCCCTGCACCGAACCAAGGCATGTCCCGGGCAACCTGTCGCCCAGCGCGGCCACGTCCGGCAGCATCTCGCAAGGCCGTGCAACTCCGAAACAAATGGAAAAGGGCGTTCTGGTTTTCACCGCGTATCTGGACGCCCTCAACCGAATTCAACAGACTTTGCAACAGCGTCGATCCGGATCGGGCATAGGTAACCACAAACACGTATCGATAGTCACACAGCGGCATCACAAAGCCCCTTTTTGGCGCCCGGCGGGTCCCGGCCGCCCTTGTTTGCCCAATGATGCCTGACGGCCCGTTGCGCCCCATTGCGGCTTTCCCTTGCGGCGCGAAATTCCGGCGGGGCTTGTCGGTTCCTGCAGGTCGATTGTGGCTGCGAGCAATAAAGATATGGCTTCGGGAGTCAAATCTTTCAATATCCAGCCGCGCAATCTGGTGCGCTCGTCGGTGTCGGTATAATCGGATATTTTAGCTGAGCCGTCGACCCGCAGCTGATCCTGGCCTTGAAGAAAGGTTTCATTCAGCCAAAGGCAGTCGTCGCGGGAGCGTGCCCGGATCGTCGCTTCAAAATCTGGAACATCTAACCGCAGTTTGGGGAATGACTTTAATTCAGCAACTGAATCGAGACGCTTGACCAAAGCAATCCCCGCCATCGTCTCTACTGTACGCTCATAATTCTCATTCATGGCCAACAGCCAGCCGATGATTGGAGCCGGGTATGCCTCGTTCACAAAGCTGGACGACACCGTTACCGGTCGCCCCAATCTGGAAACAGTTTCAAAAAAGTCAGTTACAACATCGCCACCGGCCA